>Ga0307997_10000815_pt1 | contig 14392 bp, 13 predicted proteins | sample Davwhametageno36_FD_203165 | JGI IMG/M metagenome (GOLD analysis project Ga0307997, IMG submission 203165) | Marine microbial communities from Davis Island wharf, Antarctic Ocean - #36 | ecosystem: Environmental > Aquatic > Marine > Unclassified | place: Antarctic Ocean: Davis Island wharf... | reverse complement strand
GCGGTCATTCGTGCCTATTAAGAAAACGGTAACTTTGTTCGTGACTTGATCTCTGGCCTGTTTATGAGACATCATCTTCTGAATTTCGCGGGAACCTAAAAATTACGTGGTCTTATTTGTTATTCCAGAAATAGTTTTGGAAAGTCGACCAGCTGATTTGTAATCAGTAGGTCCGCGGTTCGAGTCCGTGTGGGGGCACCATTAAAATCAATGACTTAGCAGGTTTTGAACTGAAGGCATTTAGCCTTTGGGTTACATATGGGTTACAAAAAACTCTGCCTTGACCCAGAAATGCTGCATTATCGTGCTGTCCTATTGCCACTTAAAGCCGGTTGAAAACCTATCTATCGGTTTGAAACAGCCAAACCAAGAACCGAGACCCAGCAATCAAAGTCTGAAGGCCCTCGGATCGTGGTTCACGATCCAGCAGCCGCAACAGACAGGCCATCACGAATCAAAGCGCCTTGGGCCCATCAGCAGTTTCCACGCAGCCACTACCTTCTGGCGTGTTTAAGGGGTTACTGGGCCTATCGATTGCGGATCAGAGGCGTTTGCCGCCAAGGGGCCCCCCGTTTTAGGCCCCCATGTCGTGGCCCACGGCCTTATACAATTAGTGCTGTAAATTCATTCGGGGGTAATTTCGTTTGGGTTCTGTGGCTGGCCTATCAGTCGCGGTCTATGGTTGCAGCAACACTTCTAGCGGATTCAATGCCGTCAGACCATGCCAGCACCAATGCGCCCACAACCGCACGCTCAGTTTATGTGATCGCGCATTCAACTGCACGGCCACCGCGGCTTGCACCGCGGTTCTGGGGGGGGGGGGCTGTGGGCGATATTTGCAGATGATGGAGCGGATGCTAGCGCAGAGTTGACCGAACATCTAGGCTATGAGCCCCATGGCGATCCTGCCATCCAGCAATCCAATCGCCGCAACGGTGCCACTCGCAAGGTGCTGAAGGGCAATGACGGGGCAGTGCCGATTGACATCCCGCGTGATCGCGACGGCAGTTTTGAGCCTGAACTGATCCGCAAGGGCCAGACCCGGATCGACGGGATGGACGACAAGATCATCGGACTTTATGCGGCTGGATTATCCACCCGTGACATCCGCGCCCACCTTGAGGAAGTTTATGGATTACGGGTTTCTGCTAATCTTATCAGCCACGCCACCGATGCTGTTCTGGAGGAAGTTTCGGACTGGCAGAACCGCGCACTGGAACCGGTTTACCCCATCGTTTTGCTCGATGCCCTGCGGGTCAAAATCCGTGATGCAGAAAGCCGCCAGGTCAAAAATAAGGCGGTTTATATCGCTTTGGGCGTCACTCCTGACGGCGAGCGTGAGGTTCTGGGCCTGTGGATTGCGGCCAACGAGGGTGCCAAATTCTGGCTCTCAATCATGAACAACCTGAAGAACCGAGGACTGGAAGACATCCTTATCGCCGTGGTGGACGGCCTGAAAGGCTTTCCCGATGCCATCAACGCAGCCTTCCCGGACACCACGGTCCAGACCTGTATCGTGCACCTTGTGCGCCATTCGCTGAACTTCTGCGGCTGGAAGGATCGCAAGGCCGTGGCCAAAAGCCTAAAGCGGATTTATCAGGCGGTGGACGACGAAGAAGCCGCCAAAGCCCTTGATGAATTTGAAGGTGAATGGGGTGCAAAATACCCCTCAATCGCCCCAAGTTGGCGACGCGCGTGGCAAGAGGTCATCCCGTTCTTCGCCTTCCCGCCAGCCGTGCGCAAAATCATTTATACGACGAATGCGATTGAAAGCTTGAATAGGGAGATACGGAAAACCACCAAAACTCGTGGCAGCTTCCCAACTGACGAGGCCGCAACCAAGCTAATCTATCTGGCAATCCGCAACTTTGAAAAGTCTGGCAGATGCGTGAGAGAGTGGGTTGCGGCGCGAAACCAGTTCGCTATCCTATACCCCGAACGGTTCAATGAATGACCCGTTTAAACCGCATGGGCCAGACCTCACACACAGAGCCTCGGATACTCCCAAACATTTTGATTCAAGGACAGCAAGCATGGGAAAATTACATACAAATCTATTATAAACTGGAAGGCGCGGCTATTGGATCGCCCATGTATGGCTATTGCCCAATAGGAAAAGCTATTGACCGGGTAACACAGTTGCAGCATTTGCTAGTCGAAATTTAATTATTAATTTCTACGAGTACTGCTAGTGACCATAGCGTGCTGGTAGAAACGCTAGGGATTGGTCTCTTTATCTCGTCCTGCAACCTGAGATCCCTAGCCAATGTTAAATGTCATGATTGCAGTCATCAAAATAAATAAGAGGATCGGCGTTGACCCACTTTGAGACTGCGTTGGTGAAAAAGGCGAGCGTGAAAATTCTATTAGTTTGGCGGTTTCTTTAAAATTTTTAGCCACGTAGCTGTTAGGATATTAGTTACTTCAAAACTTATTTTATCTTTCCATGCACTTTTATCTGGTGCAGTATTTGAAATTATGGGGGAAAATGTTAGTAGCAATGCTATATTCCAAGGGGCAAAAAGCTTGGAACAGCGTCTCGCGCTAATGCACAAAGCTGTCGATCATTTAGGATTTTCTTCACTCGTTTATGACTATACGCCGATTGCCCGGACCCCTGATTACCAACTTATCCCTCCGAGTGTTTTGAAGACTGTTAATTTACCTGAGAGCTTCGAATCACTTTGGATGGAAGAAGATTATTTTTCAATCGATCTAGTACAGCAGATTTGCCACACGACGTCACGGCCATTCACGTGGTCGCATCTGGAGGGGAAAAGCAATATTCGCGGCCAAATTTGGGGACCTGAGCAGCAGCCTGTGGTTCGTTATATGCGCGACAATAGTTTAAAATTTGGGCTTACAGTGCCAATACATTCACCAGATGGAGCATTATCAACCGTCACCGGTATTTGTATTGATCCAGAGCACACTTTTGCGCGAAATATCCGGCATAACGTTGCGGCTTTTACGCTTCTTGCGCTTGAAATGAGTGAAAGTATCCTCGAAGGCCTCAACCGAGATGAGCATGGCTGTCGACAAATTCAACTCAGCGCTCGCGAAATCGAGTGCCTAAGTCTATCAGCGCAAGGTATGACGGCCAAGCAAATCGCAGACCATATCAAGCGTGCGCTGCCTACTGCAAACTTCCACCTAAAGAACGCTATAAATAAACTGGGCGCGCGCAATCGAGCACAGGCGGTTGCGCTCGCAGCCCATTACCGTCTATTAAAATATTAAAAAAAAACGATCCCTGGAAGTCGTCAGCAGTCGTTTTTTGTCAAATATTTTGATTATTTAACCTGTCAGATTAGTGAAAATTTTTTTTGATATTTGAAGATATTTTTACATATAATTTCTGCTCCAAACTACCAAAAAAGCGGGAATAAATATTGTGGTCACTATCTATTGTGAACTGGGCAGCGGCTCGATTCCTATCACCAATCTTAGCTAGGACTGGTGGCTTCAGGAAATTTCAGACGGCTTCTATGCGGAATGGCTTTATTTCAAAGTATCAGAACTATCATTTTTAACAGCTTAAAAAAGAAAAACTTAGCCTTTAGGCTTGAATAGTTACCTTTAATGCCAAAAGTGAAAGGTGCTACATTCATGCAACCGGGATTAGAACGTGCTGCTGACGAAACCTTCCGTGTAGACGTAAAAGGTCAGGAAGTGGCTGTATATAGCTTCGGTTCAGGAGACGAAGTCATATTTTGTCTGAATGGGGGTCCGGGTCTACCATGCGACTATTTACGAGACTCACACTCTGTGTTGGCCGATCATGGCTATCGCGTCGTCATTCATGATCAACTGGGTACCGGCCAGTCTGACCGCCCTAACGACAAGAACCTTTGGACCATTGCTCGCTACGTCGAAGAGGTAGAAATAGTTCGTTCGACGCTTGATCTCGGTAACGTGCATTTGCTGGGGCAGTCTTGGGGCACATGGCTAGGCCTAGAATATCTTCTTAGCTTTCCCAATTATGTAAAAACATTCATTTGCGCAAATGGCACGGCGGAGGTGCCATTACATCTAAAAGATCTAGAACGGTTGCGTAGCTCGCTCGGGCACGAGACTGTGTCGATGATGACAAGACACGAAGCCGAAGGCACCACAGATCACCCTGAGTATGAAGCAGCTATAACCATCCTAAACTATCGCCATGTCTGCCGATTGCAGGAGTGGCCAGCAGCCTTGCAGCGTTCTATGGCCGGTATTAACACAGACATTTATACTACTATGTATGGTCCCAACGAGTTCAGTGGCGATAGTGGAAATCTCCGCGATTGGGATCGCAGAGCAGACCTTCATCGTGTTTTACAACCCACACTTGTACTTTGTGGTTACTATGACGAACTTGGACCAATCAGCGCCGGACGATTGATGCGCGGGTTGCCCAATGCTGAGCTCAAGATTTTCCCTAACAGCTCCCACATGCCTTTTTTCGAAGAACCAGAAGAGTATTGGGCTGTTGTTACAGGTTTTCTCAATAAGCATCGCGGAATTGAACCAGTGAAATTTAATTAAAGGAGAACTAGCTATGACTATAAGACGAGTTATAACAGCCAGCTTAGTAGCAGCTACCGCTTTTTTAAGCGTGTTAAGCTACACTACTGTGGCCAATGCGGGAGGGGTCCTGAAGATCGCCCGTGAGCAGGATAGCACGACCTTCGATCCAATCTTCACCATCCTTGCCCCTGACATCTGGGTTTTGAACCAGTTCTATTCGAAGCTGGTGAGAGACAATGCCGATGCGACCGATGTCATTCCAGACCTTGCAGAAAGCTGGCAGGTCTCACCAGATGGCAAAACCTATACTTTTAATCTACGTAGCGCATTGTTTTCTGATGGTACGCCGGTGAAATCCAGTGACGTTGTATTCAGCTTAAAGCGAGTACGTGATGCAGAGCAATCTATCATGGCTGGCCTTTACACCGTGATGACTGACGTCCATGCACCCGACGATGAAACTGTGGTCATTACCCTGTCCAGCGCAGCGCCCTCGTTTATGTCTACACTGGCGATGTTCGCGTCAGCTATTGTGCCTGAGCATGCGGTTGAGGCCGCTGGAGAGGACTTTGGCCAAAATCCGATTGGTTCAGGTCCATTCATTCTCAAAGAATGGAAGCGTGGCAACAAGGTCGTACTGGAAAAAAACTCAAACTACTGGGAAGAGGGCTTGCCCAAGCTTGACGGAATCGAATGGATTTACGCACCTAACGATAACACCCGTATGCTAAAGCTAACCGCCGGGGAAGTGGACGCAGCGACCTTTGTTCCGTGGAACCAGATCCGGCAACTCCAAGACAATCCTAAGACCCAAGTTCAGATTGATAAATCGACGCGCATGGACCACATCCTGATCAATCACAACAACGCGCCACTTGATAACAAGGCGGTACGCCAGGCATTGAACATGGCAATTGATCAGGATGCCATTGTCGAAAAAGTGACCTTCGGCTTCGGAGTGAAAGCAAATTCTTTCTTCCCACTTGACGGCATGTATTACAACAAAAACAACCCAAACTACTCTTATGATCCGGAAAAAGCTAAAGCTATTCTGGCTGACGAGGGAGTAACCAATCTGGAGCTTGACTTTGTAATTGTCAGTGGCGACTCCGCCCATGAGCAGACTGCCGTTCTTGTTAAGGCCCAATGTGCCAAAGCAGGCATCACTGTCAACATCGTCAAAATGGAGGGCGGTCAGCAATGGGACGCTCTGGTAGCAGGAGAGTACGACCTCGGTATGATGTGGTGGGTGAACGACGTGTCTGATCCTGATCAGAAAGCCCAATTTGTTGTTTCCGGCGATGAAGAAAATCGCTCCTACTATACTAACTACAAGAATCCCGAGGTAACAAAGTTGGTGAATGAGGCCGCTCTGGAACTCGATCCGGATAAGCGCAAGCAGATGTATTACAAGATCCAGTCGATTGCTAAGGACGACGTTCATTGGATCGACCTCTATTACAGCCCGTTTCGCAACGCTTCACTGACATCAGTCACTGGGTTTATCCAAAATCCGCTTGGTCGCTATATGCTGACAACAGCAGACAAGCAGTAAAACGTGTACTACGATACCTCGTATATCTCTCTCAACATTGGAGTTGGACAAGCTAATGTGGTATGAACGGCCCCATGATGAGCGGATCGAAATTGACGTAGGCGGCCACAATCTGGTCGCCTACAGCTTTGGTACTGGCGATGAGGTCGTTCTTTGTCTGAATGGGGGGCCGGGTCTGCCATGCGACTATATACGAGACTCACACTCATGGCTTGCGGACCACGGGTACCGGGTTATTGCCTATGATCAGCTTGGTTGCGGTGAATCAGATTTTCCAGACGATATGTCCCTATGGACGGTTCCCCGCTACGCTAGAGAGCTGGAGATAGTTCGCCAAAGCTTGGGACTCGGGCGAGTCCACCTTCTTGGCCAGTCTTGGGGCACTTTCCTGGCCATCGAACACAGCCTCGACTATCCTGGGGGGTTGAAGACGCTAGTCTTGCAGAACGGTGCCGGCGACGTCCCTCATCTCGTTACAGAACTGGAACGACTACGCAGCGCGTTGGGGCCTGAAACACTAGCCATGATGCTAGCCCACGAGACTGACGGCACGCTCGATCATCCTGAGTACCAGGCCGCAATCACTATCCTTAATTTTCGTCACGTCTGTCGCTTGAAAGAATGGCCAGCGCCGGTAAAGCGATCGCTTGATCATTGGAACATGGTGATCTATGAGGCCATGCAAGGTCCTAATGAGTTCACCTTCACTGGCAACTACAGCTCTTGGAACCGGCTGGAAGAACTGCACATGATTACTTCACCAGCGCTTGTCACATGTGGATTTCATGACGAACTGACGCCGGCTTGCTCTTCGAAACTACATCGAGCATTACACAGTTCAACAATTAAGATTTTTCAAAATAGTTCACATATGCCATTCTTTGAGGAGCCCGTGGCCTACGCTGAGACGCTGCTCCGCTTTCTTGAAAGTAATCGTGGGTAACCGTGGAGCGCTTCAAATTCATCCTGTTCCGACCTTTACAGCTGCTGCCGGTGCTCTTCGGCGTTAGCGTCATCAGTTTCGTGATGGTGCGGTCTATACCCGGAGATCCAGTTCGTCTTCTGCTCGGCACGCGAGCGACGCCTGAGGTTGCTGCAAAGATAAGGGCGCAGTACGGGCTCGACGAGCCGTTAATGACACAATATTTTCTTTTTTTAAAGAATTTGTTCCAGGGTGATTTTGGTCGATCGATTGTCTACAAGACCTCAACGTTCAACGTAGTGGCTGAACGGATCGGACCAACAGTTTTTCTTCTTACCTATGTCCTTGTTATGGCTATATTAATCACGCTTATTTTAAGTACATGGGCTGCACGCCGGCAGGGTCGACTACCGGACGTGATCGTGCGTTCGTATTCCATGGTAGGGCTCGGACTGCCTACCTTCTGGCTTGGCATCATTCTAATCATGCAGTTTAGTATTGCCTTAAACTGGTTCCCCACGTCCGGCTATGGCGAGAGCGTCGCCGAGAATCTTTACTATCTCTTCCTTCCAGCTGTCTCTATTACGCTCGCTTTGTCCCCAGTGCTTATCCGTAACCTGCGTGCAAGCCTCATTAGCGAGATGGAATCTGACTATGCTACCGCTGCGCGCTCGCGTGGCATGTCGGAAAACGGCATCTACTTTAGCCACGTCTTACCAAATTCGCTGGTACCAGCTATTACTCTGCTTGGTATAAATTTCGCTTGGTTGATCGGCGGAACGGTGGTCGTCGAACAGGTATTTTCTGTTCCTGGAATTGGGCAGCTCATGATCTCTTCAATCTTCGCGCGGGACTATCTTGTCGTTCAACTTATAACACTCGTCGTGGCAATCGCCGTTATTGCCGTAAACTTCATAGTTGATGTTTTAACAGCTGTGATCGATCCGAGAGTGCACCTGTGAGGGCCGCTCGTCTCTTGCTGAGCGTTGGCTTCCTCAAAAATAATAATCTGACGCTTGTATTAGGTATTTTCTTAAGTGTTTGTTGGGTCGTGATCGCAATCTTTGCGCCTTGGATTGCTCCTTACGACCCAATTGCACAGGATGTGGCAAGAACGCTGCAGCCTCCGAGCTTTGCCCATCCATTTGGTACGGATAATTTTGGCCGCGATGTGCTTTCACGCGTGATTTGGGGTAGTAGAGTCGACCTTGCCATGGGGCTGGGTGGTGTCTTTGCACCAATTATCATTGGCTGCACTATCGGTCTCTTAGCTGGGTATTTCGGAGGCATCATCGATACGCTTCTGATGCGATTTCTCGATATAACGATTTCCTTTCCCTTCTTTATTCTGATGATCGCTATCATCTCCATATTGGGCCCTGGTCTGATGAGCTTCTTCATTGCCTTAGCTCTTGTTGGTTGGGTATCCTACGCTCGGCTAGTTCGCTCGCGTACGCTCGTTTTACGGCACAGCGATTTTGTTGCAGCAGGACAGATACTAGGTTTCAGCAGTATACGAATTATGTTCCGGCATGTCCTACCGAACGCAGCGTTGCCAGTATTAGTGTTTATAATGTCAGACGTTGTGCTCACCATCCTACTTGGATCTTCGCTCAGCTATCTTGGTTTGGGGGTGCAGCCACCGCTGGCAGAGTGGGGGATCATGATTGCAGAAGGTCAAAATTTTATTTCGACTGCGTGGTGGATCACGCTGTTTCCTGGCCTCGCGATTGTAATACTAGCCTTAAGTTTTAGTCTTATAGCCGACGGACTAGCGGCTCAGTACAAGGTTAGCGAATGATGTCAAAACTTATCATCCGGGATCTTACTGTCGAAATAGTTACTCCTTTTGGCCCAATTTTTCCCGTCGAGCAATTTTCACTATCCGTTGAACCTGGCGAAATAGTAGGCCTCGTCGGCGAAAGTGGCAGTGGTAAAACAATGGCGATGCGCGCCGTTGTAGGGATTCTGCCTCGTAATGCGCATATTGCGTCTGGTGAGATCCTCCTCAGCGATGCCGACAACGCTTTTGTGCCTTCATCTCAACAAAGCCATTTGCGCCACAACATCGCTATGATTTTTCAAAATCCAACCTCTTATCTCGATCCACTAATGAGTGTTGGAAAGCAAGTTGCTGAACCGTTGCGCTTTCACCAAGGTCTCACGCGTAAAGAAGCCCGCACTGAGGCTATTGAACTGTTCCGCAAGGTCGGTATCCACGATGCTGAACGGCAGTTTGACGTTTACCCACACCATTTTTCTGGAGGTATGAAGCAACGTGTTTTGATCGCGGCGGCGCTTGCATGTAATCCAAAGGTTTTGATTGCTGATGAGCCAACAACGGCGCTCGATGTCACAATCCAGAAGCAAATACTTGAACTTTTATGTAGGCTGCGAGATGAAACTGGTATCTCTATCATCTTTATTACCCACGATCTGGGCGTTGTTTCGCAGCTCTGCGACACGGTCTCCGTTCTTTATGCGGCCCGTATCGTAGAGAGTGCAAGCACTATTGAGCTGCTGAACGCTCCACTCCACCCCTACAGCCTTGGACTTATAAGGTCACAACCAGAATCCGCGCAGCGCGACAGGCCGCTTCCTTCGATCCCTGGTCAGCCACCTGCGCTTAATGCAATGCCTTCTGGATGCCGCTTCCTGCCCCGTTGCGAATTTGCTATCCAAGCATGCAAGCAGCCTTCCCCTCCCCCGCTCGTGCAGACTTCTACAGTCCGTTCTAATGCATGTTTAAGGTGGCGGGAGCTGCAAACTTTAGGCCTAAATTATGACTGAAATCCTAAAGGTTGAGAATCTAAATGTCCACTTCAAGCGCTCATCTTTGCTTGACCTAATGAGGCGTAAGAAACTTGTAACAAAGGCCATAGACGCGGTTTCATTTGAGGTGGAGCGAGGCTCCTGCATAGGTCTCGTCGGAGAGAGTGGTTGTGGAAAGAGCACTCTATCCAAGGCAATCTTGCGGCTGATCAAGCCAACATCAGGCAGTATTTTCTTTGAGAATGGAAACATCCAGGAATTAAAGGGTACCAGCCTTTTTGACTATCGACGGCGAGTGCAGATGATCTTCCAGGACCCTTTGGGCTCACTTAATCCTCGTCTTACTGCCGGTGAAGTGCTAGAGGAAGTCTTTTATGTCCATGGCGTTCGCAAAAGTGCTAATCGAAAAATTCTTGTTCATAGCTTGCTCGACAAAGTTGGCCTTTCGCGAGATGTGGTTGACAGACGACCGGGCGCTCTTTCGGGAGGACAATGTCAACGCATCGGTATTGCCAGAGCGCTCGCCGTAGATCCAGATCTCATAATTGCGGATGAGGCCGCCTCGGCCTTAGACGTATCGATCCAAGCGCAGATCTTAAATCTGCTAAGAGACCTTCGTCATGACATGGGACTAACGATGATATTTGTATCTCACGATCTTGGTGTCGTTCGCTATCTTTGCGACGACATAATTGTAATGAATCGCGGGCAAATTGTGGAACGCGGTGGAATCGATCAGATTTTTGATAAATCGACGAACATCTATACTCGCAGCCTTGTGGAATCAATGCCAGGACTGCATCGGCAAGACTATTAAATGCTCAGGGTGCACGGGGATATTGAAGTGAAAAAGAAATTTGTTGCCTTGGGCCGCGCCGATGTGGCCATTATTGGCGCCGGTGTCGTGGGTTGCGCGTTAGCGCGCCGGTTAACTCTTGATGGCGCAAATGTCATTGTTTTGGAGAAGGCCGCCGATGTTCTGGACGGGGCTTCCAAAGGTAACAGCGCAATTCTTCACACGGGTTTTGATGCTCCATCAGGTTCTCTTGAACAAGACTGCATTGCACAAGGCTATAAAGAATACTTAGAAACTTGCGAGACACTTGGATTGCCCGTTCTCCGGTCTGGGGCGCTTGTTCTTGCATGGTCACAGGAGCAATTGGATGAGCTGCCAAAGCTCATTGAAAAGGCGCATAAAAACGGTGTCACTGACGTTTCTGCGTTGACTAAATCACAAATATTGAAGCGAGAGCCATACTTGTCGAACAACGTCGTCGGGGGCTTCGAGGTGCCGGGTGAATTTTTGATCGACCCTTGGGCCTCAGCGCACGCCTATTTACTTCAGGCGCTGGCGAATGGGGCAGTGATCTATCGTGATACAGAAGTTGTCTCTGGACAGTATGATGGACAGCAGTGGCGATTGGAAACAAACGCCGGATCATTCTGTGCGGCACAGATAATCAATTGTGCTGGACTTTACGGCGATATCGTTGAGCAGCGCTTGATTGGGGAATGCCCATTCACTGTTACGCCTCGCAAAGGCCAATTTGTTGTCTTCGACAAATCCGCCGCTGCATTGGCATCTTCCATCATTTTACCAGTTCCTACCAAGACGACTAAGGGCATCGTAGTCTGCCGTACAATATTTGGAAATCTGTTAGTTGGTCCAACGGCTGAAGATCAGGAGAGCCGCGCCGACGCATCTACAGACGGTTCTATGCTGGCACATCTGCGGGATAAGGGCATCGAAATGATACCTGATCTCAAAGAATGTGAGGTGACAGCAGCCTATGCAGGCCTACGGCCAGCTACTGAATTTCAGGATTACCAGATCCGCAGAATTGAAGGTAAGAACTATACCTGTGTTGGTGGCATTCGTTCCACGGGTCTCAGTGCAGCACTTGGTATTGCGCGCCACGTAGCTGGCTTGATTGCAACTGATGAATTCTCTTTTCAAGCAATTGAAGATCCGATCATCCCCGCGCCAGACCGACTGTCAAACTACCACCCGCGCGATTGGGAGGAGCCCGATAACGGTGGCATCGTGTGCCATTGCGAACTCGTCACTCGGCGTGAGATTGAACAGGTATTGAATGGCCCCTTGCCTCCTTCCACCTTGCAGGGTTTGAAGCGCAGAACACGGGTCTGCATGGGGCGTTGCCAGGGTTTCTATTGTACTGGTGAACTGGTGAAGCTTACCGCAGGGCGTTTCAATCTCCCAATGGGACTAGGCCATGACGACCAATAATGGGGGTTTACCAAGAAAATCTGACGTGGCGGTTGTTGGCGGTGGGACTGCAGGTTTGGCCTTGGCCACTAAGCTAAAGCGCCTTGGTGTCGGTAGCGTTATCGTTCTGGAACGTGAGAATGATGCGGGGGGCATTCCACGCCATTGTGGACATTATCCATTTGGCATTCGTGAGTATGGGCGGCTTCTGAAAGGGCCAGACTATGCACGCAGAAATGTAGAGGCAGCGGTGGACGCTGGAGTCGATATTAAAACCGAGGTGACCGTTACGGCGCTTCATCCAGACGGCAGACTAAGCCTGACAACGCCTGCGGGGAAGGCCGAATTACAAGCAGAGCGAGTTGTTTTGTGTACCGGTGCGCGCGAAGCTAGTCGTCCACAAAGGTTCATCGGCGGGGACCGGCCTCTGGGAGTTTTATCAACTGGCGCTTTGCAATCGATGACGTATCTGCAAGGCATGCGGCCTTTCAGGCGACCTGTCATCATCGGATCTGAACTGGTTTCATTTTCAGCAATTGATACATGCAGACACCTAGGCATTCGACCAGTTGCAATGATCGAAGAAAACGATCGAATATTGGCGCGGCGCCTTGTGCAGCCTTATCTGATGATGCGAGGTGTTGCGCTTTTTACTAAAGTTAAAAACTTGCGGATACTAGGCCGTAGGCAGGTTGAGGCAATCGAGTTCATTGATGCTACGGGCAAACAACAATCCATCGAAGCAGATGGTGCGATTATTTCAGGCCGCTTTCGACCAGAAGCGGCGTTACTCCATTTGAGCCATCTGGAAGTTGATCCCGGATCAGGTGGGCCAATGATTGACCAATTTGGCCAGTGCTCTGATCCAAGTTATTACAGTGCTGGAAACCTTTTAGGACCCGCCGAAACTTCCGGGTGGTGCTGGCAGGAAGGCATTGAAACTGCAAAGTGGATAGCTGAAGATTTGTCGCGCGGACAGCCAGCTGTTGTCCCCTCAGTAAGGGTCCAACTTGTGGATCGGGCTATTGGATTTTCGGTTCCCCAACGACTGTCAATCTCAGATCGGACTGGAGGAATGCAGAAGATGCAGATTGGTCTGAACGTACCAGTGAAAGGTTATCTTGAAGCGATCTCAGGCGGACAGTCAATTTCGAATACTTGGTTGAACTCCCGCCCAGTCCGACGAGTTCAAATACGACTGAATCCAATTGTGAAGAACTGCTCTGAAAGTCCAGTAGAGCTATCCATCCGAAGGGATAAATAGAGATGCGTATCGCTAGTATTGATCAGGGGACGACAAGTACACGGGCGCTTATCGTCAACACCGACAGCAAGCTTGAGATCGTGCATTCAATCGAGCACCAGCAATTTTTTCCCCATGATGGCTGGGTAGAACACAATCCTGACGAGTTAATCCGCAATATCCAGGCCTGCGTTGATGCCGTTGGCGAAGTCGATGCGATTGGGATTGATAATCAAGGTGAAAGCTGCCTGGCTTGGAATTCCGATACCAAAGAGGCATTGTCACCTGTTATAGTCTGGCAAGATAAACGCACCACGGTGGTGATTGATAAGTTGAAGTCTGACGGTTTGGAAGAGGAAACATTCCTTCGTGCCGGTTTGCCTTTGGACCCGTATTTTTCAGCCAGTAAATTGGCTTGGATTGTCCAGCACAATCAAAAAGCCAAAGATGCTTTGGCGCTTGGAAAACTGCGGATAGGAACCACAGATGCTTTCTTTCTGGATCGTTTAACTGGCCATTTTGTTACCGATGTAAGCACTGCTAGCCGCACGTCGCTGATGAACTTGAAAACTTTAAACTGGGATCCGCACCTCTGTGACCTTTTCAGAGTTCCTTTGCAATGCTTGCCAAAGATCGTGCCTACAACTGGTGATTTTGGCGCAATTAAAACCCAATACAGGCAAACGCCTGTCATCGCGAGCATCGTGGATCAGCAGGCGGCTCTCTATGGATTTGGATGCCGCCAAAAAGGTGAATCGAAAATTACTTTTGGGACCGGTGCGTTTGCGTTGATGGTGACAGGCGACGAAATTATTAATAATCCCAAACTTGGTCTGCTGCCGACAGTGGCTTGGCAAAAGAATGGAGAAGACCCTGTTTTTGCGGTTGATGGTGGCGTTTATACAGCCAGCGCGGCTATTAATTGGGCCAGATCTTTGGGACTGTTTTCTGAATTTTCAGAGATTAATACGTTCTGCACACCTCCGGCGATTGAGAGTGGATTAGCTTTCGTGCCAGCACTGACTGGACTGGGTTGCCCCTACTGGGATCCACACGCTCGAGGAGTTTGGTTTGGGCTTTCTTTGGACCATACAGCACAACAGATGATGCAATCGATACTGGAGGGTATCGCGTTTCGAGCCTCAGAAGTCATCGCAGCTATGA
>Ga0307997_10000814_pt1 | contig 14394 bp, 25 predicted proteins | sample Davwhametageno36_FD_203165 | JGI IMG/M metagenome (GOLD analysis project Ga0307997, IMG submission 203165) | Marine microbial communities from Davis Island wharf, Antarctic Ocean - #36 | ecosystem: Environmental > Aquatic > Marine > Unclassified | place: Antarctic Ocean: Davis Island wharf... | reverse complement strand
CCATTCTTGTTGTTGGTATCAGATGGGGAATCGAACCCCTCAATAACTGCGCTACTGACGCCTAAGGTAACTGTTGTTATTGGCAAACCTGCACTGACATGTAGAGGCTACTAGGTCTGCTTGCGCATCCGTTTCACCCACTTTCTCACCTAAGCTCTTAGCCTAGATGCGCCACATTAGACAAGATCAACAATTTCACAACTGTCACCAGAGCAAGCCATAGTCTGACTGCCTGACGTGTTGTCCTCTTGTTCATAGTCTGAAAGCTCAGACCAGTCAATGTTCTTTGGCATAACCGACAGTAGCGTTTCATAGTCAGACTTACCACACTCTTGATAAGGTGCCTGTTGATATGTGTGTTCGCTATATGGCAAGAACGACACACCAGACATCTCGTCGAAGTGTTCATAGACAAATGCGCCCACCTCGAACCACTCTTCCGACCTGACGTTAATTGTCACGGAGGGTTTGTGTTCACACCAATTACGCTGGTACATCAGCCACATCTCTAACTGCTCGATTGCAGTCATGTCAGAGGTACATGTAGCCCCAGTAGGTGCCTTCTGTGGGAAGCTAAACACAACTGTAGTGTCAGGCTTCATAACGCATGGTTCGTGTGGTACTCCTTTGTCCTTCATAAACTGTGTTAGCGGGTCTTTAATGTCCCCACGTACTGTGCGGATGTAGTATGGCGAGTGACGAGCATGAATCCCGCTGGCACTATCCACAAGCTGTGAAACCGTACCGCTTGGCTTAACACAGCTGATAGCAGCTGCAACAGGAATGTCAAGACGTTCAGCCCACTCTTTGTTTGTGTCTACTGCGATTTGCTTAAGGTGCTGTAGTGTCTTAGCCAAACCACCGTTCTTAAGTGTGGTGATAGGGTTGTCCATGATACCTGTAAGGCTTACACCCAACAGACGTTCTTCTTCTGTGTTCTTCGTCCACTCCTTACTCAGATACGGGAAGTGCGTATATGTACTCTGGATCGTACCTAGAATAGTTGCAAGGCGAACCTTACGCTCTAAGTCATCTACACTGTCTGTCGCACGTACTACGCACTCGGTTAGGTTGCAAAACTGGCTTGGGCGGAGGATGATTTCGCTGCAAGGATTCGTCCCGAACTCGTAGTTTACATCACGCCGTCCGTTAAGTCCAGCCTGTTTCTTAGATGCCTCACGATTAAAGATACCACGTTCACCTGATCCACTCTCTACAAGTGCTGTCCACTCACGAAGGAATGATACTGCATCTGGTTTTTCAGTGTACGACACAGAGTTGTTAGCCAATGCACGTTGCTTATCGTTTTCCCACCATGCACCTGACTTAGCGTGACGCATACGGTCATCAGACAGGTTAGACAAAGAAATCATAGCAGAGCGACGAACTCCCCCGACGACCACTACTTCACCGATCTTACACATGATGTCGTGACACTCAATAGACGACAGCTTACGACCCTTAGCATTAGCGAATGTGTTAATAGCAAAGTTAAACAAGTCAACCAACGGTGCTGGACCTGATGCACGACCACCAAAGGTCTTAAGTCTTGCACCAGCTGGTCGTACCTTTGACACATCCCACTGTGGAATCTCGCCACTGTAGAGTAGTGCAACCAGTTGACGTAGTGACTTAGCCCAACCTTCCTTGGAATCCTTAACCACGATAGTAGTTTCGCTAGGGTAAAGGGTCTCTGGAACCTCTGGCAGCTTAGATACGTTCTGACGCTCTACAGAGAACCCTACGCCTGTCCCACACAGTAGGATAAACATAGCTTGGTCAAAAGCCTTGATGTTATTCACAGCTAGGTAGGAGCAATTATACATTGACGTATTGTCCCTCATGGCTGCTGGACCCGCTGTCATCAATGATCGCATACTAGGCATAACATCAAGCGACAAGATAGCTTGCTCAAGGTCACGGACGTATGTGTCATCACCAGTCTTAGGAATTACGATGTTGTCCATGAAGCGTGTGACTGTCTCGGACCAAGATTCACGGTTGCCCGTACCTTCTTGCCAACGTGCATAACGTGACTTGTGAATGAATGACTGGTAGTCTGTTGGTAGTTGGTTGCTGCTCATTTAATTTCTCTTCCTCGGTTATCTTTATCTTCGTCTAGCCAGACCAAACGGTCAATGTCTGATCGGCTCAGGCCAATGTCATTTAGCTCTCGGTCTGTCAACATGTTAAGTTGTTTAATTGCGTTACGATGTTCCCGCCACGTAGCTAAGAAGTTTACGTATCTCCAAAACCATGTCATCTATTGTCTCCATTCCCACTAATCATATCCCGTTCCTCACGACTGCGTAGCTTGTCAATATTCATATCGGCCACCTCATCTAAGTTGTAACCAATGTCGTTGCAGAGGTTAGCTAGATACCAAAGCACATCTCCCAACTCTTTAGCTACCTCATGTCGGTTAAACACACCGTCACGTACTTGCTTCTTTACCTTCTCGGCAACCTCACCAGCTTCACCACATAGACCCAACGTAGGGTACAGAACCTTGTGTGTGTCTGGGTAAATGGCGAAGCTAACCGCCTTGTTCTGATACTGTCTAAAGTCCATTATATAGTCCTACCATAAAACTCTGTTGCCTTTGTTGGGTCAGCATAAGCATCAAAGAGGTACCAAGCGCAGTTATCTTTACCAACGCTCTTGCTACCCTCTATCCACTTAACCCTACCAACGCTCACTATCTTAACACAGTACGACATGTAAAGAGCCGACTGCTTTGTGTGCATCCAATCGGCATCAAACAGTAGCCAAGTCGGACATTGTTGCATCCAGTGTTCCATCAGAGGATGTAGTATCTTTCTATCCCAAGGAGGGTTGGTTATGCAATAGTCAATTACTCCCCTACCTCCAACATCCAAAGTAAGAGCATCAAAGGCAAATACATCAGGGTGTCGTGGACTAATGTCGCAAGCATATAAGCACTCCCCATGACCGTCTGTTAACTCGTTAATATGTTCAATCAATCGCCTGTCACCCGCACAAGGCTCTACGTAGTCGAACACGTAAGGCAAGTGCGGGATCAGTGGCTCTACAGCGGCTAGGGGCGTAGGGTAGTAGTCCCTCGGTACCCTTTCGAAGTCGCTGCGTTTACCCATAGAGTTGCTTTAAACGCTTAAGTGATACAAACTCAGGCTCGTACATACCGTTGCTAATCTCACGCTTGATTACTACGCCCTTCCACCAGTCTAGGTTAGCTTGTCCAGCCCAAGATTCCTCAGCACCTTTGAAGCATCCAGCGACAAGGCCGACAATGCCGTGAGGGTGCGACCCATCTTTAAACTTAAGATCACGTTTATGGCTGTGACCACAAGTAGAGGAATGATTACGGTTAGCGAGTAGAGCGTTGGCGTGATGTATGCCAGACATAGCAGACCCAAAGTTACCAGCACTGAAGAAGTGCGCATAAGAAACACCATCGTAGTCAGCGATTGCTGGCGCACTGTTATGGTATTCATGGTACTCATCAAACCAGTAGTCGGTCTGTAGATGGCCGAAGGAAATCCCGTACTTGCTTCCCTCAAGTCTTGGATCATGTTTAATTGCACGTTTAATCCTGTTCTCATGGTTACCCTCAAATCCTATCCACGTCGGTTTCTTGTACTTGCGCGTACTCGGCTTTCGTCGAAGACGGTCCATTGCTTCATTATAGTGGTTAACATCTTGTTCGTAGTTTTGACTAACAACAGCTTCGGGATAGCGACCATCAAAAGTATTGAGAGAGCGCATATCGGCCCCGTCACCAAGATCAACGATGTAGTTAGGATTAACTTCATAGATCAATTCCCCAAGCCAATCAAACCGCTCGTTGTCCGTCGAGGGGTCACTATGTGCGCAACTGAATACAATAGCTGTCTTACCCATTACCATACTCCATTTCCATTAGTACCACTCGAACCTCATGGTCCACTCTAGCAAGGTCATCTTTGCTCATACTCTGTATTGCTTTGATTACTTCAACCATTCGTCGGGTATCCTTTTGTCTGAGTACATGAAGCCATGTTTCTCGCTCCACATTCCATATGTTGTCTTAGACCCTTTATTGATCTTAGCTCTACTATTGCTGAACACGAATCGTATGTCAAGCTCTGGGTGTTGTTTCTTTATCTCAAGGTGCTTCATCCTGTCGGATACGACAAAGCGTCCTTTTGATTCAATTATAACACCGTTAGGCAATATGAAGTCAGGGGTGTAACTTTTGTTCTGATGTAATACCCACTTAATCTTCTTAGTCTCATACCCAAAGTCCACACCCCTCGTCTTCAAGTCTTGTGATATATCATCCTCAAGTCCAGAACGATAACCATGCTTAATCGCTAACTGTCGTTTCTTGCTTTTGGCGGCAACCATATCTCACCCTCTTCCCGCCTAAGCCATAACAGCCTAGCATTTTCCACTACACGGTCCTCATCACCCTCATAGGCTTTGATTACGCACTCCCATAGCTCTTCCTCAGTCTCAGCGTCCTTGAGTATCTTGTCCGCCTTCTTTGGCCCAGTGCCGTGCAACCCCTTAATGTTGTCCGCTCTATCGCCCGTTAGTATCTGATGGTAGAAGAACTTAATTCCCTCAGCGGGGTTAACTTTAACTAGGTCACCTCTGACGATATTGAAGTGCCAACAGGGTATCTGTAGCATATCCTTATCAATAGATGCGACACAAGCATCGTAACCCAACCTTGCGGCTTCGATTGCTATTAGGTCATCTGCTTCCTCTCCACTGCTAATCACTGCGTTCCACTTACTAGACATACGATCCCTTGCGGTTTGTAAGTGCCTTGGCTTCTGGACATCCTTGCGGTTGCCTTTGTAGACCGCAGACTTAGCAATCTCATGTCTGAAGTTACCCTTACCTGTTAAGTAGACGATGTAATCCTGTGGCTCAGGGAATAGCACAGTCTTATCTAGGATAAAGTCTATGAGGTCGTCAACCTTACGTATCGTATCTGACGACCCCATAGTCTCGGTGGAGAAAGCAGCCCGATAAGCGATGATGTCACCGTCTATGAGTACCTTCCCCATATCCATTACACGTCACCCCAGACCATTGTACCATCGTCTTTTTCGAACCCCACTGCATTTACGTAGGTGTAACCCATAGACTTCGCTGCTTGGGCAAACATATCCGCTAGGACATACAGGTCATCTACACCGTCCCGTGTGAGGTTAATAGAGCCTTCGTAGCCATCCTCGTCCTTGTCCATGTAGGCACTAATATCAATACGCATGTCTTATTCCTTATACATTGAAGAGTTCGTCGTCTTCGTTAACGGTTGAGTTCATTTCGTATGCTACGTGTTCCGTAACACCTACGTTTGCAAGTCGTACACCAGCACCGTTAGCATAGATTTCAAACTGAACCTTTGCCTTAGTGCCGTTGCCTAGTGGACCATCACCTTCAAAGTCCCACATACGCTTGTTCTCACGCCCTTCAGTGAGGTTAACAACCTTTGGCGCACCACCGTAGTCTACGCTAACAGGCTCTCCTGTCTTCTTATCTGAGAACGTCTTAACGTCAGATACCTTACGTTTGATCTTCATGTACTTACCGATACCCAAGTCCGCATTTCCCTCTAGGATGCGATTGCTATTCATCGGGTGTAGGTCCAAACCCTCTTGCTCAAGTTTAGTAATCTGTTCTTCGTCAGTGAAGTAACCGTTTACGATGTACTGACCACCTGCTTGGTGGATCGCTTGTGCTGCACGAGGTCCGTCAGGTGAACCCATGTCGGCGTTTTGTTCAAACACTTTTGCGTATTCAAGTACCATATCCATTGTGTATTTAGCCATGTCGAGTTTTCCTTCAGTTGCTGGTATATATATATAATGTCCAAATCGGACGAAGTGTAAAGTAGATTAGTAAATAAAGTTAGTGGATGTCTGCGTAGGTATTTCCGAACTGCGCATCGACCCCTAACGGTACATTCAGCTTTAGTTTTTCATTCAGTAGCTTCATTGATTCCTCCATTACTCCCTTGACCTTAGCTTCGTCACCGTCCTTTACAAGAGCGATAACCTCGTCGTGAAACTGGCCCATGATTTCGATCCCGTTCTTGCGACAGAAAGCGACCCAGCTATCGAAACAGAACACGCCTGTTCCTTGGTTCAGTGTCGAGAACCGATCTTTCTCTGAGCGTAGAGAATACCAGAACTTAGACACTGGGTTCTGCATCCACATAGAGCCGAATAGCTCCCGTGTACGCACGTTAGATGCTACCTTTTCCACTGACCAGTTACGTGACCAGAACGCATCTAGCAGCACCTTACAGTCCTTTGTAGGCATCCCTGTAGTACGGGATAGAGTAGCAGCACCAACGCCATAAGTAGCACTGTAGTTGACCACTTTGTAATTCTTACGGAGGGCTTTAAGGCTCCGCTCACCAGAGTTATGTTTGTCGATGTCACCTTGCGATATGACACCAGCGTGTAGTGCTAGATCAAGGTGGGGGTCAAACCCTTCTACTGACATAGCTTGAACATACTCTGGATCAAGTGGCTTCATATAGTGTCGTTTAGTAGTGTCCTCCAGAGATGTCATATCAGCCCCACACAGCGTGTATCCGTCTGGTGAGGTTAGACAACCCCGTATGTCCTTACCGTAAGGCTTATCAACGCTTGGTAAGTTGACCAGAGGCTTTGCATGACGGAAGCGCATAGTGTTGGTGAACCCTGCGATACTAGCCTTAACGTAGCCATCTACCTCTGCGTCTACCATGCCCTTAAGTACACCAATGCGGTGAGTAAGTACGCTGAGGCCATCTAGCAGTGCGATAGATGGTTCTACGCTTACTAGCTCCTTAACTGATTCACATAGCTCACTGTCCTTTCTTACTTGCTCAAGCTCACGGGTATCGCCTGTAATCTTACAGCGCATGAACTTGTATGTACGTGGTTGCCAGCCCAAGGAGAATAGCCAGTCTTTAACCTGACTAACGCTATTTGGATTAGCACGATCATAACCAGTAACTACAGTCAGTGACTGGGTGGTAACAGGTTGCTTCTGCTCTTTGCACAAGTCTACCCATTTCTCGCCATTAGCAGACAGGTCGCCATTCTGTTTGTGCATAACCTTTGGCTGATTACGTACTGCGGTTTTCATAACCTTTGGCATGGCGTCTGCTAACTGCTCAATCTTTTCTGCCTTAGCTTGCTCCCAGTTAACTAGGTGGCCCTTAGCTTTGTCTACGTCCAGTTTCCACTGGAGGGTCTCCTGATCTGCTGCACACTGCATCTTGAACGTCAGATAGTCGATCATACGCTCACAGTCATCTGTGCTTTTACCGTACAGCTTTGCAATCTTGATGTCCAAGTCACGCCACAGACGGTTGTTAATCTTAACGTCCTCTTCGCAGCGATGCTTGTATTCCTCTGGTGTCAGACCTTCCCAGTCGTCGATCTTAGGCTTAGGGATACCGTAGTCCTCGCCAAAGGTGGCTAGGCCATGCGACATACCACGGTTGTGATTGATGTACCACGACAAAGCAAGTGTATCTACAATCCTTGCAGTGATCTTAATGCCTAGCAGTTTTTCCACTACAGGGACATCATAGCGGATAATGTTGTGTCCGATCAAGGTAGGGCTGTTGAGTAACACGTACCGCATTTCGTCGTAGTCATGTGTGGACTTAACCTCACCAAAGTCATTTGACCAAGACAATACGTGGATCAACGTAGGGTCTAGTCCGTCTGTTTCGATGTCAAATACTGTGTTCATAGTATTTCCTTAAGTGTGAATGTATCTGTGTTAAAGGCTAACTTACCAGCCATACCCTCTTCGGAGCAAGGACGGTTCTTCTCAACCTTTAGATACGTTGTGTTACGTTCGTCTAAGCTATCAGCGTCTTTGTCACGTTGCAAGTCAATAATTACAGAAGCACGTTGTCCGATCATCTTACAGTATTTAGGATCGCCATTCTCGTTAGTGTGGGCGATAGTTACGATCCCGATATTAAGCTCCGCTGCCAGCTTAGACAGGCGAATAGATAGGTCTGCAAGCATAGCCTCCTTGCTTTCCTCAGAGGTGCCTACCACTACGTCTTGGATAGGCTCGAAGAATACAAACTTACATTCACACGCTTGGCTAAAGAACCTGATCTGTTCGATTAGCTCGTCAGTGCCTTGTCCGTCCCCTAAGAAGAATTGGTAGAAGTTCTCGCTCTCAGTCAGCTTAACGATTGCTGCACGTACATCCTCATCTGCACCTTTCTCTTCGATCAAGTCACGGCGGGTTAAGTTATCCTGTAGCTCATACGACACAAGACCAAGTAGTGACCGCAGCTTAGTCTCTTCTAGGTGCCATGCTGCAATCGGTACGCCCTGCTTTAGCATACTGTACTCCATGTAACGCATAAGCTCAGTCTTACCGATACCCGTAGGCGCTTTGAACACTGTGAAGTGACCTTGCATAAGGCCCAGTATCTTGTCGTCTAAGGCTTCGATGCCTGTAGGGTAGTAAGTATGCTCAGGCGTGTCTGTATACAGCTTAAGGAACTCGTCAGAGGTGTTCAAGATGTTCTCTGGTGTGTGCTTAACAGGCTTCCACCAAAGGTTCTTAAAGTCAGCTTGCTTACCTGCCACTAGGAAGTCGTTAGCGTCCTTGAGTTGACCATGATCGACACGGTATACCTTGTTAGGAAACAGACGTGCCATCTTATCGGCCAGTGCATTGCCAGCCTCGTCAGTATCGACAGACAGGATAATCTTTTCGAAGCTACCTAACCACTCCTTTGAGTTTTCCCATAGTCGCTTAGAAGGTGTAGCAGAAGGTAACGACACAACAGGGTTGCTGTAGTTGCTCTTAAGCATCTGTGCTACTGACAGTGCGTCTAGCTCACCCTCTGTGATCGTAACGAACTTAGAACAACCAGCTGGAAACAGGTTCATACCGAATAGCTCGTCACCCTTGAAACCACCCTTAGCGTAAAAGGCTTTCTCATCTAAGCGACGAACCTTAATTCCTCCAGAGGGGTACACGTACTCTTGACGATCCTCATAGGTCAACACACCGTAGTCTTGCATAGTGTTGGCGTGGATGCCCCTCATGGCAGTGTGACGACCCTCAGAGGTAGCCTCTCGTTTGCTGTTAAACTGTGCGACATTATTCATATCATCAAATCCTTTCGTCGGGTACTTATCATCTGCCCATGATTGTGTTGGTCGTTTGGAAGGGTAGCCTTCACCGCAAGCGTGACACTTACCGACCATCTTGTCTGTGTTGTAAGAGAAAGCATCACTTGATCCACACGACACATATGGACAAGGTTGGTGAGCTACATCAGTCATACTTACGTTTCTTTCTTATTAGTAGTTAATACAAATATGTTTAATACTTATGTTTATACTTAAGTACTACTCATATCTATAATGTCCATTCTTAGCAAAGTGTAAGGTCACAAATTGTTACAACCTTGTTACGGACTGCATCTCTAAGTTGTGTCGCAGTCACCCTTGATACCTTAAGCACTTTAGCTGCGTCTTGTAAGTTGTTGTTATTACGATGTAACTCCATAAGCATTGATTTCTCCTGTGGCTCCAACACTTGCATAAGTTTCTGCAAACATTCTTTAAGCTCGTATGCCTCGAACAAGCTCTTGGCTGTGATAGCTTCGTCTTGATACTCTACGAACTCTATATTCTCGTCCTCTTTAAACTTCTGACGACCCCTCTGGCCCGAAGGGTAGGTTATAGGTGACGACCCGTGGTTCATGTACTCACTCATTACCTCACGGGCCTTGTGGTACAGCTTAGGGGCTTCCTTTACACCCCCAGACCTAAGTTCAAGACAGGCTATCATACCAGTGTTAAGCAAGTCACCACGATCCTGATAGCTACCATACCTGTTTGCCAGCCTACGACACATATCCATCATCTCTTTATCAGTCATTACTAAACATCTCCTCATACTTGTTAAACATTTGGTTAAACTTCCATTGGTATAACTGCTGCATCCCCATCAAGGTGTTCATTAGCTCGTCTGGGCTAGGGTCAGTATCCCCGTCCCCAATCTGCCTAAACACTGTCTCAAGGTCATTACAGACTGACCAGCAGTCCATGATGTGTTGTTCTAGTTCTTGCAGTTTAGTCATCGTGTGTCCTCCAATCCAAAGCACGGCATCAAGTTAATGTTACACTGTTGGGCGTATTCATCAGTGCCTCCCATGATACTGGGAACAACTGTCCCATCTTATCGCTGATCTGATCTGCAATCAACCGTGTCTCATACTGTGTATCAGGCTTACAGCGCAGGTTACACATCTTTGCTATGGCACCTAGCGTACCTGTCCAGTACCACTCTGTCATGGTGTTCTGTGGCAGTACCATACGTGCTTGCTCTTCACATACACCATGCTCAAGTAAATCGTTATAAGCAGTGAGACATGCCCAGTTAGTATCACCCCACTCACCTACATCAACGACACCAGCACTGCCCTGCTTCTTATCTTCTGCTTTGCCACGCCAAACGTCAGGCTCATAGAACTCAATGTTATCAGAGACATAGCGACGACTAACCTCATTCCAAGGCATGTACTCGTGCTTGACAAGTTGACGTGCGACAAAGATAGGAGCCTTACATACGAACGTCACTGATGCGTGATTGAATGGCGACAGGTGTTTGTGCTTGGCTAGGTAGCTGATTAGTTTCTTGTCACGCTTGTCTACGTCATAGGTGCCTTGTATTAGGTCCGTGCAGACTAGCTTAGACTGCTTTGCGAAGGATACCCGCGCAGCGTTAACAGTCGTTATGTCATCACCCATGTGGTGATAGTATGTTGCTTTAATCATCTTTCTGTAACCCCTTCATAATTTCTACGTTGACTGGTTTAAGACCCATGCCTACTAAGGATTTGTCGTAGGCTCTTGCTGCCTCTAACTCGCAGCTAAAGGAACCTAGATATATCTGCTTACTGTCTTCACCAACTCTTATGCGAGTATAAAAGGTTTCTCTCCCCGTATTCTTAGATACGCCTTGATAGGGACTACTTGATTTTGCAGACATCCTATACGCATTGCTATTCTCCCTGCTAGTCACCAAGCGTAAGTTCGTGTAGTGGTTATTATTCTTAGTGCCGTCTATGTGGTCCATACAGGATGTAGGCCATTCGCCATATTCAAAGAACCAAACAACGTGGTGTGTTTTAAAGGCTGCTCTAACACCGTTAATCCACGTTTGAACCCTTAAGTATCCCGAAGACATGGCTAACAAGGAAGGTATACCCCTTCTGTTATTGATTATCTGACCCTTCTCTCTGTCATAGGTATAGTTAGAGGTCAGGTGGTCCAGAAGTTCTTGACTGGGCTTTCTAGGGTTGTGATAGCTCATTCTGTTTCTCCTTTTTTATAATGTTCACACACATTTGAGAAGTCCGCCACAGCAATGGGTGCATTGTCAGGGTCGTGGTTCCACCACAGGCGAGAGCCTTCACGTTCAGCCTCACCGAAGTGTCTGGCGCAGTCTGTGTTGATGCAGTCAGACGCACAGAAAGTCATATCTCTATAGCTCATTGGTTTGTTCCTTTTTCAGTTCAGCATCAGAAGCAACAGCAGCATAAGCATTATAAGCAGCAGCAAGAGCAGTAAGAGCATCATAAGCAGCATCAGAAGCAACATAAGCAGCATCCCAAGCAGCAGCATGAGCGGCTTTTAGTTCTTCTAGTTTAGTCATTAGAAGTTCACCTCTCCGTTTTCATCGCGGGGGTCATTGAAGTAGTTTTTGTCCATTACGTCAGGGTATAAGTGTCGTGTGTCAGCGACAGTCTCTAACTCTTGGAGCATCATAGGGGGTAGTACACCCATGTTTATTAGTTCTTGCTGGAAGTTTGCGGTCATGTCATTTTCCTTTCTTGGCGGTATAGAATAAGTGGTCACCGATCATACCATCGTAGTGATAGTAGTTACGCCAGTATGGTGCGACATAATTAGCATGGTAGTGGGTGCTTGTCAAACCTAATCGGTCACCGTTAAGTATTTGTTTAGATAGTATCTCAGAGATAACAGCAGACTTGCGGTCACCTTCACTGCTATTGTACTTACGATGGTTGTCAGACTTTCCATCGTGGGTGAAAGAGAACTGCTTGTGCTGGTAGACTACACGACATACATCGTCAGGCCACCTGTCACTCTCCACCCTATTCATAACTACGTCACCTACTGCCCTCATTCCGTCGAGGGGTTGGTCTCTAGCCTCGAAGAAGATCGCGGCTGCTAGGCACATCATCGGTGTCATTTAAGACCTCCTAACCAGTGCGTTACGTCATCGTGTGTATCGTCCATTAGTTGATCTCCACTACAGCTTCTTCGTGAAAGCATTTCCATGCAGCCTCAGCGACAGAGTAGATAGGGATGTAGCCGTTACGCTTCATAGTCTCTGATACCATAAACCCCTTAGCGTTACCTACGATGTGTGACGCTGGTTTGAACAGACCGTTAATCTTACGCTCAGTGCCATCTTTCTTGATGAAGGTAACAGATGCGAAACGTGTGCCACGGGCCTTGATTACGTCACGTACTGTTGTGCGGTTCATTGTGTTAGTCATGGTAGTTACTCCTGAGTGAATGTTTCTAAGTCTTGTATAGGGTGATTCGTATTAGGTGTCCAGCGAATAATTGTACTCAGCCTCTAAATCGACAAAGTAAGGTGGTTCCATGCCCTCCGCTGTCGTATTGTACGCGACACACTTAACACCCTTTAGCTGTGGGAATAGAGTGTAGTACTCGTTGTTCATATGTGCCGCTACACGTTCAGCTTTGGTGATCGTCATGTATGGCAGGTTCATAACGAAGGGTGCCAGCTTGTCCTTGCGGATCAGGGCGACAGTGTAAATCTTGTTCTCGTGGTTAAATGTCTCAGTGGTCATCTTGCTCTCCTTGTTCAACTTCGCTTGTATCTCGGTAACAGTTATTGCACACGCCGTATTCATCAATCTTATCCTCATCTACTATACGACCACAATGGTCACACTGTTCTTTATTCATTCTATGTAGCATCGTAGGTATCCTCCTCTACTCGTTTACGCAACTCCGTGGTTGAGTACTCATGGTTGCGGATGTTGTAGTGTACGTATTGGGTCATGCCCTTGCCTGTATATACCTTATCCTCATACTCTTCCCCTATGATACGTATGTTAATATCGTGGGCTGACAGAATCTCCATAAGCTCCTCCTCTATACAGTACACGACAACTTTGTCTACATACTTTACTGCCTCTAACTGTATCTGACGCTCTACAAGGCTCTGTACGGGCTTGTTCTTGCCCTCACGCTCAATACTAGGGTCAACATGCAGCCCTACTACAAGGTAGTCACAGACAGCCTTAGCCTCTTGTAGCATCAACACATGACCTGCATGTAACAGATCAAAACATCCTGCGGTAAATCCAATCATTCATCTTCTCCTTTGGTTATACGAATCACTCTAGTCTGTTTCCATCGGGGGGTCAAGTCATTTTCCATCGGAGGGGTAACAAATTCCCTCGGAGGGGTGAGCTTTTCCATCGGAGGGTCTCTCGATTTCCATCGGAGGGGTAACAAATTCCCTCGGAGGGGTCAGATGTGGCCGATTCGGACCTAAGTGAGACATTTTGGCAACGTGACATTTTGACCACAGTGACATTTCTGCAACAGTGTGACATTCGAGCAACAGTGACATAATTGCAACTTGACGTGACATTTCTGCAACGTGACATTTGAGCAACGATTCGGGCAAACATAAATACCACACTTGACGTGACATATTTGCAACGTGATAAATAGGCAACTGATTCGCACAAACATTTATGCAACACTTGACTCTGTGCGAAAAGTAGTGTGCGACAAATATGCAACTGATTCGGGTGTGATATAATTACGACACTTGACAAGCCATGTGTGACATTTATGCAACTGATTCGCACATGCCGTCCTCTGGTGTTTTTTGCGACCGCGATTCGAAAATCTAGCCCTGAGTCAGATAGTTTGGGGGACGTCAACCCCCCTTGTGACGCTTTGAGATTGTTACCAGTTAAGCGGGTATTCTTTACCATTCTGATCCACGGCAAAACCGTCTGAACCAATATCGTTTGGGAACTCAAGTTTCATTTTTGCGATTAGCTCGCGGCGGTTAAGCGCCTCAACTATTCCCGATTCCATTCCGTACTCTGATTCGAAGAAGTATTCGTATGTCATTTTTGCCGTCCTTTATATCAGCGTTTCAATAAGTCAGTTTTGACATATGCCCGAACGATTCGCAAGCGGTATCTGCATCATTTTTTGCATGGCTGCCATGCGTTCAGTGCATAGGTACTATTTGATTCGGCATCCCCCATCTTATAGCTGATTCGCCCCTGTCTTGTCAACCCCATCTTTTATTCGTTTTGTGTGTTTTAGGGCTTGGCGAATCGTT
>Ga0307997_10000811_pt1 | contig 14414 bp, 13 predicted proteins | sample Davwhametageno36_FD_203165 | JGI IMG/M metagenome (GOLD analysis project Ga0307997, IMG submission 203165) | Marine microbial communities from Davis Island wharf, Antarctic Ocean - #36 | ecosystem: Environmental > Aquatic > Marine > Unclassified | place: Antarctic Ocean: Davis Island wharf... | reverse complement strand
GAGTAACATTTTCTGTGCATAACCTGTGTGTATCTTTTTGAAAAGGTGTGTGCTACTACTATAAACCCCACGCTTTAAGCTCTCCATCATCGGCGGCCCTAACGGCATACGAAACGCCTCCATAGCCTCAATTACAGGCAAACTCTCGCGCCTACAGCTATAAAATAACCGCGCTTTCGATTGAATTGAGCGGCGCATTTACATAGAATAGCCCACCTTTTTTCTGGCCGGACAATAAGGCGAAATGCTTTCTAAGCATCAGGTTTACTGGCGGCTCTACCACTTTGGAACACAGACAATGAAAAGAACATTTCAGCCCAGCGTCTTAAAACGCGCTCGCACGCACGGTTTCCGCGCACGCATGGCCACAAAAGGCGGCCGCAACGTTATAGGGCGTCGACGAGCTAAAGGTCGCAAGCGCCTCTCTGCATAGCGCAAGCGCTGCAGCTTGGTCGGCCAAATAACGGGCTCAGGTTTTGGTAAAGAAAAGCGCCTATTAAACGCTAAAGACTACAGCCTGGTGTTTGAAGAGCCTGACGCTCGTGCGTCCCACCAGAACTTATTATTGCTGGCAAAAATTAATGACCGCGCCGGCCATCGGTTAGGTTTAGTGATCGCTAAAAAGAATGTGCGGTTGGCGGTTCACCGTAATCGAATAAAACGAGTAACTCGGGAGTTTTTGCGTAACCGATCTGCCGATGAACCTCATATTGATGTGGTGGTGCTTGCGAGACGCGGTATGGGTGAATTGGATAATGCGGAGCTGTCTTCTATATTGCAGCAACAGTGGAAGAAACTGATGCACCAAACCACTAAAACACTACCAAACAATAGCCAGGACTCCTGATGCGTCGCCTATTGATTTTTTTAATCTCCTGCTACAAGGCGTGCCTCAGCCCTTTCATGGGTAACAATTGCCGGTTTTATCCCAGCTGCTCTTCCTACGCCCAAGAAGCAATCGACACACACGGCGCGATGAAAGGGAGTTACCTGACCCTGCTTCGCGTAACAAAATGTCACCCTTGGCATGAAGGGGGAGAAGACCCCGTACCGCCGAGCCCTCACCGACACTAGGCCACAGATACCCTATTATGGATTTGCAACGCACATTACTCATCGGCGCCATCGCTGCACTGTCGTTTATGCTACTCACAAAATGGGTTGCCTTCACCGACGAAAAAACGGCATCGATCACCCAAGACACCTCGCGCCTAATTTCAACCACAGACGACATGCCATCAACGCTGCCCTCTTCTCCCGTCGCCATGGCCGCCACAGCCGCTGACGCCGGCGATGATCTGCCTACTGCTCCAGAATACACTGCTACGCAAGCGACCCAACCAGCAATCGCTATCGTTGACAGTAGTCGCATTATTCAAATTAAAACGGACGTCTTACAACTCGCCGTTGACTTAAACGGTGGCGATATTATGGAACTTTCACTGCCAAAATTTTTGGCAGTCTTAGACGATCCCAACGATCCTTTCGTCTTGCTGGAAGATAATGAGACCCTGACCTACATTGCACAAAGCGGCCTTATAGGCCCCGATGGGATCGATAGCGACGGGCGAGCACTCTATTCTGCATCAGCACCGCGCTTTTTACTCGAGGATGGCGCCGAATCAATCGTGGTCGATCTGCAGTGGCAGGGCAGTTCTAACGTGCGCGTCATCAAACGCCTAACCTTGCACCGCGGCTCTTATCTTATCGATATTGACTATCTGATTGAAAACAATAGCGCCAACCGCTGGCAAGGAAACCTATTTGGTCAAATAAAGCGTGGAAGCGAGCCGCCTCCGTCCGCTAACACCAATGCCATGGGCATGAAGCCCTTCTTGGGCGTCGCGCTAACACAGCCCGATGATCGCTTTACGAAGTTCACTTTCGACGACCTTGAAGAAGAGTCCTTTAAAGCCGCGTTGCCCGGCGGCTGGATAGCAGTTGTACAACATTACTTTTTAAGCGCGTGGATCCCAGACCCCGATCAAACACAAACCTACAGTGCACGTGTGTCCTCGACAGGATTCAACATCGCAGGGTTTACCAGTCCTGCTTTAGTCCTTGATCCAGGCAATTCCGGAGAAGTTGGTGCGCAATTTTATGCGGGACCGAAAGATCAGTACCGACTTCAAGAAATTTCACCGTATCTGGATCTCACCGTTGACTACGGGTTTCTTTGGTGGATTGCGCAGCCTCTGTTCTGGTTACTGACCAACATACACGCATTGGTGGGCAACTGGGGTGTTGCCATCATACTGCTAACCGTCCTCATTAAGGCGGCTTTCTTCAAACTCTCTGCAGCTTCCTACAAGTCCATGGCCAACATGCGGCGTGTCCAACCCAAAATGGTGGACATCAGAGAGCAGTTCGCTGATGACAAACAGAAGCAATCGCAGGCGATGATGGAGCTGTATAAAAAAGAGAAGATCAACCCAATGGGCGGGTGCCTACCTATTCTCGTTCAAATGCCCGTGTTTATAGGCTTGTACTGGATGCTAATGGAAAGTGTCGAACTGCGGCAAGCACCTTTTGTTTTATGGATCAAAGATCTAGCTGTTATGGATCCCTACTTTGTCCTTCCGCTGATGATGGGCGCTAGCATGTTTTATATGCAGAAGCTTAACCCGCCGCCGCCCGATCCTATGCAAGCCAAGATTATGCAGTGGATGCCCGTCATGTTTACCTTCTTTTTCCTCTGGTTCCCGGCAGGATTAGTGTTGTATTGGGTGGTAAATAACTTACTCTCTATGGCACAGCAATACTTCATTACCCGACAAATAGAAAAAGCCGCCGCTAAAGTCTGATATAACTAGCAACATTAAACGCGCTAGGTTTTAAGCCATGCACATGGACACAATAGCCGCTATTGCAACAGCCCCCGGGGCGGGTGGAATCGGCATCATTCGGTTATCCGGCCCCGACGCGCATAGTATTGGAAAAGCTATTACCACCGTCGCGCTTACGCCACGACACGCGCACTTCTGCCGTTTCTATGATGCGACTGGCTTTGTTTTAGACACGGGCATTAGTCTTTTTTTTCCGGCACCTAACTCCTTTACTGGCGAATGCGTAGTGGAGCTGCAGGCTCACGGCGGGCCAATAATATTGGACATGCTACTACGTGAACTCTGCAACCACGGCGCTCGGCAGGCACTGCCTGGCGAATTTTCTCACCGGGCCTATCTCAATAACAAAATAGACCTCGCCCAAGCAGAAGCCATTGCCGATCTTATTAACAGCACGACAGAACAAGCAGCACTTAATGCTAGTCGCTCGTTGCAAGGTGTCTTCTCCGATAAAATTGAAGGGCTCATACGTCTAGTCACTTACCTACGTGTGTATGTAGAAGCTGCCATTGATTTTCCAGAAGAGGAAATTGACTTCCTTAAAAACGGCCAAATATCAGACCAGCTACAGGCCATTATTAAACAATTTGATGACGTCATGCGAGAGGCAAAGCAAGGCGCTCTTGTTCAAGAAGGGATGAAACTGGTAATTGCAGGGAGACCCAATGCCGGCAAATCTAGCCTGCTCAATGCCCTCTCTGGACACGATACCGCGATCGTAACTGCCATCGAGGGAACGACTAGAGATGTTTTACGAGAACACATTCAAATCGATGGCCTTCCTATTCATATTGTAGACACTGCTGGCTTACGCAATAGCGACAATGAAATTGAACAGGAAGGTATCCGTCGCGCTTGGACCGAGATCGATTCGGCAGACCGGATTCTTTTGGTTGTAGACGGCAATACTCACTCCGATGTAAACGCGGTCCTTGAACAGTTATGGCAAGAAAAAAACACGCCGCTTGATCGAAAAATACCTGTCACTATCATTAGGAACAAATGTGACCTGACTGATAAGGCACCAGCAGTAGAATTATTATTAGACAACACCGTTATTAATGTATCAGCCAAATCCGGAGCAGGCATAGATTTGCTCAAGACCCACTTAAAAACCTGCATTGGTTACACAGACGGAGGCCTAGGCAGTTTCAGTGCGCGCCGGCGTCACTTGCAGGCTCTCGAACTCGCACGAGGTTTTTTCTTAAAAGGACAGAAGCAGCTCATAGAGTCCGGTGCCGGTGAGTTGCTCGCAGAAGATTTGCGTTTATGTCAAAACAGCCTTGGTGATATTACCGGAGCCATTAGCAGTGATGACCTTTTGGGCACTATATTTTCAAGCTTTTGCATTGGAAAATAATACTGGCCTTTCCTCTCATTAAGCATAGCATCTTCACACTTAATACATTTTTTACGTGTTACACACCTGTTCTTTTACTGCTGGTCATTCCTTAGTCTTTTTTTAAATTTTTAATAAACCTACTTGTGTTTAACACGTTAGTTAACTCTGTATAAGATCCGCACAAGAATGCGTGTTATCCAACGGGCGACAAACCCCTTTTAAAGTATCCACAAAAAGCCGGCTTTCACCCACTGTTTAAACACGGCTTCCCACCAGCTAATAACGTACTTTTCCTAATGGTTTTCATCTCGATATAGCACTGTTTTAATTCGGAAAATCAGAGTTTTCCACTGCTAACGCTGGCCCTAATAATAGTAGTAACAATAGATCCTCCCTATATACATACATATATATAACACTATATAAATAAGAGGATTGCATTGGTACAAGATTGAGGATCATGCTGTTTGCAGGCGATAGAATTTATTTATAAATAGGGTTGGACGTGATCTTCAAATAAGCGCAAGCTCTTCCATCCAGCGTCGATTGAAACCCCCCCCGTGAGTGGAGCAAAATGTAATGACCCCGTTTCCTGTAATGATTTCAAGGCTTGTTCTGGAGACAGGATGCGGTATTTCCCCTCATGTCTTAATTCTTCAATATTTGACGCGAATGATTCTGCATATGCTCGACGATTAGGATGATGCCACATGCCGTAGGCTTGTGCGTCGTACATCAAATGTTCACCAATGGCTTTCCAGCAGGCATCAGGGTCATCACTAATAAACGTGGTGGAGGGTTCACCTGGCAATATTGTAAACGCCTGCTTAACACCGTATTTGCGACAAGCATCCATGTATATTTTTTCTAAGGCTAAATCGTCAATGGGAGGACAAAAAATCAAGCCCAGCCGGGCAGCGCGCAAAGCGGCCGCTTTACTGTTTCCCCCTATCATTATGAGAGTGTGGATTTTAGAAACAGCGGCAGGGATTAGTCGCGATGAGCAACCATTATGTTGGTAACAGTCCCCCCTAAGGGCCTGTAATAAAACAGTCAGTTTTTCATCAAACACTTTTCCTCGCTGTGACCAATCAATACCAAACGATTGATATTCTGTTTCTCGGTAGCCCAGACCGCAAGTAACTGAGAACCGCCCGTCAGCCACTTGATCTATTAAACTGATATCTTCTGCTAGTCGCAGTGGTTCATGCAAAGGAACCAATAATGCGCTGACACTGACACGGATTCTTCGAGTCCTTGCAATCATCATTCCTGCAAGCTGCAGTGGCGCGGACAGGAAGCCGTCGTCGGTGTTGTGGTGCTCTGATAAGCCTATGACATTAACGGCTTGTACATCGGCCCATGAGGCCATCTCGAGCGCTGCTTTGTAGCGGTCCGCAGGTGTGTCCTTACACCTTGGCGAACTGCGCATATCAAAACGAAGGACAATATTGGTTTTTTTTAAAGGACGATTCATCTCAAAGCTGCGATCACCGTTTATTGGGCGTCTAATAATTTTTTGGCGTTGATCCAAGCACCGATGGTAACGCCCATGTTGTGTGGGTTATAGGCATCCTCTTCATACTTGAAAAGTCCATTACCCGCATAGTGCAAAATAGTAATGTTTGGCTCCTGATAAATAGTACCGTCACCTAGGTCAGTCATACGGTTCATTACCTCAGCGATCACCCAGCCTTTATCCTTGTCGATCGAATACCAGGTAACAGGAAAAGCCGTCATTTCGCTCGCTGGCCACTTCGTCATCGTTTTAGTAATCCAGGTATGAATATTTTCGCGTCCCCAGAATCGGCCATAGTGGTGTTCGAAATAGGTAGCATCTTCCGTAAAACACGCTGCCCAGTCCGTCCAATCTTTTGTGGTAGCGCCTTTTAATGCAGCAGCTTGGTACTTAGTAAAAGCCTGCTCAATATCATTTCGGTCCCATTTTGACATAGTGTTTATCCTTTTAAGTAGGTTGAGGGGTAAAAAAATGTGCTCTTGCAATGGCATTAGGTTGATCCAGCTGCTCTTGCCACGCGGTAACGGTGATGTTCGTAATAAACCGCCCTTGGCGATTTAATACGCATTTAGCATAAGTGTCGTGGAGTCGAGCAGGTCGCAAATAGTCTAGGGAAAAATTGATGATTTTTGGTAACCTAGGTTCATCCATGCTGACGATTAATTGAAGCGCAGCCGCCTGCTCCATAAAGGCGCCGACAACGCCACCGTGAAGTGCAGGTAGTGAAGGATTCCCGATGAATCGCTCGTCCTTGGGCAGTGTAAACAAAAAGTCAGTCTTGTGTAATTCGGCCTTCATACCGAGGAACACGGCATAGGGTATTTTTTGTAACCACAGTTTTAGCGTAGCAGGGCTGAACGCGTTTTGAATGTTATTTGCTTGCGTCATGTTAAGACGCCACCCTGATCACCTGGTACGAGCCATGATAAGTCAACGTCTCCAACGCGCACCCAACTACCCGTCGCTCGAGCAATAGGCTTGTCTTTCGATTCGCAGTACGCGAACCCCTCAACAAAGAGTATTTTCCGGGTGGATTTGTATACTTTTGCGCAGGCAAATACATCCATTCCTGCCGGTGCGACACCGAGATGATCGACGCGCAAGTCTAGCGTTGGACTAAAGCACGGTTCAGTGGTGTCACTGCACACCGTCGCGATACCCAAAGTCTGGTCTAACAGCACGGTAAGAGCGCCGCCGTGTAGTGTTCCTGAATCAGAATCGCCCACTAGTGCTGCTTGGTAGGGTAATTTTAATGTGAGTTCTTCTCCGTCGACGCTGTCGACCTCAATCCCCAGCAATTTTCCATGGGGGATGTGATTGTTCATAATCGTTACGAGGTTATATTTTTGACTGCTGCTCAGTACAGGCATGCAAAACACTCATGGCGCTAAAGACGTCACAATATGGACGAAGAACGAAAAAAGTACCATGACTGTAAGCAATAAGCGTAGGTTGGTTTGAATACGCCCCGGCTTTGTACCGAGGCGCTGCATTGAAGCGTTATAGTAGCGGTGCAATCACTAGGCTGACGATAGCCATGACGTTAATTAGAATATTCATTGCAGGCCCTGAGGTGTCCTTGAACGGGTCACCGACGGTGTCACCAACCACTACGGCCGAATGGGTATCGGACCCCTTTCCACCAAGATTACCTTTTTCCACGAATTTTTTGGCATTGTCCCATGCGCCACCGGCGTTAGCCATCATCAACGCCATCAGAACGCACGCTAGCAGCGCTCCCGCAAGCATGCCGCCAAGAGATTCTGCACCAAGACTAAAGCCGACAACAACAGGCGCAGATACCGCAATCGCGCCGGGCAGGATCATTCGACGCAACGCGGCAGTAGTGGCGATGTCCACGCACTTTTCCGTATCAGGCTCCGCGGTGCCCTCCAATAGACCCGGAATTTCGCGAAACTGGCGCCGGATTTCGTTAATCATATCGAAAGCGGCCTCTCCTACGGCGGTCATGGTAATAGCGGCAATTAGAAAGGGGATTGTGCCTCCAATAAACATACCCACTAGTACAACGGGGTTGGTGAGCACTAGGGAAAAGTCCGGTGTGTGTACCTGAACGGTATCGACAAAGGCGGCAATAATTGCCAAGGCGGCCAGTGCAGCGGCGCCGATAGCGAATCCTTTGCCGATAGCGGCAGTAGTATTACCCACTTCATCCAGCCCGTCGGTAATTTCGCGCGTTTCTTTTCCCATGGCGGCCATTTCGGCAATGCCGCCGGCGTTGTCTGCGACAGGGCCATATGCGTCAATCGCCATTGTTATTCCTACCGTCGCTAGCATGCCGACAGCGGCGATACCTACGCCATACAACCCTGAAAGTTCCGTGGAAATCCAAATAATAGCCGCGAGAAATAGAACGGGCAATACAACAGACTGCATACCTACCGCCAAACCAGTAATCATCACGGTGGCTGGCCCCGTCTCCCCGGATTTAGCAATCTTTTTCACGGGAGCTCCGCCGGTGTAGTACTCAGTGATCAGGCCAATAAAGACACCGCCAACCGCGCCACTGACCACTGACCACCAGACATGTGACTCAATACCCATGGCTTCCATCATGAACCAGGCAATCAGTGCAAAGATAACGGGGGCCAATAGTGTGCCAGATCGCAGAGCCGCCTCCGGCGGCGAGTTAGATCGCACACGAACGATTAGGATGCCACAGACCGAAGCCAATAAACCGATACTTGCCAAGGCTAGGGGGAGGAACATCATGGCGTCTCGTGTCGCAACGGTCATTGTGGATGCGATAGCGACGCAGGCGATCATGGCACCGCAGTAGGACTCGAAAATATCTGACCCCATACCAGCAATATCACCCACGTTATCGCCAACATTGTCGGCGATAACACCGGGATTACGAGGATCATCTTCCGGGATGCCGGCTTCAATTTTACCCACTAAGTCGGCGCCGACGTCAGCGCTCTTGGTAAAGATACCGCCACCGACGCGCGAAAATAAAGCAACTACCGATGCCCCCATGCCAAAGCCATGGATGGCATCGACGGTTTCGGGATCTCCGCCGAAGTACCAATAAACACCCCCCAGCCCAACCAGGCCTAGTGACGCAACACACAAACCCATAACAGAGCCGCCGTAGAAAGCTACAGATAAGGCTGTTTTTTGACCGTGGTCATGGGCCGCTACCGCCGTGCGAACGTTGGCTTTAGTAGCAGCGAACATTCCCAAATAGCCTGCTGTAGCGGAGGACACGGCGCCTGCCGTGAATGCGATGGCCGTATTGAGGCCCAGCGGCGAAACAAAGATCGCAACCAGCAGCACTAACGAAAACATCACCAGCATCTTGTATTCACGGTGCATGAACACCATCGCACCCAAATGGATTTGGTCGCCGATTTTTTTCACCACGCCACCACCAGGATCGTGTCGAAGCATTATGTGATAAATGATAAACGCGACTACGAGGCCGGCAAAACCAAGCATAGGTGGAATAGCAAAGTACTCAATCATAGGGTAGCTCCAGTTATTATTATTTATAGTATGCTTCGCATGCTACCTAAATTGTGGTGACAGTGACAAGCGAAACAACGCCGTGCTTGGTCTTGGCATAAAGTACAAAAGAGCGCGGCCATGTCGCATTGGTGAGGCTAACAGGCCGTCAGTTAAGGAGAGAACATCAAACATACAGAGGGAAGATTGCAAGGAGAGGGTCAATATGCGATCTATTTTCAGTGCTGGCTGCCAGAACAGACGCCTAAAGCCCTCTTATTGTTAGTCCACGGTGCCGGCGAGCACAGCGGGCGCTACCGGCATGTGGCCGAGTTTTTTGCCGCACAGGGTGTTGGTGTTGCGGCGCTGGATCACAGAGGGCACGGGCGTTCTGATGGCATACCGGGACATATTGATGCGTTTGGGGACTATCTTGCTGATTTGACTCGCTTTCATAATGATGTAGAGGAGCGCTTCCCCGACGTGCCTATATTCCTTCTCGGCCATAGTCTTGGCGGCCTGATCGTGTGCCATTATCTGTTGCAACAGCAGGACCGATTTGTCGGTTGTATTTTGTCCGGTGCGCTTATTCAGTCGAGCTTGCAGCCAGGATGGGCGCAAATGGGGTTTATTCGGCTGCTGGCGCGGTTGGCGCCACAATTCGGTATTATGCAACTAGACGCTAGTGGCGTTAGTCGCGACCCCGAGGAAGTCAAAAAGTATGTCGAAGACCCGCTGGTGCTGCACGGCAAGGCTTCGGCGCGGATGGTACGAGAGTTTTTTGCCGGCATGGCCGCGCTAAAGCTAGGCGCAGCCGGCATTACGGTACCGATATTGATTCTTCATGGAGACGCCGATGTCTTAACTTCGCCTGACGGTTCGCGCGAGTTATGCCAGAATATAAGCTCGACAGACAAGACGCTGGTAATTTATCCAGGCTTGTACCACGAGATTTTTAACGAACCGGAGCGGTTAGACGTTCTGGAGCAAGTGCTGAAGTGGTGTGCGCTGAGATTGCCCGCAGGCTAAACGGGCCGGCATTTTGACACCGAACCTGTTTTGAACAACAGCCATTGCCTGCGTATAATCTCTCCCCCGTAAAATAGTGCGTGCTTAGCATGCGAGGCCGGCAGTGGAATACCAGCAACAGTTTGAAGTAATCGTGATCGGCGGAGGGCATGCCGGTACTGAGGCCTGTTTAGCAGCCGCACGCATGGGCTGCCGTACCCTCCTGCTTACCCACAGCGTCGATACGCTAGGGCAAATGTCCTGTAACCCCGCCATTGGTGGGATTGGAAAGAGCCATCTGGTCAAAGAGGTGGACGCCCTAGGCGGCGCCATGGCGCATGCAACCGACCTAGCGGGAATACAGTTTCGGGTGTTGAACCGACGCAAAGGGCCGGCAGTGCGGGCAACGCGGGCTCAAGCTGATCGGGTATTGTACAGAAATGCGATTCGTCACATGCTCGAGTCACAACCGAACTTGTCTATATTTCAGCAACCGGTCGATGATCTGTTGGTAGAAAATGGGCGAATAGCCGGTGCAATTACGCAAATGGGACTCATTTTTCGGGCGCCGCGAATCGTCCTTACCAGCGGCACCTTTCTTGGAGGAAAGCTACACATCGGTCTCGAGAGCAATTCTGGGGGCCGCGCCGGTGACCCGCCGTCGATTGCCCTCGCAGCGCGCCTGCGGGAATTGCCATTTCGGGTAGCGCGCCTGAAAACGGGGACACCTCCGCGCATTGATGCACGCAGTGTCGAGTTCTCTGGTTTGGAAGAGCAGTGGGGCGATCAACCAGAGCCGGTCATGTCCTATATGGGCAGCCTTGCGGAGCATCCCGAACAGCGGTGCTGCTGGGTAACCCACACCAATGAGCAAACACACGATATTATCCGAGGCGGGCTGGACCGATCACCGTTATATTCCGGTGTTATAGAGGGGGTCGGGCCACGTTACTGCCCCAGTATCGAGGACAAGATTCACCGGTTTGCGGATAAAAACTCGCATCAGATCTTCATAGAACCGGAGGGGTTAACGACGCGAGAGCTTTACCCTAATGGCATCTCCACTAGCTTGCCGTTTGATGTTCAGGTTGATTTAGTGCGCTCTATTAAAGGTTTTGAGAATGCACATATCACTCGGCCGGGGTACGCTATTGAATACGATTTCTTCGATCCACGCGACCTCAACGCGACCCTGGAAACGAAAGCCCTGCCCGGGTTATATTTTGCTGGGCAGATCAATGGCACGACCGGATATGAAGAGGCCGCCGCCCAAGGTTTGTTGGCCGGGCTCAACGCCGCGCTCGCGGTGCAGGAAAAGGAGCCCTGGAGTCCGCGCAGAGACGAGGCCTACATCGGTGTGCTTGTAGATGACTTGATTACAATGGGGACTTTAGAGCCTTATCGCATGTTTACTTCGCGCGCGGAGTACCGCTTGCTGTTGCGTGAAGACAATGCGGACCTGCGACTTACCGAGCGTGGTAGGGCGTTGGGCCTTGTGGATGACGCTCGCTGGGAGCGCTTTGAGGGGAAACGCGACGAAATAGAACGGGAAACAGCGCGGCTATCGACTAGCTGGATTCATCCGCACACTCCGCAGGCTGAAGCGCTGTCCGGTAAATTAAAAAACCCGATTGCCCGCGAATATTCGCTGGCTGAACTGTTGAAGCGGCCGGAGCTTGAATACGCCGACCTCGCAGGGCTGGTGGGAGTGCCGAGTCTAGACCTGCAAGCTGCAGAGCAGGTTGAAATACAGGCTAAGTATGCGGGCTACATCGAAAGACAAAAAGAAGACATTGCACGGCTGCGTCGAAACGAACACACGCCGCTGCCGCCTAACTTGGACTACAATGCGGTTGATGGGCTGTCTAATGAGGTGAAGCAAAAGTTGAGTGCTGCCCGGCCAGACTCTCTGGCTCGGGCCGGACGGATACCCGGTGTTACGGCGGCAGCAATTGCATTGTTGCTGATTTATCTCAAAAAGCATGGCGCCCTTGAAAGGGATGTTCAGGACGCCGCCAATAGCCAGCGTAAGCTCGCCTAAATTGCAGCTAGACCTAATCTCTGGGCTGCAACAGGGCTGTGTTGACCTGAACGTGTCTCTTGGTGACGACGGGCAAGCACTGTTGTTGAATTATTTGGCCCTGCTGTCAAAATGGAATACCGCCTATAATTTGACTGCGGTGCGTGACGAGGCGGCAATGGTGACGCGCCACCTGTTGGATAGTTTGGCTGTTGCCCCTTTTTTAGTGGGTCAACGTGTTCTTGATGTGGGAACGGGTGCCGGGTTACCTGGGATCCCTCTGGCAATACTGTTTCCTGAGCGAGAGTTCCATCTGCTGGACAGTAATGGCAAGAAAACGCGATTTCTTTTTCAGGTAAAGACAGCATTGTGTCTGGATAATATCGTGATTCACCAAGCACGGGTGCAATCATTTCGTGCCGCCGGCCCATTTGACACGGTGTTATCGCGGGCTTTTGCTTCTTTACAGGATATGATGCATGGTTGCCGCCACCTGCTGGCGCCGGACGGTCGGCTGTTGGCGATGAAGGGGGCGTATCCCGCGCAGGAACTGGATGCAGTCGAGCTGGAGCGTTCGAAGGTGGTGGTCCACCCGCTTGTCGTGCCGGGACTCGGTGAGCACCGACATCTGGTAGAGATTGCGTTATAGCAACGCATGCGCCGACCGTAACACTATTGCCAGGGGCAAGTTAATTGACCAAAGTTATCGCAATCGCAAATCAAAAAGGCGGTGTTGGCAAGACCACGACCAGCATCAATCTTGCCGCATCGTTAGCGGCGATGAAAAAGCGCGTATTGCTTGTAGACCTAGATCCACAGGGCAACGCTACGATGGGTAGCGGCATTGATAAACACGATATTGAGCGCAGCATTTACGACATCTTAGTGCATAGCGTGCCTATTCACCTGGTGACCCGGCCCGCAGGCGAAAGTGGTTACGACGTTTTACCTGCGAACAGCGACCTGACCGCGGCTGAAGTAGAGCTGCTCGAGGTTGAGCACAAGGAGCGCCGTCTAAGGACAGCACTGTTTGAATCTTCTGACCAATACGACTATATATTGATTGACTGCCCACCCTCGCTCAACATGCTAACCATTAACGCTTTGGTTGCCGCCGACGGGGTCATTATTGCGATGCAATGCGAATACTTTGCCTTGGAAGGTTTGGCTGCGCTATCGCGAACCATTCAAAGTGTTGCCGAAACCCTCAACGGCGACCTGCGCATAGAGGGCATATTGCGGACCATGTACGACCCCCGCAACAGCCTGACGACAGACGTATCTGCACAGCTGCGGACTCATTTTGGCGACAAAGTGTATCGCACGGTTGTGCCCAGGAATGTGCGCCTTGCGGAAGCCCCCAGCCACGGCCTACCGGTCATGTACTATGATAAACACTCCCGTGGCTCCAAGGCCTACATGGCGCTAGCGGGAGAAATCATCCGCAGAGCCGAAAAAGAAACACAGCAGCAGTCTACAGATCCCGTGGCAGCCCATAATGAAGGAGCGTAGGTATGGCGGTTAAGAAACGAGGCCTGGGGCGAGGTCTTGACGCGTTACTAGGGGCAGGACACAACACACAATCTGTGGACCCGGGGGCTCATGCTGGCTCAAAAGACGGTGTGCGTTACGAAGGTTCAGCCTTTAAAGAGCTTCCAGTAGATCTTATCCAGAGCGGCAAGTACCAACCACGCAGGGAGATTGAGCCAGAATCTTTGCGTGAGCTGGCGGACAGTATTATTGCTCAGGGCTTAATGCAGCCAATCGTTGTGCGCCGTATTTCTGATCAAAGATACGAAATCATTGCAGGCGAGCGGCGATGGCGAGCCACACAGCTGGCGGGCTTAGATAGTATTTCTGCGGTCGTTCGCGACGTTTCCGATCAGGCTGCTATTGCTATGGCCTTGATAGAAAATATACAACGTGAGGATCTCAATCCGATAGAGGAGGCCGCTTCACTGCAGCGGCTGCAACTAGAGTTTGAGCTTACGCAGCAGGAAGTCGCTACCGCAGTGGGCAAATCTCGTTCCACAGTAGCCAACATGTTGCGTCTAATGACACTGCAGGAAGATGTGCGGCGATTACTGGAACACGGTGATCTCGAAATGGGTCATGCGCGCGCGCTGTTGGGCCTGCAAGGGTCCGATCAATCTCAGGCAGCGCGCACCGTGGCAGGCAAGGGTTTGACGGTACGTCAAACAGAAGCGTTGG
>Ga0307997_10000808_pt1 | contig 14424 bp, 25 predicted proteins | sample Davwhametageno36_FD_203165 | JGI IMG/M metagenome (GOLD analysis project Ga0307997, IMG submission 203165) | Marine microbial communities from Davis Island wharf, Antarctic Ocean - #36 | ecosystem: Environmental > Aquatic > Marine > Unclassified | place: Antarctic Ocean: Davis Island wharf... | reverse complement strand
TACGTTCAAGAGAATCTTTGGGTAACACAGTATCCCTGTGCGCAGGCGCTTCTTTGACCACCACTACATCTGGCATCATATCATTAATCTCTTCGTCAGTTACACACCAACGTGACCACTTCTCTTTTAGTTTCTTTCTGTGTTCAGCTTGCTTGGAAGAGGCCAAGGCATCTCCCATTACCACCTCTAGTTCAAGCGGTGGGTGTGCATTGCGCAGTCTATCCCAGTCAAACCGTGTTGCATCATTGATACTCATACTGTTGGCCCTAGTAGTAGTTCTCTAAGTTGATCATAGCCACCTATCTTGGTGACCTCGGTGTTGCTCACTGTCATTATCTGAGGAACTGTTGTAGCACCGGGGAAGATACTCTTGAAGTCTGATATGGGGTAGTCCTCATCCAACACCATGTATATGTAATCTTTGTTTAATGTTTCAAGAAGCTCTATAGATAACGTACAGTAACCACAGTCTTTCTTACCGTATACCTTGTATAACATTATGGCTTACCACCTATCAGTAGTTTTAGTTTAGCATCGAGTTCTTCATCAGACATATCTTCTGCCTTTAGTTCGATGTTTGTTTGCTCAACCCTACCCAACTTGGGTGTCTCAAACTCTGCCAGTGCCTTAGCAATGTCAACTGCTTGATCTGTATCCCCGTTAGCTAGTGCTTTAACCATAGAAAGTCGCATGACATCCAGAGCTGTCAAGTTGTTAACTGCCATCAACTGGTCAGCGTCCATCTTAAGCTCTGCTGCTGTCAATGAGAGCCTCTCTCGTGCCTCCCTGTTAAGCTTACGGGAAGCTGCTGATGCTAGCTGTGCTTCTTTAGCATTCTCTGGTGTGAACCTTGGTGCTAGGTTAGCTAAGCTGTTTGGGTGTGGCTTCTTGATTGTCATGTTACCTCCTATGTTGCTATTCCTATAAAGAGACACACGAAGTGTGGCTCAACTAAAGTTGTCCTATAGGGACTAGCGAGATTGATTACGGGAAGCCTGTTGCGTGTTGTCGGTTATCTAAAAAGGGGGCCAACGGAACACCCGTGAGCTATGTCGGTTACTTAAAAAACCTGAGGCACACCCAGCGTGAGCTGAGTGTACCCCTGATGTTATTTAGAGACTAGTTAAGAGTGCACCTGAGACTAATGCTAGGCCTGTAAGTACCCACCCTAAGATGGCCCAGTCTTCACCTGTTCCCACGAAGCATACAAAGAATATCAAGCACAATACAAAGAGAAAGCTAAACACTATAACGTATTCCTTCATCAATTTCTAATTTAAGGTTAGTCTTCACTGAGTTGAACACTGTTGCAACATCTGCATTAGGTTCTATCTTAAAGATCTCTGCTGCTATGTTGTTACCTGCTGTTATGTATGAATCTAGTAGGTTAGCAGCTAGTGCCTCATTGTACTGACTAGCCATTTGCCTAGCTTCTCTATTAGCGTCTAGGTACAGTTGATCGAGTCTAGCTTCTATGTCGTACATTAGATCAGTTGTCATTGTTACACCACGCTATTGCTTTATCGAACACCGAAGAGGCGTACTTTTCTATCAGTTCTAATAAGAATACCAGACCTTTAACTGCTGAAGCTATTATGTCTACACTGAATGCAATTGGTATGAGCACTAGGAACTTTATAGATAACTTGAAGTATTTCATCAATCACTCCCTGTAAGTGTTTGGTAATCGACATCACGTATTGCTTCGTTGATATCAATGTGCATATCACTATAAATTGCTGTGTTAATGTAGCCCTGTACGTAAGCCTCAGCATCTCTCACCATGGTTATGAGCACACTAGCATAGTACTCATCGTTGGCATCTAATGCGTCTGTTCGTAGATCCTCTATGTTTCCCATTGAGATCATTCTGTCTACTACTCTTTCATCTAAAGTCATAACATTATCCTTGTGACATTGATTCTAGTAACGCATCAACTAATGCGATTGATATAGCGAAGTATATAACGGTAGATAAGATTACCATGTTAGGCCTTATAGAGTACTTTACGATTGGTCAACTCAACCATGTCAGATGACAGCACTGGTTGCTTAGTTTCTACATCAATGAAAGTCTTGTTACTATAAGGATTGTATGTGGCTGATCTAGGTCTCGATGTAACCCAAGCGAATGGAATATCAGTTGAGCATAATGTGCCTTGAGCACCTGCATGTACATTCTTCTGCTTGTCTTTGAGAACTCTTTGTCTACCTGCTTCTGATACCTTGAAGGTTACATTAGTTAGGATAACAGAGGACGCATGTTTGACCACACGCCCTTTGTTAGTACCTTCTAATGCCTTCACGCTGAAACATTTCTTACGCAAGTTATAATACACGAAGACTTTCATAGTATTACCCTGCGAAGTTCCACACTTGTTTAGCTGGACGGTTGTGCTCAAGAGCGATAGAGGTGCGCCCAAAGTGTAACTGAGTGAATGTAGACTGACGTTGCAGTCCGTAACCACGAGACTTGTTCTTACGTAAGGCAATGAAACCTGAGAAACCTAGGGCAGTGAAACGGATACGACCATTAGACTTAGCTGATACACGGAATGAGAACACTCTGTTTGCTTTAAACATATATTACTCCAATAATTACATTAAGGTTAAACTTCTTGTATCCAAAAGGTATACCCTGCACGGGTACCATGATTGTCTGTGTAGTCCTCTGAGAACTCTACGGGACACTGTTTCAGCCACTCCGCAAAGGGATCTGCGCTGTCTGTGTATAGAGTCTCAGGGGTTTTCTCACAGTAGTGTCCTGTGTCCAGAACTTTCCCCTTACCAAAGATAGCATCGTACCTATCTTCGTATGTCTCACGGGACACTGCGGAAGGTCTTGCTTTGTCACCCTTGCCGTTCATTAGATGCCTCCGATAGACATTACAGGGATTGATGATACATCAACAACGAACCCATTGTTGTTATGCTTAGCTGGGCCTTTAGCTGTCAGACCTACAACTACACCCTTGGTGTTGACATTGACCCAATCACTTGTGTCTCCATCTATAACATTACGACCTAAGAATGTAGCTGGGAATGGTCTGCGGTTGAAGACTACAGCAACAGCGGCATCACTATCGGACTCTAGGAAGCTTAACACTTGCTTCTTATAGCTAGGCTTACCACTGTAGCTGAACATTAACCGATAGTTGCTAGGCATACTCTTGTGGAACCTCTTGGCTACCTTGGAGTAGTCATAGAAGCTTAGTTCTGGGAAGTCTTGTGGTATGTTATGTTTCTCCCAAGCGATGTCTGACAGTACGTTTAAGCGTACTACACCATGTAGCTCCTTCTTCACACACCACTTGACGTAGTTAGTTAGTTCTCTACGCAACTGCACTAAGAAAGCCTCTTGATCCGTTAGGTAGAAGTCTGTCTTAGCTTTGCGAGCCTGATTGACACTGGGGTATACACCACCTAGACCTGCTTCTTTAAGACAATCATCCATACAACCAGCAGCTTTAGCACCAGCACATATAGCATCATCCGGGTGCATTGACAGCCCTGCAAAATGTAGATCCATCTCTTTCTTGTTGGTCTTGCGTAGTTTCGTATTACCACCACTTCTATCTAATAGTTTCATGGTTAATCCTTAGTTAAATTAAGATACAGACAAATAGCGTTAGTGGCTATCAGCAGTAGAATCATGTCAAACAGTAAGGCATCCATTGAGTTCTCTATTCATCACATACCACCCGTTACACTGGTGGCAAAGGGAGCGTTTAGAGGCATCTTGTAGTAAGACCCCCAATCTATTTGAGATACACAGTCACCACACTTCTTTGCTACTATATCTTTAGCTTCTTCTAAGCTACTGGCAACTGCCACAGCTAGTCCGCAAGTGTAATCACAGCAGAATTCATCCCAAATGTATAGCTCATAGTTATTGCTTATACTGTAATTATCCATCTTCTTCTACCTCACCACCGCAGTGGTTGCAACTGTATTCATAGGAGTACATAGGGACTGACTGATCCCCGTGAGGGACATGATCAACAGACTCTAGTGTGTTTACTTGTTCATTCTGTATAGGCCCACACCTATCACAGGTGTAGTCTGAGTGGCTATTGCTCATGGATTATCCTCTTGTATCCTCATGGATTACCGGTTAGTGTAGTGAGGTTCTTCGAATGCAGCGTAGTCCATCAGGATGTCATCTGGGAGTTGCTGGAGCAGATCAAAGATAGCACCCCAGTTATCATCCTTAATGTCTTGTTGCAGTTGTTCCATAGCCATTAAATAGTAGTGTTCATTGTTAGGCATGATGTATCCCTTTTATTTATTAGTACAGTGTTCGATTACATCTATGAGTATTAGTGTCCCTCCGTACCCAGCTAGTATGTATAAGAATATATCTGGTTCACTAGAGAACAACAGTACTATGAGTGGTAGGAAGATGGTTGCAACTGCGAACACGATACACAATGCAGCCCACCAGACAGCATCATGCTTCAACTTCTACACCACTACGGGTTGTCTCCACGAAGCTATCTATAGTCTCAGCTAACTCAGGAGCATGTACACGTTCCTCATAGTGTACCATTAGACCTACTCTACTTATGTAGTACACTGTATATGTGTCATTGTAACTAAGCATGACCTTGACTGTCCCTGCGAATTTATTAGCATCCACCTTGAACTCCAAGCCACCCCAGTAATCTCCATCACCACCTATTACTTTAGGCTTTTGATATGCCCAACACATCATCATGTGTGACCCTGACACACCTCTGCTATCTGCACCACTTCTCAACTGATGCTGTATTGTCTCTGCTACTTCTTGTGGTCTATCCATGGTATGTAACCTCTAGTATGTTTGGATGCACTTGATGTTGAAAGTATACTTTGGGCATACAGTATTCTATGTGATTGTTAGAGTACCCCTTGAGATCAATGCCTTCTGCTACTCCTTTATAGATGCAGTTGATTGGTCTATCCAAGGTTAGTTCTACCAGTACTCTGTTAGGACTCATGTACCTGCTTGCTACTGATGAACTATCAGCCCAATAGGTGTTACCCTTAGAACCAGTGTAGTCTACTTCTTCTACGAATGTCTTCTGGTACTCTGTGAGAGCCATAGCTCTATAGTATACATACATATTACTACCTCTCTATGGGTTATTCCCGGGGGTTTCCCCCTATAGGGACTAGCGACAATTGCACATGAGTCTTGTCGGTTAACCAAGAAGGTTCAGGGTGCCCAAGCATACAGCCTGCACACCCCTATACTACCTCTTAGAACAAATCACCAGACTTCATGTCACCTTCAGTAGGCGCTGCTGCTGCCTTAGCTGGTGTAGGCTCAGACTCAATCGCTGAGAACTCATCTGAAGTGGTACCAGTGTACTCGATGAGATCAATCACTTGGATCGCTGTGAGTGAACCACCAGTTCCCTTTCTACCTGCAACATCGTACGGATACTGATAGATCTTCACGTTACCTACGGAGCCGTTACCTATCATAGTTCCCTCAGCGAGAGGTGATAGATCAGCTGTCAGTACCTTGACCTTGCCGTTAGGCTTGCCGTCAGCTTTAAGTACCTTACGCTTAAGACCGACAGTAAACATACCGTCCTTCTCTTTCACGTTCAGATAGTTAGCAGACCAATCTGCTGCTTGTTCTTTGCTTGTTGTAGCAATTTGGACTTCCCACTGCTCGGAACCAAATGGTGTTACGGGCTTATCAAGACGAGCCCAGTTAAGCTGAACGTCACGAATTAAGTAGTTTCTTGGTGCATCAATGATACCGGACATAATAATTACCTTATGTTAAATTAAAGTTAGTTTGGAACAGAATGTTCCCAAGCACCTGAAAGATACAACGACTGTACCTTTCAGGGTGTTCTTTACTACGTATGGTGTTCAAAGTCCCGTAGGCATGTGCGGCAACACACTGGACTTTTTGCGACTACACCGCAATGTTTCTATGAATCTGTCAAGCTCCCAAAGAGGCACACGAAGTGTGACTCCCCAAGTTAATACCTGCGGTTACGCAGTTGTTCACGCATGAATGCGACAGAGCCCCTTATTGCATGGCGCTTTGGTGTTACAGGTGTGGTTGCCCACACGTAAACTGACGAGACAACATAGCCGATTCCAACTACGCTGAATGTCAGCATGAAGCTGATAGCAAGTAATGCTATTGAGTCCATAGGATCTCTCCGGTTGTTACTGTGATGTCGTGATTGACACCAACAGATCTCCTAAAGAGGCACACGAAGTGTGACTCACAGTGTCTACTACAGCGTTCACTCTCAGGTTCCCACAGATCCCCACAGTACCCCACTGCTGCCCACGCTAACTCCACTGCTACCAAGCCCCTCGTTAGTCCCTATAGGAGGATCTAAGGGAACCCTATAGGATTGCCCTAGTGCACCCCTCGGAACCCTCACAGATCACCACAGGGGGCCAGAGCACCGAGAGAGAACTTGGGGGGTACCCAAAGTAATCTAGGGTATCTCAATACCCCTGACTTATAGACACACGCTCTGTGGCTAAGTCTCACAGGCAATCGTCCCCATAGACACTGGGGGGGGTACCCAAAGCTCTCACAGAACCCCACAGATCCCCACAGATACCACAATATACCATGTAGCGCCCAGTCACCGAGGACTATAGCAATGGATAAGACAGATTTAATAAAGCTTGTGAAGGAGAAGGAGAAGCGCCTGTTACTAGAGGAGTACTCTAAGGACTTCACACGCTTCGCACAAGAACAGATACGGATTGTGACTAAGGACTCTAGCAGGGGTTTTGTACCATTCGAGTTAAACCAAGCACAAACCATCATTACAGAACACTTAACGAAGCAGTTGGAAGAGACTGGTCGTGTACGGGCTATTATCCTTAAGGCAAGACAGCAGGGCATCTCTACGTATTGCGTAGGTAGGGTGTACTGGAAGTCATACTTCTCACCACACTCGAAGTCAGTCGTGATGGCACATGATAGTGCTACTTCAGATGCACTGTTCAGTATGTCGAAGAACCTTATTAGGAACATGCCAGATGCACTGGCCCCCAAAGAGGAGCGTAGTAATGCTAAAGAAGTTATCATCAGTTCACCTTACTTTAAGGACAAGACTGCTAAAGCTAGTTACCGTCTGTATACTGCTGGTGCACCTGAAGCTGGCCGAGGTACTACTCCAACAATTGCACACCTATCAGAGGTTGCCTTCTGGAACCATGATGAGAAGATACTTGCAGGTTTGTTCCAAGGTATCCCACAGACCGATGGTACCGAAGTAATACTAGAGTCTACAGCTAATGGTGCTCAAGGAGAGTTCTATAGGTTGTGGAAGGGAGCTGTTGCTGGGGAGAATGAATACTTACCTATCTTCCTCCCATGGTTTCTTACAGATGAATACCGAAGAACACACCCGGAAGGGATGGAGTTAACAGTAGAGGAAGAGAAGCTAGTTGAGAGATTCAATCTCGACAATGACCAGCTCTACTGGAGAAGGCTGAAGATAGCTGAAGGGGGTGCACATAAGTTTAGGCAAGAATACCCAACTACAGCTGAGGAAGCATTTCTAGTCTCAGGATCTAATGTCTTCGACATAGAGAAGCTGGAACAGCTAATACCTGCGACCCCGGAAAGCCACAGAGCGTGGGATGCTAACAGTAAGCAGTTTGAGGATAACCGGGAGGGTAAGTTACATGTCTTCGGTTACCCTAAGTGGGAAGACAACTATGTCATTGGTGCTGATGTCGCACTAGGCGTTGGGCAGGATTACTCTGTTGCTGTTGTCTTGAATAGAGAGTACAAGGTGATGGCCCTGTATAGGGACAATAGGATAGACCCAAGTCTCTTCGGGGAACTGCTGTTCTACCTAGGTCGCTACTACAACAACTCACTCCTATGCCCTGAGTCTAACTCCATGGGTATTGCAACAATACAAAAGCTTGAATCAATGAACTATGTCAACCTCTATAAGCAGATCAAGAAAGCTAATGTCAACCATGAGTCTTCTACTCGTGTGGGCTTTAGGACTACTTCGGCTTCTAAACCAGCTATCATCGGTAACTTGAAGTCTCTCATAGAGAACGAGGAGATCAACATATCCTCTAACATAATGCTTCAAGAGTTAAAAGATTACATATCCACGGACACAGGTAAGACGGAAGCAGCAGCTGGTTGTAACGATGACACTGTAATTGGCTTAGCCATAGCATGTGAGGTCTTACGTACCCACTCAGATAAGCTTCAGAGTAACAACGTACCGTGGTCAACCAGAGTCTCTCAGTACAGCGAGGATGAGACTTCATGGCTGTAAAAGAATTCCATTAGTCCTCACCCAGTCTGGTATCGCTGGGGGAATAAACGATACCTTTTTATTAATGAAGACCGTACCTGCAACGTCACACGTATAGTGACAGGACATGTAGCAATAGTCTTCCTTATAACGATTGATAGATTGACCCTTGGAGGGAACTATGCGATTTAATGAAGAAGCGCCTAAGCAGAAGCAAGTGAAGAAAGAGGCTAGTAAGAAGCCTAGAGAGATGACCAAGGCTGGCTCGTACTCTAGTAAAGAGCTAGAGAAGTCCCCCACAACTCCTTGGAGGCAGTGATGAGTCACGGATATAAAGAGAAAGTAACAGATGAGCAGCTCTCAAGCTTAGTCGAACAAGGTATTGCCAACAGTGTGGGCGATTGGTTGAACTCCTCAGACCTCTCTAAAGAGCGTGAGAAGAGCACCTACGAGTACGCTGGCCTACCCCTAGGTCACTTGAAGCCACAAGGTGTAAGCACCATTGTTGACACGTCTACAACTGAGACTGTTGAAGCGTACACGGCTGTGTTGTGTGACCTGTTCCTAAACAATGGTAAGCTTGCTAAGTTCACCCCCTATGCAGCCTCCCCCGGTGCACACAAACAAGCCCATGATGCCTCATTGGTAACTAACTACTGCTTGTTTAAACAGAATAATGGATGGGAGTTGATCCAAACATGGATTAAGTCTTCCCTCCTTTGGAAGAATGGTATCATTCGATGGGATTATGTAGAGGATTACTACACAACCTTTGAAGAATACGAAGTAATATCGCAGGCAAAGCTTGATGAGCTGTTGTCTGATGAAGATGTAGAGATTGTAGGTGACCTTGAGTTCGAGAATGAGGTAGATGCTACAGGTGATGCTGAACTTGTCTACGTAAATGTACGCATTAAGCGCACAATAGACCGTTCTAAGGTACGATTAGAGAATATCCCCCCGGAGAACTTCCGTATTTCCCGTGATGCTACCTCTATTGACGATGCTAACTTCGTTGGTATCCAGACAGACATGACACGCAGTGAGATACGCAAGTATTGGCCCGACATTGCTGAGAATATCAGTGATGATGAGTGGGATGAGCTGGGTGGTATGGCATGGTCGGGTAATACCCGGTACAGTCAGGACGTTGCTGCCCGTAAACAGACAGTTGGTATGTCTTATTGGCAGGGTGCTAGTGATAGTATGCCCGTAGAGGCTAACCGTGAGCTGTCTGTAACCGAATGCTGGATGAATGTTGACCGTGATGGTGATGGTATTGCTGAGCTTAAGCGATTCATTATGATTGGTGGCAAGGTATTCCATGAAGAAGACTGTGATCTTATTCAGGTGGCCTCATTGTCCCCTATCGACATCCCTTACGAGTTCTACGGTCTATCTATAGCTGACCTTACCCGTTCGTCTACACTGGCTGCTACGGCTATTCTAAGGGGCTTCGTGGAGAACACGTACCTCACTAACTATAGTCCTAAGTTAGCTGATCCAAACGTGGTAGACTTCTCTGCATTGCAGAACATGAAGCCAAAGCAGATCATCCCGACTAACGGAAACCCGCAAGGTGCTGTTGCTTCCTTACCGCCTGAGACTATCTCGACTGGTACGGTACCGTTACTGCAACACCTACAGATTATTAAAGAACAAGCGACAGGTATGTCTAAGGCTGCTCAAGGTCTTAACGATACACTGTATGTCTCTGGTAATAGTGAAGGAAAGATGGCTGCTGTGCAGTCTGCTTCCCAGAAACGTATCCAACACATCGCCCGTAGGTTCGCTGAGACAGGTCTTAAGCGTCTATGTGAGGGTGTGTACTCAGCTATCCGTAAGCAAACCAAGCAGATGAACGTCTGTGTTGGTGGCATGACAGAGGTTGTTGATTGTGCTAGCCTACCAGACCGTATGGAATGTGATGTCATCTTGGACATCGGTGAGAACAGTAACGCTAATCTGATCAACAAGCTAACAACAGTAGGACAACAGATCTTACCCGCATTGAACTCAGCTGGAGCTGGCAGTATCATTAAGCCAGAGTCACCTGCGGTACTTGCGACTAAGTTGTTAGAAGCAATGGGCCTATCTAGTAATGACTTCTTAGAAGACTACACTACTGACGAGTTTAAAGAGAACGCTGCTAAGGCAGTTCAATCACAAACTGAGAATGCCCAGAAGACACAGGAACTTCAGAACAGAAAAGCTGAGGCTGATGTCGATCTGTCAGAAGCTAATGTTCGTTACACTGATGCACAGAGTGCTAACACTGTACAAGACAACTCTAAGCAAATGGCAGTAGCCATTGATAAGCACTTCCAAGAGTGGGCTGATCTGACGATCAAAGCACAGAAGGAAGGTGCTGCAATCCCTGAGCACCCCACGTTTGATCAGATACTAGGAATGGTAGCTGGAGTGATGGGTGGTGGGGTTGAACAACCAATGGAACAACCTATGCCACAGGAACAAGCCCCACAAGGTCAGATGTCTGAACAAGATATGATGGCTATGATGGAAGGTCAATTACCAATCTAATAAGAGGAACAGGATGAATAAGTACAAGCCGACAGCCGAGAAGAGGTTGAAGAATGTACATCCCGATGTACTAGCAAAGCAAGCTCTAGTGAACGCCCAGTTCGCTTCAAGAGAACGTGAAGAGTTTTTCACTGGAGCTTATGGGGAGTTGATGGTAGATTACTACCTTCAGTTCCTCAATACAGAACCCCATGAGAATAAGACCAGAGAGTTTATCTACTCTTGTGTCTTATCTTTAGGGGACGTTAAGGCCAAGCTAGCACAATATGAGATGTACGGAAAGAACATACCACACTTAGAAAGAGAGGTAGAGGACGATGGACAGTAGAGCGATTAATTATGAAACCCTGCTAGAGAACGTAGTAGGGATGATTGGGTTATTAGAATATGATTCAATGCGTAGTGCAGGTAAGTGTAAGTTGAACTCAAACAACTTGGTGAGTCTATATGATCTCAAGGATCGTTATGAAGCTAACCTAGTACCAGTAACTAAACCAACTACGCAAAAGGTAGCAGCTAAGAAAGCTGTTGCTAAATAGAAGAGGAATTAAATATGACAGACAACACTACTCTACCCACTATGGATGACAATGTGCAGATGTCCGATAACGGTCAGACCGAACAGAGCCTCCTAGATGCCGTGCTAAGTAACTCAGATTTCCTTGAGAACGAAGCTCCGCTACCTAATGAGGAAGTTCCAGAGGTTGACCCGGTGGAATCAGATGAAGTAGAAGACCCTGAAGAGTCTGATGAAACCGTTACTGAAGAGGGAAATGAAGAGGAAGGAGATGAGACAGAGGATGAGGATGCCGAGGCTACCCAAGAAACCGATGTGTTTACTGCTGACGATTTAGATCTGGACGCTAGAGTCCGTGTTAAGATTGATGGTGAAGAGATGGATGTATCCTTTGCGGATCTCCTGAAAGGCTATCAGACTGACAGCTCACTTAGTAAAAAGGGTCGTGAACTAGGCGAAGCTAAGAAAGCACTTGATGAGGAGCGAACAAAAGCTCTGGCTGAAGTGCAAGAACTTGGTAACGCCTCTGCTGCAATTCTAGTAGGAACTGAACAAAACCTTGCTAAGGAATACCATGACATCGAGTCTAAGATTGACAAGGCTCGTACTGATGGTGATACTTACGAGGTTAGCGAACTGAAGGATCAACGTGAACAAGTCCAGAAAAGATACTGGGATGCTCGCAAGCAGCGTGAAGGCTTACAAGAACAACTGAAAGTACAACAACAATCTGTTCAGGAACAACTCTGGCAAGAACAAGTGACTTACTTTAATGAGAACATTGAAGCACAGTTGCCGGGGTTTAATGCTGAGCTAGCTGCTGACATACGTAACTTTGCCGTGGGTGAAGGCGTATCGGAAGAGCTTGTAGATTCCATTGTTGATCCTAACATTGTTCGGCTATTGAATGATTACCGTGTGTTAAAGCAAGGTGTCACTAAGGGCCAAGCCAAGCGTAAGGCTGCTCCTTCAAAGAAAGCAGTACCTACCAAAAAGGCGAAGTCACCCAATCGTCAGAAGCAGGACGCATCCAGCATGACGAAGGCAAGAGCCTTCCGTGAAGATGCATCCTCTGATGACCAGATGGCTTTTCTGCGGGATTATGCAGCAAACTCTCTGAAACTCTAATTAATTATAAGGAATACTATTATGGCTACAATTGGCGGTCGAGCTACCACAGGCCCAGCTGGAGGCGTTGCCTCTGGAACTAACAACAGCAATGTTTCACAACGTGAAGATCTTGCTAACTTCATTTCCCTTATCACTCGTGATGAGACTCCATTCCTATCGTCTATCGGTAAGAGCAAAGCTACTGCAATCTTCCACGAATGGCAGACTGATGAACTAGCTGCACCCGGCAACTCTAAGCTGGTTGACGGTGCTGACTACGCACAGCCCGGTGCTGGCGGTTCTGAGGGCGGCGCTGCTTACAACCCTGTCGGCCCTTTCCGTACTCGTCTGGGTAACTACACTCAGATCAACGGTAAGACCATTGCTGTTTCCGGCACTCGCCGTGCAGTAGATCAGGCTGGTGTTGCTGACGAGTATGCATACCAGTTGAAGAAGCGTGGTACTGAGCTTCGCCGTGACATCGAGCACGATCTGGTTAACGGCTATCAGGTTGCTAACGGTTCTGGCACTCGTACTATGGGTGGCTATCAGTCATACGTAAACGATGCTGCTACCTGTACTTATGCTTCAGGTACTGCTCTAACCACTACTGCTGGTAAGGGAACTGCTGCTCCTACCCTGCTTGCTGATGCTTCACGAGCTGCTTTAAGCTTGACTGACATTGACGGCACCATGCAGAAGATCTACGAGCAAGGCGGCAAGGCAACTAAGATCATGTTGTCTCCTAAGCTGCGCCGTGACTTCTCTGACCTGATGGTTAGCGACACTGGTGTTGTTCGTAACATTGATGCAAACGGTAAGTTACGTCAGTCTGTTGATATCTACATGTCTGACTTTGGTGATCTGATGGTAGTTCCAAACTACATCATGGGTCTCCAGACTGGCTCTGCTGGTACTGCGAATGACTTCTCTGACTCATGTGCACTTGTATATGATCCTCAGTGGTTTGCACTTGCATCTCTGCGTCCTTTGGCCGAAGTAGATGTAGGCCAGAAAGGTGACTCTACTGTTGGTATGTTGGTAGAAGAGAACACGTTTGAAGTTAAGAACCCATTGGGTTGTGGTGCTATCTACGGTCTTAAGTAAGACTTTAGAGTAACATCTATGGGGGAGGTGGCTTTAGGGCTGCTTCCCCTTTTTTTATTATTGCTTTAGGAGATAAGTAATTATGATGGTAATTAAAGGTACAATCGGAACAACAGCTAATGGATTCACAGCTGGAACACAATACAACCTCCCTGCTGAAGACTGTGTGTGGGTAACCGCAGATGCAACAGGTGGTGGTTATGAACTGACATCAGGACGCTTTATTAAGGGTAGCATTGACTTCGCTATCGTTGGGCCTGTACTGGGTGTCATTGGTAAGACTGGTCGCTTTGTAGCGATAACGAATTAAGATATAAGAGGTGGGACTAATGGATTCTAATTATTATGGTATCAACACCGCAGGTGGAATGACAGGTGGTATTGATGTGGGCACAGGTGACTTTCAGATTCATCAAGATGCTGCACCTTTTATAGCACAAGCTAAAGCTGATCGAGAAGGTACTCGTATAGGTCGTAAGGATATTGGGTACAAGAAAGCATGTACCATCCCTGATCTAGTGGCTTTAGATATTTTAACTAAATACAATATTGACGTACACGATGCAAACTTCATGCACGACCCTACCGCAGTTCGTAAGGTCATTGCGATAATGAAGTCAGAGTACCCAGCGTTAATGTCATACTAGGAGGTAATCATGGCAATTGATAAGAGTAAGATGCAACCTAACAAACCAAAAAGAACTCCGGGTCATCCTACCAAAAGCCACGTTGTCCTCGCGTCTAGTGGAGGTAATCAAAAGCTAATACGGTTTGGAGAGCAAGGTGCCTCAACCGCAGGTAAGCCTAAAGCAGGTGAGTCTGATAAGATGAAAGCTAAGCGTAAGAGCTTTAAAGCTAGGCATCAAAAGAACATAAAGAGAGGGCCAATGA
>Ga0307997_10000806_pt1 | contig 14437 bp, 28 predicted proteins | sample Davwhametageno36_FD_203165 | JGI IMG/M metagenome (GOLD analysis project Ga0307997, IMG submission 203165) | Marine microbial communities from Davis Island wharf, Antarctic Ocean - #36 | ecosystem: Environmental > Aquatic > Marine > Unclassified | place: Antarctic Ocean: Davis Island wharf... | reverse complement strand
TATCACTCTCCCTGCTCAGTTAATTTGATACCAAATATTCCAGAATAAATGCTTGTGTACTTTGAAATTTATCAGCACATGGCTATGAAAACTGTCCACGGCCGTATCGCAGTATTTAACTCTAAAAAATAATGTAAAGTATTTCACTCATGCTCTCCCTTAAAATAGCTAGCCCGTTTCGTTTGTTTGTATCTCCGAGACCCTGCACAAGCAGGACAACCACCATGATTTCTGCACGACACATCAAAGTTTTTAGATCCACGGTACTCTTTGCGCTTTTCTTTCCCATGTTCTATTGCTTTATCTAAGCTCATTCAAACTCTCCCTGCTTGTTTAGCTTTGGCTAAATAAACAACATTTTTTACCTGTTTAATACTGCGCGAGGCTGTTTGGCAATCACTTTCAATAATTTCAGTTAACTCTTCTAGCAACAAAGCAATTTCTTGGTCATCGTTAAATAGTTCTTCCATCATGCTCTCCCTGCTCTTGGCGTAATTTAATAACTGCTTTGACACTGTCCTCAAGCATTAGCTGGAGTAATTCTAAGTTGTCACCCTCCTCTCCACCCCATGCTTCTAAATATAATTTTATATCCTCAGTGGTCGTCAAATAATCAGCCCTATCAAATTCTTGTAGCATGCCTAATTCACGCAGGGTTTGTATGTCCATCACTCCGGCATCCGTTAAGCCTTTTGCCGTTTCATGCATAACATCTAAAATACTTTTACCCATCATTATATACCTTTGTTTTGGCGTGTTGGACTAGTGCATCGTTCAGTACCGATAGATCATAAGAAACTATGTCGAAGCCACAAGAATTACACTCATGGTAAGGACTCGGCACCACTAACGGCTTTCTCTCATGCTGGAATTCGTAATCTTCTATTTTGAGTACCATCTCTCCATCAGGGCATTCTTTGCACTTATTCATCATGCGCCCACTGCTTATATAGCCGAGTAATACTTCTTCAAACTCTTGCTTCTCTTCGACACTAAAAACACGTCCTTGGTGTTCTTCTTTTTTAAATTGATATATATATTCTTGGTCTAACAAGAACAACGCCCTATTTAATTGTGTGTTTATTTCTTTAAACTTTTGCTTTTTTGTACTAGTATCCATCATGCTCTCCCTAATAGAACCGTTTATGTTTTCTTTCCCTACGCGCTATCATGTCGTAGACAAAATCTGTAGTTTTTTGCTGGGTTGTAGCCTCAAAGGCTTCACTCTTGTTGGTCATGGCTTCAATCTGCTTGTCTGTCCAAGACCACTCTTCCAACTCTGCGCAAATACTTTTTATTTCTTCGTTCACCGCCTGACTAATTAACTGCTGTAGCTTTGAAGTCTTCATCACTCTTTCCCTATCTATCTGATGGCTAAATGCTTCCGCTTTTTTAAAGATTTCACGCCAGTCCGGAAGTAAAGCCGCCTTCATTAAGTTAAGGGTAGCAACCCCGTCACTATCTACATCGTATCCGGGCAGGAAGTCCTTATCTTTCATTTATGCTCTCCCCGTTTAGTTAGTTTTCTAGCCTTAATTATTGGTGTGGGTTTGCCGTAATAATCGTCTTCTAATGCATCCTGTTGCCGCATCTGATTCCGACCAACAGCAAAACCTGGGATAAACTCGTCTAGCGCATCATGCTTTCCTGCATCAGTGTCTACAACCATTTCCACGGTGATTCCTCCCTCTGCCGCGACTTCATTTAACCAGTCGTCAAACCCATCTCCTGCCGATGGTATGTCCTCGCTTCCGCAGTGATGTCCATAAGTAAAGCCAGCTTCATACGACCATTGCATTAGTTTTCTTTCTCTTTCACTAATCATCTCAACTCTCCCTGTTTAGTTAATTTTATTCAGGTCTTTAACTGTATTTACAATAATGTCGAGGTTTTCATTTTCGGCAAGCCAGTCAATTAAGCTACCAAAAGAAACGTCCCCATCTGGCGCAGATCCCCACAAGGGTCTTTTTTTGTAATCCTCATTCAATAATGTTAGGTTGCTTTCAATCTGGCCTATCATTTGCATTTTCGTTTGTATTGTCATCTTATGTGACGGTGGCAACTCACGTTTTTTATTAGTCATTTTGTATCTCCCTGTTTAGTTGGTGGGGTTAGAGATTTAATCCATTCTTGAAGCTGTATAATTTGGGGGCATTCGCACATAGAATCTACATAAGTATAGAGCTTAGGGTATTTATGTTGCCTTCTTGTTATAAATGATAAGGCATCCATTTCAGTAAAAAATGCACTTTTTATAATTTCCTCGTATTCTTCAAGCCAAATCACTCTTAAATTTTCGGGCAGCTCACCACACTCATGATCAAAAGAATCTACAAAGTATTCCTCTTTTTCTGCGCTTGTATTAAATTCTTCAGTCCAGTCGGCGTATTTGTGGATAAATTCCAATTCTCCGATGTCCTTAAAATATTCAAGTATGTCTTTGTTTACATCTTCCTTAAGACAGCTTGTTACAACGCGGCACTCGTTATTATCGTCCACTATCTGCCAAAAGTCAGAGTAATTGTCTGCCGTAATCCTCATCCGCTTACACCTAACTTGCCAAATAGGGTTTGATGTACTCCGGTTATTTTGAGCGTTCATTTGCTCCGACATTTCTGTTAAAAACTTTGGTATTGTCATTTCACTCTCCCTGTTTAGTATAAGGCTAAATTTTTTATTAAGTGAGTCATTACAATCATCAATTGCAACGAATGAGGCTGTCAGTTTTTTATCCCCTTTTCTTAGTTGATTGAGATTATGCTCCCTTAAATGAGCCTCTACTACTGACTTACATCTCCGCTGGGGTATGAATTTAATTTGACTCATATCAAGATTCTCGTTCGTCTTCTGCGCTGTCTAGCCACTGTTTATGAGTTCTGGGTTTTTGTAACAAATGTACGACGTAGCTACTGGGGACGTACACTGGCCTGTTCTTTCCGGCTAGGCTAGTGTCTAAGATTACCCACATACCGGGTGCCAACAACTCAGGAACGTGGTCTACAATACCCTGAAGCCTACGCTCACCTGTGAACACTACAACTAAATCTCCTAATTCAATTCTTTCATTATTCATCTCAACTCTCCCTGTTAAAATAGTTTAGTTTCTAAGTCATCTAGTGCGCCTTCCCAAACAACAGGAGGAAGACAATCGTGTATGTTTTGAAGTCTGCGAAGCATGTCAAGAGTGTCAAAGTCGTCGACAATACCAGAAGCCTCCAGTGCCGCCCTTACTAGATCAACATCTACTAGATCCCCCTCTAACTCTTTACTGTAAGCCTCTTCCGTTATCAGACAACCCACAGCACATTTTAGACCGTTTGCTCCGTGGTATGCACACCCATCCCCTTTTAACCCCTTAGGCTGTTGTTGCGATCTCTCACCTTGCGCTAACAAGTGTGTCTTTACTCTGTCAAATACCTCTTTCATTTTACACCTCCAAATAGTTCAGCTTCTAGGTGGGTTAACTCACGTTCCCAATTAGCAGGTGCCTCATCATCGTGTATCCGCTGAAGGCTGGTAAGCATGTGAAGGGTGGTGCTGTCAGTGCTGATACCCGAAGCAATTAGGGCCGGTAGTACCCTATCCGACTTGACGTTTTTTCCTTCTAACTCTTTACTGTAAGCCTCTTCCGTTATCAGACAACCCACAGCACATTTTAGACCGTTTGCTCCGTGGTATGCACACACACCAGTACTATGACGGGATCTCTCACCTTGTGCTAACAAGTGTGTCTTTACTCTGTCAAATACCTCTTTCATTCAGGCTCTCCCTGTTTCTTCATAAGTCATATTAAAAATATCGGGTTTGCAAGGATAAAATTCTCCTTGAACACCCTTAATAATGTAATCGCCCTCAGTAGCAACGTGACAGACTCTAGCGTCAAAGCCGTCTTCTAAAGTAACGATCTCAAGCTCACCTTTTGCTCCAACATGCCGTAGCTTGCTTTCCGTACCGCAAAAATTGCCTAGCCAGCTTTTTAATAAATCCCTAGCGGGATAAGAATATTGAATCGCCTCGATTGTTACTGGTTTTTTTCGATATTTAACTATCATAACACTGAACCAAATGCTCATTATAATCACCGCAAACAGTATCAACATCACCGCAAACAGTACCAACATCACCGCCAACAGTACCAACATCACCGCCAACAGTACCAACATCACCGCCAACAGTACCAACATCACCGCCAACAGTACCAACATCACCGCCAACAGTACCAACATCACCGCCAACAGTACCAACATCACCGTCAACATTACGAACACTACCGCCAACAGTATTAACCCAACCGTCAACATTACGAACACTACCGCCAACATTACCATTAACATCACCGCCAACAATATTCACATCATCGCGAACATAACCAACATTGCCGATAACATCATCAACATTACATAGCACCCTAAACAGTTTAAGCTCTTGCGAATCATTCCTTATGAACCTTAAATTATTCTTAGCAAAATCTAATATTTCTTTATCTGTAAATTCGTTCATCTTACTATCTCCTTTCTCCATGTTCGGTTCATTCGTTTATCATTATCTCTATGAAAACCATTGTATCACATTGGGAGATATTGTCAAGCTTTTTTTGAATTTCTTTTGTCCCATTCCTTTTTTGATCCTGGATATGTCCATGCCCAACAAGCGACAAGAAACATAAAACCACCACTCCAGAGTACAGCTTTTAAACTCTCAGTAGTGAGCCAGAGAATGATTACACTCGAAGACATGACAATGACCATCGAGTATTTCATGGGTGTGGGAAATATTTTATATTCCATCCAGTTTGTGAGAAAGGGACCGAACCACTTGTGATTGTATAGCCAGTCGTGCATTTTCTTCGAAGACTTACTGAAGCAATATGCAGAGAATACTAGGAAGCAAGAGAATGGAATACCAGGAGTGATAAAGCCGATATAGGCTAGTACTAGACTAGTCATTCCTGTGATATACCATAGAGCTTTTTTAATAGGGGAACTGGACACGTTTAAATTTATCGACATAATTTTCTTCTAATCCTAATGATATCATTACATTCTTTGAGTTAGTATTCTGAAGCTGATTATAACAATACTTCGATAAGGCATTTCGATAGGTCATGCAATTTTGCATTTCATCTCTACTTGACAACTCACTTATCCAAGACGTTAGATTGGCTAATCCTATTCTTGTTAGATTGTCTATGTCATCTTCATTCTTAGTGACACCTTGAACGAGCATACTGTCAGAGAAGATTTCTTTTGCCCAAGGAGGCAACTCTCTAGTCCTTTCAGGAACATACTCTTTCACGTTCTCGCGAAAATCCTGTTCTGCTTGACTCTTAACTCCAACAGGTGATACATCATGAAAACAACCTGTGACCTTGTTCTTTCCACAAATAATATCAAAGCCGAATATAGGCATAGGATAATCACTGTCAGCGAAACATGCGAAGTGCATCATCCACATACCGCGCTTCTCTCGCATATCAATAATAGAGATATGACCTAAATCTAACTTCTCGCTCTGAAACATAACATTTTTATGAATGCCATTCTCAACAACGGTGTTATCGTAAGTCACTGTAAACTCGTCACAATCACCTAAGCCGTCATGAATGATGGTCTCAAGTGAATGTGAAAATTCGTGCAGTTTTTTCCAGAGTACACTCATTGGTTATCCAAAGCCTCAAAAATGTTTATATGGTATTGAAAAGCTTCATTAACAATATCAGCGTTTACGTCTAAGCTACGAATGTATCTTATCAATTCATTTCGGCACTCGAAGTTATAAATGTTACCTTCAGTGGTGTATCCTAGCTTCGCCGCAATACCACCACCGAACATTAAACCCATATAGTTTAGATATATGTTCGCGATCTCATGGTCGGCTGAATAAAGTTTTGTTACTGGATCACGGCATATGCCCATGAAGTGGCTATATTCGCATATTTCAAGCATGAGTGTAGCATCAAAATCATTGTTTTCGAGAGGTTGGTCACCTCGTAACATTTCATCAATATCGGCATCTATCTTGGTCGTTCGAGCGAGTCCATTCAAAATGTCATAGTTCCAACGATATTCCATATCAGAGAAAATGTGTCGCTGTACTTTAAGATAATTGAAGTATTCCTGCCTCGACAATTTACCGGTCATCAGTTTTATAGCAAAGGGTGTTTCCTCTACCTTATCATGCATCGCCTTTGTCGCGTCTCGTATATTCATATAACTCTACTTTCCTCTATAATTATTAATTAATTTCATTCCGTAATTATCGATACCCTTCGGTACTACAAGACCATCAACTTTCCTTAGCGTATTCTTCTTGAAAGAATCATAGTTGACATGGTGATGCCAACGATCATATCTCCATACCATTGTAGCTACATCTGGGTGCATGTCAACCAACATCTGCGACTTTGCTACAGTACCTGCGGCATTGTATTTACCCTCGAATTTAACAAGCTCACCAGATTGAATAGCGACACCATTTTCATCTAGCCCAGTTTCTTTATGATAAAACTCAGCAGTATTACCACCCTTCAAAGCTTGCGTAGGCATTTTACCTTGAAGGAACGCATTGAACTGGATCGTACAGTCACCATCTTTCATCACTCGAAGACTAAGATCAGTATCTTCGTTGTAACGACCACGCCATCTGTGTTTACAATCATTCTCAATAAGCAGACATGAATAGATTCGGGTGTTCTTTACATAAGCAGGATACGATTGATTAGAGGCGCAGAAGAATCTATATTGTGGACCTGCAATCTTTACGTTAGTGTAGCGATCAACAAAATCTTCCATAGGTCTAAAGAATGCAGAACTCTCTATTCGTATTCTTTGGTTATTATGTAGACGATAAAAGTCAGCGATATTATCGTCCAGAACCCAATGGCGTTTAGCACCCAAAGTAATAGAATGATCCCAACACCAATTCCTAGCGCGACCCGGACCATCTCCGTGGTTGCTAAAGGGAAGTAATAGAAGAGTAACAAAATCGCGAGTACCAAATTTATCAAGTGCTTTCTCATAATCATCCCAATCTTGAGGTTCTATTGATATGTAGTGAGGTATCTTCATTCTCGCTAATGAGTTTGAAGATACCATCGAATCTGATCTACCCTTCGAAATAATGTATATCGGGTAACGTGCATCAGTCATTAAAAGAACTCCGTTAAGTTAGATGTATCCCGAGGTTGGTATACTCTTTTCCAATATTTGACGTTTTTCATCTTTCCATCCTTTTCGAAAATTTTCATGCAGTTGGGATACTTGCTTTGAATGAATCTCATAGCGTCATAATGCTCTTCACCTTGAAAGTAGTTGTCCGGCTTTTCGTCACCATCTTTATACATTTCTGACCAGACTATTCTAGATTCCGCAAGTTTTTTATCAGTCATGCTTTTGTTATCATACAGCCACTCGGTAGACTGCCTAGTATTTATTCCTCTAGATAGTACCTCAAAGAGAAACAGGAGATCCTCTGCTACTCTCAATGAGCATATGTCCAGATCATCGATAATCTCTGAAAGCATTCTACCATCATAAAATACATAAGAGAACGCGCCTTTCGTATCCTGATAAACATTGGTCGCAGGTGGACTCAAACTATCAGAAAGACCAACAACTCCTATAGGCTCTTCGTCGAGCCATTTATCCACAGTTTCATACATATCAAGTATTTCTTCTGAGGTCGCATCTTGTTTAGACTTTTCCATGTTAGACTGACCAGTCCAATACTTAGCGTTTCTTCTTCGAATTTTTATATCATCGTCGGCTACACAATACTTAATTGCTCCTGCATGTTTATGAATGAACAATCTAGTCTGCGCTAACTGTGTCCAAGTACCTACTATGCTTTCGGGTATTTCTAGGTACTCACAATCATATTCATACAGGTGTCGCTCACCAGACTCAACAACCATCACAACTCGTTTCTGCAACTCTCTAGGAAGATTCTCGAACGTAATTTGATTGTCGCATCTTCGAACAGTCGGTATGTATATTCTTTCGATCATTTAATCTTCAACCCATCGCAGTAGCGAATTTGCGCTTCGATCTAATCTAGGATACCATGTACTCTTTGTCTTCTTGGTCAGAGGTTGCCCTATCAACTTAGCGAACTCTTCGTAGTCTTCTTGGTTGCGAAAGTGCATTGATATAGTCTTATATGTAGGATTATCTTCCTGTACAAATTCGGGCATACCGACCCATTCTTTCTTCCATTCTTTCTTAGGATCTTCCATACCAGCAAATTCTGCGAGACTGGCGGGCTCATTATCTACGGGCACTTCTGTCTGACCCACGAAATTCTCATACTCGGCTGATTCAGAAACTTCTTTGTTCGGCATCTTTCTTCTCTCTATATTTGGCTATTGTTTTAATTAACTCTGGCGCATGTACATCGCGGTGTTCAATAAAGACTTGAGGTGCTTCGTTGTCTACAGCGATGATGGTAACCAGTTGCGTGATAGGCAATTTAGTACGTTCTTCCCAAGCAATTGCATAGAAGGCTTCTTGCTGAAAATAATTCAAGACATACTTACGGAGCTTTGTGCGCGTAGATGTTTTGAAATCGATGATCGACAACTTGCCGTCAAACTCAGCCACGCAGTCAACACGACCCGCTATGCCTAAATGATCAGAATACAAAGGTACTTCTTGCGCGTAAACTTTACCTATACGACTATCTAGGATATCCTTAACATCAAGAAAATTAGCAATGATATTAGGCATATACTTTTTAGCGTAGTCTTCTGTGTTGTTAATATAGTCTTCGATGATTTCGTGGACGAGTGTACCACGCGTTGAGGCTCTAAATGAAATCTTATCAGCTTCTTCGTTACCAACACGAGCGCGCCATTTAGCGATAGAGTCGCCAGAATTAACACTCAGTACAGTTGTTATTGAAGGGTATTTCTCACCGTCTGGTGTTTTGTATGTACGACCTGTAGGAAGAGTTTCGCATTCGAGGTCGCCATAGTCTAATTTAAAATCTGTAACATGTTCAAACATAAAATAATTCCATAGTGTATTAGCATATAGCCATTATAACACAAACGCGAGAAAAACGCAATAGTTTATTTCGTGCTTTTGATAGAAACACCGGGTTCGATAGCTTGTTGATCCATACCGCGACCATCAGATATATCACTTTTGTCCTCTCTTTGTTGTGGGTTGCTAAGTGCATCATTATACACCTTTACCTCTACATTGTCAAGCAAAGGGATCTTCAAGCCGTCATGGTTGTGGTGTAGAATAAACTTAGTGTTAGGAAACTCTCGCATGATATCACGCCAAACAGGTCTCCAGTTGTTTAGCAATCTATAGTTATTTTGCTGTGTTCTATCGCTCGATAAAACTAGATCGGTTACGCTTCTCATATTGAAATCGAATATGGTATCGAATCCATACATGTTAATCTCTTCAGCACCTTTACTCGCGGCATAGTGAACTGCCATGTGACCGCAATTAAAGTTGGTTGCGTTGCCTGCATATTTGGGCACGTGAGTATAGAACTCTTTAATGTTTGTTGCATACTTCATGTGAAAGTCAGATCGTTGATACATCCATTCGCGAGGACGAGTGCCTAGAATCCACATATATTGATCAAGTCTAACAGAACCTTCTGTGAGTGCCATCATCATTTTAAAATCGACCATACATGTGCCGTAAACGTCATCTGGCGGCATTTCGAATGGAGGCATATTACAGAGAAGTTTTGTTCCTACTCGATTTTCCTCAAGATAGTAACTCGCTTTATCGCCATTGCCTAAAACATGGAATACTTTCTTACTCATTATACATTATCTTCCTAATTTGATCATTACCTTTAGCACCAGTCCAATGCATCGCTAGTTTGTTAGCATTGTCTTGCCCGTCTATCAGTTGTATACGTAACCAATTATATATGTTTGGAATATCATCGATAAATGAGAGGCGTGATAGTGGGTCATTTCCTATCATGTCATGGAGTATTTCTTGATCGCCCATACCAAGAGCCGCTTCTCTTTCGTTTTTCTGACATTCAATAGCCCATTTTCGAAGTATCTCAGGCTTACCCTTTATCGCAACAACACCAGAGTTATGCCAAGTTTCTTTTCTTCGTAATGACCAGGGATGATCTTGAACCATGCCCAACTTGTTATGACCAACATGATTCCACACGTCTGATAGATCACCAAGAACATGAATGTCAGTATCAAGCCAACACAATTCTGTCACTCGATAGTTAAGCATAGCCGCAGGCTTTAAGAACCAACCGTTTGTTCGCTGTTTCTCCATTGGAATGTAATCAGAAAATTCACTCACCTGCATTATCCATGCACGAGTAGCATCACTGACACCGAAATCAGCGAAAACTATGGGGGTGTCGTTATGCTTTAGATAGTGCTTTAAGAACCAAGGAAGCATCCACTCAGTATTAGCATCGCATCCTGTTATAAAGCATCTATCAAAATTCGATGATTTCATAGGCTTCTCCATAATTATGCTTTGCAGTACAACCATCAACTTTCTGTATAGTCGTGAACGTATCTTTAGCCTCTACAGGATGAGGATAGAACTCCTCGAGCCATGGGAAGAAGGATAAGTTTAGAAAAAGGTCAGTTGGTTGTGCATATTCATATGCCATCTCTACTAACGACTCAGCCGCACGAGGCTTTAATCTATATGCATGTGCGCCAGGAAAATACCGCTTAGTTGTTAGAGGATTAACACCAAGAATTCTACATTGGTTTTGTGAACCGTAACTTGGTGCGCCTAGATTAATACATCCTTGATAATTTATATGTCGAGGAATAGGCACTACTGCTACAGCATCATGTTCGAAAATCTGATACTCTTCACCATCTCGTACACACATTTGCCAGAGTGTCCAGTGAGAAAGAAAAGCGGCTATGCAGTTATCAGTGTAAGAACCTTTTTCTGTAAACCAGCCAACAGGAATATTATTGTCAGCAAGAATTTGCTTTGGATTGTTTGATGGTACAATCGCATCGAACCTTTGAATGTCATACTCAGGAGCAGAGGCTATCATGCGCTCTGCGGCTTTAACTGATTCAGGTAATTCCTTTATCGTGATTACATATGATTTCATAACACCGTAGTCGAAACTATTCCTTGTTGAATTTTTGTTACATAAGGATGCAATTGACCTAGTTTACCACCCATTAGCTGTCTACACATTATCGCATCGTTGGGCCAAGCACCATATTCCGATACATTTAAGATCAATCTTCTTGCACCCTTTGGATTTATATAGTACGCAGAGTTACCCGCAATTCCTTGAGGCACATTTATATCGTCTATTCTTGGTGCAGGTCCGACACCGTTATACTTTTTGGATGCATTGTGATACATATCGGATCTTCGTGTCGCGCCTCGAGGATCATTTAGTCCAATGACATCATAACCCGAAAGTTGCAAAACGTCAAGTTGGAGCTTTCTCGTGAATATAGCATCATGTTCGAAGATTAGCATAGCCTGCTGTGTATCAAAACATTTGCACCATAGTTCGTAGTGAGATAGAAAACAAGCTATTCTTTTCTCTAATACCTCTGATTGATACGGAGATTTAAGTAATCCTGTATCGTAGCATAGATGACTACCCTGACCCATATCCGGATAATTCCATCCAATAGTATGTTTAGCCATTATAGCGTACACATCATCTTTTGGTGTGATAGCTGAAAACTTGCGGAGAGTGAACGTGTTTCCGAAAGTCTGGGAAGAACTCGAAACTAATCTTGAGTAAGCACTCTCCGACGGCTCATGTCCATCTATCGTAATTACATATCCTTCAACTCCAGTCATTGTATTGCCTTATAATATATGTGATAAATTTGGATTCACGCTTTGGTAACGAAACGGGCTAGGACTTAAATGCTGAAGTCTCAGTGTACCAGAATTAATAATAAAGTCGGATTGCTCTATGCCTTTTTTAGCGGCTTGTAATAACTTCTTCGCGCCTTTAGGCGATAGCGCATAGGCTGCGGTGCCCGGAGTCATGATCTCACCTTTATACTTAGTGGGCTTATAGTATCGTAAAGGATAGTTGCTCGGAAAATCATGAACCCCTCTTTTACTGTATAAGTTATAGCTATCATATGGCGCCTTCGCTAATGCGGTAGGTGCTTTGAATGCATAGTCATATGATAGCATACAGAACTCGTCAAAGTCAAAGTCGGGCAGACGCGATACAGCTATCGTATCATGCTCAAGAAATATCATAGGTTCATCAGCTTCAATGACTCTTTGCGCGAATTTGAGATTGTTAAACAAACAACTCTTTTTGACAACATATTTCCTATCTTGACCAGTGATATAGAAGTCGTACAATCTTCCTAGTATAAGATTAGGAAAGGGAAAATCTCTCGCGATAATCGTATCGGGGGTGACACCCTTTATAGATTCATAATCATAACTGTGGTATTTAAGACTATCCTCAGTTAATTTTCGACATTTTTCAGATAGAGGATGACCTGCGACATATATTATATTACATTTCATCGTGTGCCATATACCAACTTACAAGAACTAAGCGTGATCCTCTTTCAACTTGGCATACACCGTGAGTGACTTTGTTATCGTATATGACTGATTCGCCAACTTTCATCTTAGCTATAACAGGTATCTTACTTTGACCAATCGGTGCATTAACCATCTTTCCACGTTTCGCATACTTATTTTTCGGTCTAGCTGATTTCATGTAACGATCAATGACTAAAGTTTCGCCCCCGACTAGATCAGTATCCTCGATCAAAGTAACTACTGTTAGTTTAACCACACCATCATCGTCGGTGTGTAGACTAGTGAATCCTTCTTCGCCATACTTGACGAAATAATGTGACATAGGTTTAAGATCAACATGCCTATCTATCTTTCGAAGAATCGGATGGCTATAGTCATCGATCAATCGCTTATCGACATCAAACAAGTTGTAATCTTGGTGCGCGAGTCGAGGTGTTAATTTATTGAAATTATCTTTTAATATATTAACTTCGTGCGGGGTAATGATTCGCTCTACTCTAAATGAATTATGAGTTGTCATACGTATCAACCAATTTCATACTAAAGTCCGGAAGAACTAGTTTACCATGAGACACACCAAAAATTAACATTCGCATTTCTTCCCACTTAATAGGGGACAATTTAGAAGTAATTAGAATCGTTGCACGGTCGACTCTAATTACTGGCATTTCGTATTTAATCAATCTAGGGCTCATAACATAAAGTTCTTTTAGTCTATTGTATAGATCATACGATATAGTTTTGGGAGTCTCCCCGGTTCGATTTTTCCACATCGTCTTATATAAACTAATAAGATCGAATTCGTTCTGTTCATAAGCATTCTTAACATTTTCATACTTAAACGTCAACTGGCGATGTTCAGAGAATAGTGCTTTATGTACCTTTGACGAGTCAACTTCATCTTGTGCCAATCTAGCCAACTGAATCTGGAGTTGTCTATGTGACTGCTCATAGGCTGGCGGTACAGGCAACTTATTCATAAATGTTCTAATCATTCTATTGTCAGCAAACATATCGTCGATTACATCCGTTATTCTTTTCATAATTTAATCGCTATTCCCGTGAAGACTCCATCGGAGTTATATATTGTGTGAAGGTTTAAGTCGAGAGACATGAAGCCATATTCTTTAAAGAAACTACGCCATTCATCTTTTGTCCATCTAATCTTGTGGGTAGGATCAGCGCGAGAGACAGCGAGAGGATAATCTTCGCCTGGATTGACCACGACAGGCATACGAAATACAATACACTCTGTTTTTAGTTTAGAAAACATATCATGAAGCTCGGAACTAGATAGATGCTCGAACACATCAAGAGAAAATACTACCGAGTGTTGGCTGTCAGTTATCTCTTTGAGTGCGGTAATGCCCTTTCTCTCACACACTCCTCTCGCATACGCTGAAACATCAACACCGTAAACAGGGTTTTTCTGAACAGATTTTAATCCAGCAGAAAGAAATCCTACGGCACAACCGAAATCGCAGATCAGACCTTCTTTATTAAGACCAAGAGATTCTAGTTGTTGGACAATTTCATCCGCTGTTCTTAGATAGCGATCACCTCGTTGCATATAATCGCTATAGTTATTCGACGCGTAATAATCTTCACCAAATTCACTCATAATAATAACTCCCGTGTATCTTGCCAACTACTAACCGAAAATACTTGGTTGGGGTTTAACTTACTGGAGATAGGATAATCATTCCCTTCTGGATCTGTACGATCTCCGTAAAACTTTATCTGTTCGGTAGTAGCAAACTCTTTTAGGATCTGTTCCTTATTGTATCCTTCTGGGAATATATCAATACCAGTCTCTCCACCTACATCTACTTGTAATGTCGGAAACTTCTCATTCAGTTCTTTGGCAATCTTGGCGCGTTCTTTAGTTTGGCAGTCATACTCATAGTAATGTGTCCGTT
>Ga0307997_10000804_pt1 | contig 14455 bp, 17 predicted proteins | sample Davwhametageno36_FD_203165 | JGI IMG/M metagenome (GOLD analysis project Ga0307997, IMG submission 203165) | Marine microbial communities from Davis Island wharf, Antarctic Ocean - #36 | ecosystem: Environmental > Aquatic > Marine > Unclassified | place: Antarctic Ocean: Davis Island wharf... | reverse complement strand
ATTTGGACTTTCAATTCATTGAACATTAAGACAAAAAATAATAAAAAAACTCTAATTCTTCAAACATTTGGACTTTCAATTCATTGAACATTAAGACAAAAAATAATAAAAAAACTCTAATTCTTCAAACATTTGAAACTTCAATCAATTGAACATTAAGACAAAAAAATAATAAAAAATATCTATAATTCTTCAAACATTTGAAACTTCAATTCATTGAACATTAAGACAAAAAAATAATAAAAAATATCTCTATTCTTCAAACATTTGAAACTTCAATTCATTGAACATTAAGACAAAAAATAATAAAAAAACTCTCTAATTCTTCAAACATTTGAAACTTCAATCAATTGAACATTAAGACAAAAAAATAATAAAAAATATCTCTAATTCTTCAAACATTTGAAACTTCAATCAATTGAACATTAAGACAAAAAAAATAATAAAAAATATCTATAATTCTTCAAACATTTGAAACTTCAATTCATTGAACATTAAGACAAAAAAAATAATAAAAAATATCTCTAATTCTTCAAACATTTGGACTTTCAATTCATTGAACATTAAGACAAAAAATAAAACTCTTAATCGTTTAACTCACACATATGTGGATATGTTTGACCGTTGTATCCAACAGCAGCGACTTTTTTTAAGTTATTTATATGGCTATCAATATCATTGGGAGGCTTAGAATCCTTTCTACCATACCAGACGACATACGAAGCGTAAGCATTACCTAACCATATCTGATTTATTCGTTCGTAATACACTCTTGATATCTTTTTATCATTAAAGCATTTCTTTTCTGCTACTGCCCAGCGATGTGTTGAATTGCCACTGTAACTGTGTCCGTCCTTAAACGTCAGTGATATTTCCGGGAACTCGCGGTACTTAATACCTACTTGGTCAAACCACATTTGTAGACGAATATCCAATCCTTCTTTTCTGATAACCGTAGGTGCTGACCACGGATGAACATGAATAAGACCATCACAATGTGTATGAACCCCTGCATGTGGCCATAGTTTTGTATATGCAACTGGACCGACTTCTTGACATATCGTGGGTTTGGACTCATATGAAATATTCTCTATCTCCTTCCTGTCGTGTTGAGCAGGGAGAGGCCGATTATCTACCCAAAACGATATTGATGAATGTATATGGTCACCTGATATAGGTCGAGCTCCAACGGACCACCGACCTCCACTCAACATAAAAGCGTCCGAGATGACCCGCTCATGTCCAATATGTTTATACAGAACAACTTTACTCTTTTCAATATCATATATAGTTGCAAAACGTGTAACTATAAAGGTTGATGTATGACCGTGGATGGTTGTGCCATATATGTCTGACACTGTAACAATAGTTATGGACCAAAAGACAAGCACTAATGTCAAAAAAAGGAGGAGGTAAAATTCACTACGCATTGATTCAAATGTACACTACTTAAATACATTTGTATCGATATAAATGGGACCCGTTTTATCACACTCGTGGGATGTATATGGACGGGACAGTGAAGACAATTGGCTACCAAATCCAATCCACTCTTCCACCGACAAATATACAGATTGTCAATTTCATATGGGTAGGTTTAAACATCGTTTTTTCATGTTTGTCAACGACAAAAGAGAAAATGCCTATTTGAAAATATATTTGTATCAAGGATGGAGAAAGGTCAAATGTGAGAAAAGAAAAGAAATAGTAACTGTCACGTTTTCAAACACTTCTGTCCGAAATAATTGGGATACATGTAGGCGGAGCAGACTCGGGAAAAAATTCGACCAAAATTGGTTACCAGCAGTCAAAACAGACTGTGTATACATATACAATAGAATAATTCATTAACACTTAATTTCTACAAATATTGAAAGGTTAGTAATTTACACCTATAAAAGTACAATGACTTAATCAAATGTTCCAACAATTAATTCCTACAAGTATATCGTTCCTCCCTACTGAACCGAATAAGGATACGAACGAAGACGCCACCAAAGAAGAAGGTACGAGTACGAACGAAGACGCCACCAAAGAAGAAGGTACGAGTACGAACGAAGACGCCACCAAAGAAGAAGGTACGAGTACGAACGAAGACGCCACCAAAGAAGAAGGTACGAGTACGAACGAAGACGCCACCAAAGAAGAAGGTACGAACGAAGACGCCATATTTTCGGCGCTTGATGATGCCCATATACTTGAAGATGCCCATATACGAGATGCCCATATACGTTATGTTAGTGGAGACATGGTTAGGGTCTCGTCCACGGGAACTCCTCCTCATAAATGTTTGGAACTCGGACCAATAAAGTTAATATATATCAAGACACAACCTCCGATGACATCTTTTAAAACGCTTGGTGGTGCTAAAGTGAATGTACCATCTACATCAGTTAAAATTGGATATATACCGCGCCCATATCCGGAAAAAATAAGTAAAAATATGTGTATTGAGATGAGATGGCTGGGTTATCCAAAATGGCTTAAAATGGTGTTGCGCACAAATGTTGAAGATGTTGAAGATGATATGACCTCACCTACATATTCTCTCACACCATTAAAACATAAAACTAAGAATGATGGAGATGCGAATCCAACAACATTTAATGAGCAGACGGATGATTGGCAGTTTCCAGATTATCCTGTGTTTGCAGCCAATCAACAGATTAAAATTTGGATGGATTATTATTGGGAAAATGCTACTGTATATTTCAAAGACAAGAATGGTCATTCATATTGGTGTAAGTGGGGTGAAGAAAAAGACCCTTTTCCTGTTGACATTTGGAATACTCTAGTAGAAGATGGTCATATCGACTCTTCTGACGAGCCTTCTTCTGACGAGTCTTCTTCTGACTCAGAGGACGACGACGACGACGACGATGAGGATTATGAGGATGATGAGGAGGAGGATGATGATGAATATCGTGATTATGATGTAGTTAAATATAAGGATGAATACTACGTCATTACTAGTCATACGCGTACGAGTGGTCATCCTACCAAGTACAATCTTAAAAATAAAAATGGAACCGTCTTGAATGTGGAGGATACGTGCTTTGACACAGTTGATGATGAAGAAGAGGTTGTTGGTGAGGAGGAGGCAATATTCAGTGTTGGTATCCAGGTCTTTTATAATTTCGGTATCTATGAAGTCGTCAAAGTCACTAAAGAGAATGCAGGGTCAGAAGAGAATGCAGGGTCAGAAGAGAATGCAGGGTTTATCTATATCTTGAAACATATTCAAACCAAATCAGATACACGTTCGTTGCCGGACAGCCATGTGAAAGAGAATGACTTATTTAAATGGATTGCAACTAAAAAGAACCATGTATTTAATGTGATGGAAATTACTGGTGACAAGATTATTAATAACGTCGAGTACCTTATAGTTTCTGACTCTGAAGGAAAACAAAAAAAGGTGAGGCAGAACCGAAAAGACATACATGATAATAATTACAATGGTCTACTTGATACAATTTTTGCTGACGAATTTGAAGTTACACATTTCAAAAATGGGGAACGTGTCCTAATACGCGATGATACGGAGAGGGGAAATGATACGGAGAGGGGAATTGTCGTCGGTGTAGATGTAGATGTAGATGAAGATGACTATGTCCTCCAAGTAAAAGTGGGTGACAAAGTTAGAAAAGTAAGAGCCGTTGATGTTTCTCGCGATATTGAAGAGGATGAAAATGAGGAAGAGGAATATGTTTCTCGCGATGATGATGACGATGATGATGATGACGATGATGATGACGATGATGATGTCGATGATGATGTCGATGATGATGTCGATGATGAAGGTGATTTCAATACCGGGGAATTTGTTTTTCTTTCTAACGAAAATGTTGTGTATGAAGTCGTTAGTCATGACGGTAGTGGTTACAAGCTAATTTCGTCTTTTGATGATTTAAATATTGCTTCTTTGCTCGACGAACTGGACTTTTTTGAGGTTGAAACTGCTGCCACTCCTGATGGGTCAGAAGTGGTGGTCAACAACGTGAATATTAGTGCCACTCCTGATGGGTCAGGAGTGGATGTTGTGGTAGGTGATTGTCAATTGTCAATTGTCAAGAAAGACATTAGATTTTTTACGTTGACTGTTACGACGACTGTTCTAGACCCAAGACGTCTGTTCAGGTATGTTCATACTTTTGAAGTAGGCGAGTTTGTTTTATACAAAGGAGAAGGAAAGTTTGAAATTAAAGAACAGACCACTGACGGTTATGTCTTGGGGAGTACAAATTTTGATGATTTAAATATTTCAGGTGAGAAGTACCTTGACTGGTGGTATGAAATATTGGAAGAAGATACTCCTGTTTATGTGGATGATACGATGTACAAGGTTAAAAGTTATGATAGCATGGATGGATATACACTGAAAGATTTTGATGATGAAGATGTTCCGGGTGAGTTTGCTGCTGATGAAGTTGAACTGGTGGTTAGGGGAAAGTTTGATAAGAATAATATGGTGACGGTGGATGGGGTGGATGGGGTTGTATACATAGTAGTGAGTTTTGATAATGTGACAGGGTTGTATATTCTCAGAATTTTGAATGGTGAGACCACCATTGAGACCTATGAGAGCAAAATAAGTCGTAGTGATTAGAATAAAGAAAAGTTTTTTTCTAGTTACTGTGTATAATCTCGTGTAGTGTAGGCATGAGGACTGAATCTGGTTCAATGGTATCGAAATAAGCGCTGTTGTTTGTATGTATTCTTTCTTTTAATAAGAAGTCAATGTTTTCAAATTCCTTTTGAATCGGTCCTGGTAGCGTACGTGGTATCTGCTGACCGAACCAGTGTTGCAATCGAAATATGGACATTCCATATTTGCCTTCATCCCAGAGGACGTTGGATGAATAGAGGTATCTGAGTCCGTCTGTGACGTGTAATACATCTGTAGATTCTGTACTTTTCCAATGCATGGCTGAAAATACGGCGGACTTGAAGGCTCTGTTTGCTAGTGTTAGCATGGGTTTATTGGACGTGATATTTTCAATGCCCTGACCTACAAAGCAAAGATGTTGGTAACTCATTTGTAGATGTTTTTGTGCGAGGTGCCAATGTTGATTGGTGATTGGATGGTTCATGTGTGGTGCCTTCCATTTCCACCTGATTGTGTGTTGAAAAGAGGCGTCAAAATGTTTTTCTGCTTCTTTGAACATTTTATTTGCTTCTTTGAAGTTGCTAGTAGACATTAGTTTCTGACCATCTGCTGCGTACAAGTGTGCTAAGACAACTCTGGGAACAATGGCCTCGAGAAGCCAGCAGGGTGTTTGTATGGTTTCGTGGTCAATGACCCATGTAAAACACGGCTGTATTTTCAGGGAGTCTAGAGGTTTGATTTTTGTTAGTAATTGGTCTATTCCTGCTGTGTACTGTTCTAAATAATGTATGAGTAATGGTTGGTCTTCTCTCTGGTCTAATAATTGTTGAATGGCCATTCTTGTCCGTGTCATGGCGACGACATCGGTAAATGTGTGGTCTAAACATTTTTCAAATTCTACGGTGCCTCTAATATGAATGTCCATTTGAAGTGTAAGTAATACCTTTAAATATTGTTTTTTAGAGACATTCAACATATATGACACCTATGTGTGTTTTGAAATGTGTGTGAATATCATAAGTGCAAGTATGAGTAAAAGACGCCGTTTGGACCGAATAACTACGACTATTTTTGACCCTGTCCATCGAGAATATGAATTAGGTCCCGAATTGGTCGATATTATCAATACTGTTAAGTTCCAACGTCTTCGTCGCTTGCGGCAATTGGCGACGGCGCATTGGGTGTGGTTGGGTGCTACTCATACGCGTTTCGAGCACTCTATTTCTGTGGCCTATTTGGCTGGCCATCTGGCTAAGAATCTCCAAACCAAGCAACCTGAACTCAATATTACGTCTCGTCAACTGTTGTTAGTGCAATTGGCGGGTCTGCTTCATGATGTTGGTCATGGTCCCTTTTCACATCTTTTTGATGATGTCTTTTTAGCCAACAACGACTCGCCTATGGCGCATCATGAGCATCGGTCTGTTGCTATTGTGGCCTCTTTATTGAAGGAGTCAGCTTTTGAGTATTCTCCGGAAGAAATTGTTTTCGTCCAGTCGATGATTGCTCCAACTAAGGGTCAGCAGGGTTTTTTTTGGGAGATTGTGGCAAACCAAGTTAATCATCTGGACGTGGATAAAATGGAATATATTAAGAGGGATGCTCGGGCCTGTGGTTTATCTCAGGGTGGTTTTGACACGGATACGATGCGAATTATCAATGCCGCCCGTGTGATTGATGGTCATATTTGTTATCATCACAAAGTGTATGAGGACATCTATAATCTTTTTCAAACTCGATATCGTTTGCATACGACGGTCTATCGCCATCCAGCGGTCGTCGCCATTCATCATATGGTTTCAGATGCTCTTCGTCATAGTGGACTTCCATTGGAGAAATCTATTGAAAATATTCATACTTTTTGTCAATATGACGATACTGTGCTTGATACGTTACGATTTGGTGAGGGTCATCCTCGAAGTCGAGACATTATCCGTAGAATTGACGAAAGAAACTTGTATAAGGTAGTCGAGACCACAAAACGTGCAAAGCCATGGAAGACAACTCCTACTGTCGCCGACTTGGTTGCGTTGGAGCCAGGACTCACTCATGACATGATTATTGTGGATTGTTCATGTGTAGGATTTATTGGAAAGGCTGACGGTCATCCAATGGACCAGTTACGATTTTACGATTCTCAGAGATTAGAGAAATCTTTTGTGGTTAAAAGACGTTCTGTTTCTACGTTATTAACTGCTCGATATTGTGAGTATTGGACTAGAATTATTGTACGTGATGCTGTTGATATAGATGTGGCTGCAAAGGCGTGGACAACCTGGAAGGCGAGTATTTAGTCTGTAACGACCTAGTATAAAATGACTAAACGTCAAAAATATAAATGTACTATTATAGGAGACCATGGTGTGGGAAAAACTTCTATCTTAAATGCTTATTTAGATAAATCTATTGAAAATCCGAGTACTACCCTTGGGATTGATTTTGCTTCTAAAACAGTGACAGTGAATGACAGTGACATCTATTTAACTTTGTGGGATACGGCTGGTGCTGAAAGATTTCATTCTTTGACTGCTTCTTATCTCAGAGACTCAGATATTGTAGTAGTAGTCTATGATTTGTCCCAGAAATCGGCTAATATCGGCTATTGGATGCGGCGAGTTGAACAGGTGAAGCCTCTGGTAGTTGGTATTCTTGGTAATAAAACGGACCTGACTCAAGCGTATTCTGAAGATTTGCAGGATGTGTTATTTCCATGGACTCGGCAACAGTGGAACATTGTGACTGGAAGTTGTAGTAGTCGAAAGTCGGCGTCGGTCCGACATTTTTTTAAACGATGCCTTCAAAAAATGACAGAACATACAAAAGAACCCTGTAAAATACATACTCAATCATTCCAACGTGAAAAAACACCAATACGAACATGTTGCTCTTAATCCAACATTTCTTTTGGTATAGGGTATAAAGGAGCAATACTCTTCTATCAAACATGTCTGCAACTATCCAAAAAACTATTCAAGCACCTAAAATGTCTCGCAAAGTAAAACGTCAACAAAAAGAAGTCCGTGACCTTCGCGAACGCACGACGCCTATTTTACCAGCTACTACGTTTAAGCGTATTGTAACACAAGAAGCGGCTAAACACTCTGCCAACCGTCTTCGTTTTAATGCTGATGCAGTGTTAGCTCTTCAAGCGGCGGCCGAACAAGAACTTACACAAATTTTCACGGGGGCGGCGTTTTGTGCAGCACTGGGGAAGAGAGATACTATGACGATTGAAGACATGCGCAATTACCAAGCTATCCGTAATCTTTAGGACTATCGTCCTTGACTATTTAAACTACTATTAACTGTACACGTATTTTTATTAAACATGTCTATTCTAAATTGTTCAACAAGGTTGACTATTATTAATTGTACTGGTCTTAATGCCAGCTTTCATTTTTCACCCAAACAACAATACATGCGTTTGCAGCCCATTAACTCCGCCCATATCAACGCTTCCATCGATACCAATGCCAACACATTCACGGAATGGATAAACGAATGGATTAAACTCATCAGCTATGGTCCTACTTATAATCATCTTGAATGGACTATTGAAGCCAATTCCGAAGAAACGGTCCGCTTTGAAGTCACTAAACCCCTAGACATGTCAATGAAGTGGACCGACCCCTCCGTCTCTTGGGAGACGCACACACCTGGTAAATGGTCGATAGACATCGCCAAAGCAGTAGACGTGACCATTTATCTACGAGCAGAAGTAGGAAAATACAATCAAATTCGTCAACATGGCAAACCAGCCACAGTCAAATCAGTAGAACTCAAACCATACTTAGAAATCGCCTGTGATGATGATATCCCATTTGTCATTGAAAATCCACCCACCGCCAATATGCACTGGGCGGCCCAAATCAATATAGACCATATCATACATCCAAATACCTAAACACTCTGCATTTGAATACTATAACTAGTCCTTTTTTTCTTTGGAAATGGCCATCCGTGTCAGTGCAGCAGCAGCAGCTGAGATGTTCAAGCGCTCGAAACAACTTTTTTTTTATTGCAAATCTGGTGGCTGCAACGGGTTAGAATATGTCTTAGAACCCACTCTAACTAAGCCAGAAGCAACAGACACTATGCATTTGACTACTGGGGTTCGGTTACACGTCTGTGACCAGTCTATGTTCTATTTATTAGGTACAGAAATTGATTGGAAAGAGGATACTATGGGCTCACGGTTTGTCTTTGCCAATCCAAATGCGAAATCTAAATGTGGATGTGGCTCTACATTTTCAACATAATGCACGAGTTAAAAATGGACACTATATAAACAAGTCTGTTGATATTAAATTTATAATATGAACTTTCTTCAAAAACACGGAAGAACTGCAAGATGCTTTTACACAAATGTGCTATATGTGACCATGTTATTATTAGGGGCTCTGACACTATCATCTTTGAATATGGAAGAGGGAGTGGGAGATGCAGCAGTACCAAGATACACTACATGTGGCCTTATCGGTGCCACATCTAAGGATGACAAATGCCCATCCTTAGAGACTGGGTCCGATGAAGAAGAACAGTTGTTGTTATTGTTTAACATTGCAGTCTCTACAGTCGTTTTTAACGTGCTGACTTTTCTATTGTCACTCTCCTCTCATTGGGATTATGGCACCGAACTCCACTTCAACATACAAGTATTCATCTCTGTCATCAACATTGGTCTCTTTTCAGGTCTTGTTGGATGGTTCAACGCCTCAGCCAAACAAACGGAAGCTCAAATCACTCTTAACTATGCCAATAATGTCTATTATCAAAGCTTTGACCCATATGCAGTCGTCGTTGTCGGCGTTGTCTTGGGTGTATTAGACCTTGTAATCTTTAACAGTCTTAATCTCAAAGTGTTTTCAGGTAGATGTGATGCGGGGAATAAGTAAACCTTAAGTGTAATGTTTTATAACTAAGTATTTTTTTTATAATATGATTTCTACTCAACTCTCAACTGTTCCTGACTCTTCTGTTAATGTTATTTACGCTGACCCACCTTGGAGATATCAGAAGAACGTCCATGCCGGTGCGTTAAAAAGAAAGAACGGTACTTTTTTGTACCCAACTATGTCCGTTGCAGAGTTGAGTGCATTGGGTCCCTCAATACAACGTATTTCTGCAACGGACACAGCATTGTTTATTTGGGCTACAATGCCATTAATACAGGAATGTTTAGACGTTATCAAAGCCTGGGGATTTAAATACAAGACCTGTTTTGTTAATTGGGTCAAAACCACGAAACAGGGAGATAGGCCTGCTTTTGGCGTTGGTTATTATACTCGTTCTAACGCAGAACTGTGTTTAGTTGCCGTGCGGGGGAAAATTGCCTCATATAAGCGCCTGTTACCCGACGAAGTAAGCCGTGGCGCTTCTAAAATGACTTCTATTGTCCATGAAGAAGACCCTACTGTACGTCCCAATTTCTTGAGCTTATTGAACGACTCTCCGACGCCGGTTGTGATGACGCCACGACGTGAACATTCACGCAAGCCTGAGATTGTAAGAGAGATGATAGTACAGTTATTAGGTGACGTTCCTCGTATAGAACTGTTTGCACGAGAGCAAACACTGGGATGGCAAACGGTTGGCAATGAGACGACTCATTTCAATCCTATTGAGAAGCAAGTTTTGTTGGCGCGACAAAAACAATCAAGAGCACATCCTGTAAAAAAGCAAAAAATAAAATAAATCATATGTGTTTTCTAATCTGTCAAACTTAAAAAAGAGTACCAAATGTCAAATCTTCAATTTTTGAAGGCGCATGTTAACGATACGTTGAGTGGGTCACCATTTGCACCAAATCAAGAGAAAAAAGTTTTGCCAGCCTGCAAAACACCAAACCAGGAAGATGAAGATGAAGTTGAAATGACTGAAGCCGAAAAGATGGAAGAGGTGCTTTCAGACCCTAAATTTGGAATGTTTTCACTCTGGACCTATCATATGGTCCATGGACATCGGAACGAGGCACTTAAAAGAAAAAATGCAGTTTACTGTTCCCATATATTTAGTTCGATGTTTGCGCTACCGGTTCTTGTGTTTGTAACACAGTGGATGATGTACATTGCCGTCGTTTCAAACCAGATAAGGACCTACGATTCGGGCATTTGTCCACATGAGGCTCATCCTGAGGAAACAATAATGATGATAGCTGTCTCTATTTTTTATTTCGTCAAATCGTTTTTTATGTACGACAGTATTGTAGATAGGACTCGACGGAAAAAAATGATGCCGTCAAGCAGCTACATTGTTATGATGGATACCTTTCAAGAATTCGGGTTTAATTTAACTGTCTATCTAACCAATCTATGGGTGATTTTTGCAGAGAAAGATTTTTTAAACATGTTTTTCAACACATTAGCCATGGAATTTTTAATGGAAATGGACAATGAGTTTGAACGCATCTACTTTTCGTACTTGCCTGGTGTAGCCGCTGATATTTACGATACCATGTTCGTCTCATATCGTGAATCCAAAATTATGGTACAACAGAGGAGACAATCTTCCTTTATGTTCCGATGTTGTCGAAGAGTCACTTGGTGCCCTTTCAAACTCCTTTCAGTTCTGTTTCTAATTCTTCCGTTCGTTTGTTTCGTGTTTATTTTCTACGGCGCGGTTTGTAAATGAAGACTATTTAAATTGACTCAATACCAATAAATGAATCAAAAACAAATAATTGTTACAGCCTCCGTCGTTACACTGGTAGCCCTAACCATATTCTATGTCAAAAAGAAAACACGTGGAAAAGAGACTAACGAAAATGAGATAAACGAAAAAGAAAACAATATACAATGTAAAAAATAGACTATTTAATTACAGATGTTTAGATTTAGAATGATTCCACGTGGTATATGTTTAGATTTAGAAACAACCATCGCGGCCAAAATACCCGACACTGTCCGACCAGCCGGTCAAAAAAGGTTTGAAACCAGAATCATTGAAATTGGCGCTTGTCATTGGACGGACATCACTAATACGTTTATGCGACTCGTCAATCCCATCACACACAAATGTACTTCCGGTGCCAACCTCATCCAACATCTCACGGACATCCACCAGCAACCAGGTCCCACTCTTAATTTTTGGTCTCGAGTTCTGGTGCGACGCAAGTCTGTAGACCGGACCATGTTTACCATCCCAGAATCGCCAGAAGTATGGCTAGCTCGACGCACAGAAAGCAAAGCCGAGGACTTTGTACGTTGGTTCAATGGAGAACACGGACCACAATTTGTGTCAGAATCACAAGCACTTCAGGATTTATTAACATGGTCTGGAAACCATCCATGGCTCGCACACAACGGACGTTCCTTTGATTTTAAAGTGCTTAAAGGCGCCTCATTACGAACTGATATTCCATTAAACCCCTCCATCGTCGAACATGACACACTCAAACTATTTAGAAAAATAATACCAGGTCATAAATCTTATTCACAGCCCATCCTATACGAAAACATATTTTCCGAAAAATATAATGCACACGTTGCCATCGATGATGCCTTAGCACTCGCACGTCTCTGTCAGCACGTCGCGTCGGAAAATGTCCAGACCTACAAATCAGCCCTACTAACTCCCAAAGTCACTCACAAAACCACTCACAAAACCACCGCCAAAGTCACATCCAAAACCACAACACGTAAAGCTATGAAAACACGTAAAGCTATGAATCTGACATTTGAAAGTCCAAATGCTCTCAAATCAGTAGCAAAACAGTCTTTTATAGCGAATCCTAAAATTGGTCCCAAATCAATAGCAAGTCTCTATGGCATTGGTCCCAAATCAGTAGCAGCCTTGTCAAAAGACAATGTTTTTTCAATCAAAGACTTGGTTAATTCCTACAATTCTGGTGGTAATGAGTGGTTAAAGACGGTGCTACCGTTTGGTGCGAATTGGAAATCAGTTGCAAAATGCATACATAAACTATAGTTACTTAAAGTTGTCTTTGACGCTGTCTACATAACAAAGTTAGCACTACTAGACCGAACATAATGACAACTGCAGTAAAAGACTGTTCTAGTGTGGTGAGTTTATGGTCCATGAATGCTTCAACAGTTTCAGCTCTGTATTTTTCTGTGACTATACCTCCTGCATGTCTATTATCATACATTATTGCACGTTTTCGTTCTCTTCTTATTGCTCGGTAATTGGCTTCAATAGTAGCATTTACCATTTAGATACGTTTCACCCATGCTAAATAGTAATAAACCAGTACATTAAAAAAAGTAAACTATTATTTTTAAAGTTCTTTACGAAGTTGCATCATCAATTTACCTAACATATTTGTACCTCCTTTATCAGAACCACCCCAAAACGATTTAACACCTGCTCTGTCCGTATGTAACAATACACCACTAGAAGCCTGTAGTATGCTTCTAAACATACTGTCTGTTGCTGTACGTGTTCTTAGTAGATGAAGCATAATGGGAACACGAGCGACATTCCATTGCTCGACATTCAAACTATATTTTAATTTTTTCATATTACCTTTACTTGAAGAACTTTTAACTTGTGTCATAAATGGCTGTATTGTACTTTTAAAGTACTTGTCATCATCCGTGATAGGGACGACACTTGATATAATTGACGGGTAGTGTGCCAAATGGTCTTGTAGTTCATTTATCGTTGTTTCTTGGACAGTAAAGTGGTATTTCGCCCAATGGAAAGCTTGTTCTATAGAATAAAAGACATTATTATTGAATATTGAAATACCGTCGATAGTAATGGTTTCTGGTTCTATTTTCACAGGCCAGAAGTTGGACAGTTTCTTTCTCCAGTTCGATTGGCCACCCATTGAGCATGGTTCGTGCGTAGTTGCACTTTTAGAATAGAATTTATAAACAGTTGACATTTAATTATTTATTTGAAGAAATTTCTTCAATTCATTGAACATTTAGACAAAAAAATAATAAAAATCTCTATTCTTCAAACATTTGGACTTTCAATTCATTGAACATTTAGACAAAAAAATAATAAAAATCTCGATTCTTCAAACATTTGGACTTTCAATTCATTGAACATTTAGAAAAAAACAAAATATGACCAAACCATCTTCTAAAATAATGTTTACGTCTCTGTTGGCTCAACTACCCATGGAGGGAGTCCTCTCTACCGCTCCCAAATGTACGATTGACTACCCATGGCCCTCATTAATGCATACAGAAGACGAGTACGGTGATGTGATTCGTTTACGAGACGGCGTTGACGATACCAATGAATATGCAAAATTCATATGTGCTCTCGCATGGAATCTAATCGACGTTCGTGATATTCAAAATCGAAACAAGGTGTTCAACTGGGTGCAATGCATGGAAAACGAAGACCTGCATTCTCGCATATGGTACCATTTCAAATCGTGGTTCATTTTAAACAGAGTCGCATTCACCAAAAAACAACAAAAAAAATTGCTCTCTTGTCTCGAAAACGTACAAGATGACGAATTAGATGAAAATTACGACCCGGACGAGCCGTGGTGTTGCGCAGGCGAGAATTGTGACAACCCTCCAGGACCAAAGCTCTTTAAGTACGTGTGTCCCAACTGTTGCCACCAATATGCAGGCATGGCAAGTAGCAGAGATTGGTAAACGCCCTTTAAAAATATAAAAAACTCTAATTCTTCAAACATTTGGACTTTCAATTCATTGAACATTAAGACAAAAATATAAAAAAATATCTTCTATTCTTCAAACATTTGGACTTTCAATTCATTGAACATTAAGACAAAAATATAAAAAAATATCTTCTATTCTTCAAACATTTGGACTTTCAATTCATTGAACATTAAGACAAAAATATAAAAAAATATCTTCTATTCTTCAAACATTTGGACTTTCAATTCATTGAACATTT
>Ga0307997_10000802_pt1 | contig 14480 bp, 11 predicted proteins | sample Davwhametageno36_FD_203165 | JGI IMG/M metagenome (GOLD analysis project Ga0307997, IMG submission 203165) | Marine microbial communities from Davis Island wharf, Antarctic Ocean - #36 | ecosystem: Environmental > Aquatic > Marine > Unclassified | place: Antarctic Ocean: Davis Island wharf... | reverse complement strand
CTCTTTCTGCTTGATCAGCAATATCGTTAATGGCTTGTTTAAGGTTGCTTACAACTGGATCGTAACTCAGATCAATCGTTTCATTAGGATAGCCATCGTTGTGTTTTGATAAAAGCTCCAGATACTTCCTTTCGGATAAGATGGGTGAGCTTGTCTTTAAACGATTTGCGTGCTCCGGTCCTTCTTTGAATAAATTGTGTTCACGACCTATACAGGTTTCAAGTGACATTACAATTTTTTCACGCAGCGGATCAATGGGTGGATTGGTTACTTGTGCAAACTGCTGACGAAAACTATCGTATAGCGAACGATGGTGCCTAGATAAAACGGGTAACGGTGTGTCATCACCCATCGAACCGGTCGCTTCCTGGGAATTTTGTGCCAATACTTTAAGAATTTGATCGCGTTCTTCGTAACTGACTTGGAATTGTTTCTCTAAACGAGCAAGCACTTCCTTACTCATTGCTAACGCAGACAGATTGGTATGAGCAGGGTTGGCAGTCAAACGTTGTAGGCCATCGCGTAACCATATTTCATAGGGGTTACGTTCCTGTAGCATTTTATCAATGTCAGCTGATAATAAAAATTTACTGGTTTCGGTGTCAATGGCAATCATTTCACCTGGCTTTAATCGACCTTTAGCAATGACATCCTCTGGTGCATAGTCCCAGATACCAATTTCAGAACCCAGCGTAATATGTCGATCTTTAGTCATTACCCAGCGGGCTGGACGTAGCCCGTTTCTGTCCATAACGCAACAGGCATAACGACCCTCTGTCAATACAATGCCAGCGGGGCCATCCCAAGGTTCCATATGCATTGAGTTGTATTCATAAAAGGCAGAAAGTGCAGGATCCATATGATCTACATTTTGCCAGGCTGGTGGAACCAACAAGCGCATGGCGCGAAAAATATCCATACCCCCAGTGAGAAGAAAGTCGAGCATGTTGTCCATGGAGCTTGAGTCTGATCCGGACATGTTCACTAGTGGGTTAATGGCGTCGACATCCGGCAGTAAGTCAGAATCAAATTTGTAAGCGCGGGCATTGGCCCAGTTGCGATTACCTTGAATAGTATTGATTTCGCCATTATGAGCCAGATAACGAAAAGGCTGAGCTAGTTTCCATTGAGGCCAAGTGTTAGTTGAAAATCTCTGGTGGAAAACACAGATGGCACTTTCCATCGTATCGTCATTAAGATCGGGATAAAATATGGGTAAATTTTCAGGCGTAATGAGCCCTTTATAAGACAACACGCTCGATGACATACTCGTTACATAGTAATGTTCGTTAATACTTTTTTGTTCTAGGGCTTCATGTGCTTTGCCGATAGCTCGGCGCGCAAGATATAACGATCGATTAAACTCAGCTTGGGTGTGATGTTCGGCTGCATTGATGTAGGCCTGATAAATTGCAGGTTGAGATTTGAGTGATTCTTCACCACAGGCAGAAGAATCAGTCGGTACTTCGCGCCAGCCAGCAAAATCTAAGCCTTGGTCAGCAACTTTTTGTTCAATTATGGCTTTTGATATAGCTTTTTCTTCAGCATCAGGAGAGAGAAAGATCATCGCAACGGCGTATTCTTTGTCACATTTAATGCCAAGTCCCGCTGCTTTTTGACGAAGAAACGAGTCTGGTTTTTTAATTAATAAGCCACAGCCATCACCAGATTTTCCATCGGCTGCCACAGCACCTCGATGAGTAAGCCGAGCGAGGGCGGCTATCGATGTTTCTATAAGCCAATGGCTAGGCTTGTCGTCAATGTTGGCAATTAAACCAAAACCACAGCTATCTTTTTCAAAACTAGGGTGGTAGAGACCTTTGAGTTTGGTGTTTGTACTCATTCAATTTATACCTATCTCAGTGCGGCAAAAAGAGTCAATTATTCACCGGTTAGTATACTCATGAAGCTCATTGAACTTCAATTATTTCAAGCAAAAATAGAAAACAGCTGCTACGGGTAATTCAACGCACCAATAGGGTGCGTTAACTGTGAGTGAGCGTTTCCTTTAGCGAATCTGGGTTGTAGTTAGAGGTAACAATTGCTTCACCTAATCCTTTGAGTAATATAAATTGAATAGTTCCATTGATTACCTTTTTATCGATGGACATCGCAGACATATATTGGTCTACCGTCATGTTGGTGGGGGAGGTTACCGGCAGATTTGCTTTTTGAAGTAAGTCTTTTGTACGTTGTCTTAAGCTGTCGTCGATCCATTGCTGGCGATAAGAGAGGTCAACAGCCATTACCATGCCTGTCGCTACTGCCTCACCATGAAGCCAATTGCCATAACCCATTGTTGCTTCGATCGCATGGCCGAACGTATGTCCTAAGTTAAGAATGGCGCGAATGCCGGACTCTCTTTCATCTATGGAGACGATGTTGGCTTTCGTTTGGCATGAAACCAATATGGTTTGGGCAATTGTGTCTCTATCTCGCGCCATAAGTTTAGTTATGTTTTGTTCTAACCAGTTGAAAAATTTTGCGTCATGAATTAATCCATATTTAATGACTTCGGCTAATCCTGCACTGAACTCTCGATCAGGTAATGTGTTTAACGTCGATATATCTGCGATAACGCACTGAGGTTGGTGAAAAGCACCAATCATGTTTTTACCCAAAATATGATTGACGCCTGTTTTGCCACCAACTGACGAGTCTACTTGAGATACAGTGGTTGTTGGAATTTGAATGAAATTAACGCCGCGTTGATAAGCACTTGCTGCAAAGCCGGTGATGTCGCCAACAACACCGCCACCAAGTGCAATAAGAGTTGTCTGTCGATTATGTTTTTTTTCTAGAAGCATAGTGATTATTGTCTGAACGGCTTCAAGAGTTTTGAATTGTTCACCATCCTCTAGAATGACACAGTCATGTTGAATGTTTTGGCTATCTAAATTGGTTTTTATTTGCTCTAAATAAAGCGGTGCAATCGTTGTGTTTGAGACAATCAGCGCCGTATTTCCTTTAACGTATCGACAGAGAAGCTCTGGTTGTCGGAGCAAATCATTTCCAATAAATATAGGGTAACTTCTATCACCAAGTTCAACGGTTAGCGTGTGATTATGTTCCATAAGTTAATTCAGCGATTCAGGTAATTGGGTGATAATGTCGTTAGCTAACTTGCGCGCTAACCGTCGGTCAGTTTTGACAATTAAGTCAGCCAAATCGAGATAAATCGGTCGTCGAATCTCAAACAAGCTTTCAAGGCGTTGACGAGGGTTTTCAGTTTGTAGTAAGGGTCTTTTGGTGTCTCGTTTTAACCGATGCATTTGTTGATTGACTGACGTGTCTAAAAATATGACGAAGCCATTAGATTTCAACAGTGCCTGATTTTCTTTGCGTATTACCGAACCACCGCCAGTTGCAATGATTTGGTTGTTGAGTCCTAAAAGGTCCTGCAATGCTTGTGTTTCTCTGTCTCTAAACCCACATTCGCCCTCAACGTCAAAAATTCGGGGTATGTCCACACCAGTTTTGTGTTCGATGTAATGATCGCTATCTTGAAATTCACGATTGAGTTTTTTGGCCATTATGTGACCAATAGTCGATTTTCCTGACCCCATTGGACCGATAAGAATGATGTTTCGATTATTCATATCGATATGATACTAGAAGTTGCTAGAATTATTAATATTAAGGCGTTAATAATTTCAGCTTTGCTACAGTTTTAATCAAACGGCACGACTAAAAGTTAAAATAATGAATCTAACTAACCTAAAATATCGTTGTTTGGTATTAAAAAAAAGTAATTAAGCCGTTTCTATTATGCAATCAGGATGGTACTACTGGAAATTTATATCAACGCCTTGAAGTATCTTGGGTGTTACAAAGATGAGTAATTCTGATCGATTATCAACACTACGTGTGGTTCTAAATAACTGTCCCAATATAGGTATATCGCCAAGGAAGGGGACCTTGGTAACAGAATTTGTCTGAGTTGTTTCGTAAATACCACCAAGAACTACTGTTTGGCCGTTATCCACTAACAGCTGAGATTGAACTCGGCGGGTATCAATTGTCGGTGCTGAAATGTTAGCAGTGCCAAATGTTACTAAAGAGCCCTGCGTATCTCGATGCACTTCAAGGTCCATGATGACTCGGTCATCAGGTGTGATTTGAGGTGTGACTTCTAACGATAAAACCGCTTTTCTAAAGCTTAGAGTTGCCTGCCCATCGCTAACGCTGAAAAATGGAATTTCGACGCCTTGCTCAATTCTGGCTGTATGAGAGTCTGATGTTATGACTCTTGGACTCGACACCACTTCGCCTCTGCCTTCTATTTGCGCAGCCGATAACTCAAGTTCTAACAATGTCCCTAATGGCAGCTTAGCCAGTGCAAGGGCGAAAGTGCCTGCCGCATTTTGAACGGGTAAGTTCGTATTTAACCCCCCTGTGCCTTGGGTAAACTGGCCATTTTCGGCGGCTGCTACACCGGAGAGTGTTCCCGAAGTTGTAGCTCCTAAGCCTGGAGTGGGGCTTGCATCAGTACTCGTTACTCCAAATCTAGCGCCCAACTCCTTACTGAAATCGTCATTAGCTACGACTACTCTGGATTCGATTAGTACTTGGCGCACAGGGATATCGAGTTCGGTTAGCAATCGCCTAACGCTTATTAGGCTTGAATTGATATCTTTTACTAATAACGTGTTGGTTCGAACATCAACGCTAACGGATCCCCGGGGGGATAGAATAGAGTTGTCTTTTTGTTTTAGTAAGTCTGCCATCTCCTGTGCTTTTGCGTAGTTCACTTTGATAAATTCAGTTCGTAACCGTTCTAAATCTTCAGATTGCTTTCTAGCCTCAAGCTCTAATTTTTCACGAGCCGCTATTTCGTCTGAAGGAGCCACTAAAATAACGTTACCGGATCGGCGCTGTGATAATCCTTTCGTTTTAAGGATAATGTCCATAGCCTGATCCCAAGGGACATTTTTCAGTCGAAGCGTCAGGCTGCCGGTGACCGAGTCACTGACGACTAGGTTGAGACCAGTAAAATCTGCGAGTAATTGTAAAACAGAACGGACCTCAATATCTTGAAAGTTGAGTGAGAAACGTTCACCAGTAAAACCAAATTCATCTTCTTTCTTCCTTTCATTTTCTTCAATTAAAATTGGCGCAACTTCGATAGTATAGATTAAGTCGGTTTGATAAGTTAAATGTTCAAAGTCAGTATTTGATTCAATGGTCATTCGGATATTGGCGCCATCTTGAATGGTATCAATGTGGCTAATAGGGGTTGCGAAATCTCCAACCTCCATGCGTCGCTGTAATTCTTGTGGCAATTGGGTCGAAACAAACTCAACATATATCGAGTTGTTTTCACGCCAAACATCGGTGTTAATAGACGAGTTGGTCATGTTAACTATAATGAGACCCTCTCCTTTTTTCCCTCGTTTAAAATCTATATTAGTAATGCCTTTTGCAATACCTATTGGTGAATCTGCCATTTTGACGTTCGTAACAGGTTTTGATTGGGTTTTATCGTATAAAGTTTTAAATTGGTCTGAGCCTGCCAGCGTCAAAGTCATTTGATTGCCAAGAACTTCTGTTGAAAATGCGGTTTTCTTTGTTAGGTTTAGTACCACTCGGGTACGGTTCTTAGTCGCTGCAGAAATGATGCTTTGCAAGTTACCGATACCCACTTGAAAATTTCTTTGGGGCAGTTTGTTTGAGGTGTCAGCAAAGTCGAGCGAAATTTGTGCCGGTTGTTCTATAGTAAATGCTTGAGGTTTGGTTGCTGCGCCATCAAAAGTAAAAACGAGCTGCACTGCATTCCCCGTCAATATAGTGTAGTCGAGCCCCACTAAGTTTCGGCCAATGGCGCTATTGGCAACGAGAGTAAGTAACATGATAATGCCGAATGAAGCTCTTATTACCTTATGCACAATATTTTTTAATCCGTTAATATTATTAGATTTATTTTCACTACTGCGTCAACGCTATAGCTGATGAACGTTCGATATAGTTGCCAAGTGTGTCAGAAATAATTTCAGTTAATTCAATGCTTTGGTCAGTGACAGAGATAACTTGTCCATGGTTTTGCCCCATGTAGTGACCTTTAACTACTCGGTGTACCGTATTGTCTGGTGCGAATACGAGCCCCCACTTGACGCCATTTTGGGTCACCGAGCCCTTTAGGCGTAACGTGTCTAGTGGGAATTCTTCTAAAGGTTCACGTATGCGATTAATATTAGGTTTAGGCCCGTTGGTTTTCACGTTATTTGTGTTCTGATTTTCATTGGGCCGTCTAAAGTCAACTAGCTTGAATGGGTCGCGTAAATTTTGTGAGGTGTATTCAACGTTTTGATAAGTCTGAAATACTGGTATTGGTTCAATTTCACCGGGAGGTTGACTAATAGTCTCCTGAACAAACTGTTGTAAATCTTCCAAGCCCTGATTGCAGGCTGATACGAACCCACAAAAAATTAAAATAATAAAGTAACGTGAAATATCTTTTTGTCTATACATTACTGCTCACCTCCCTGAAGGTAGCGATAAGTTTTAGCGATGGCAGACATTTTCAGTTTATTTTGAGATTTATGGTCTGTGTTTGTTATGGGGGCAAGTTTTAAATCGTGTATTGTTACTATTCGAGGTAACGCAGCAATGCCACTAATAAATGAGGCTAATTGATGAAACGAGCCAGATACTTCGAGTATTATGGGTAGTTCAGCATAAAATATTTTCTTTTTTTCGATATCAGGCCTAAACTTTTTTACTTTAAGCCCGCTGGCTAATCCCGTCTGTGATACATCAACCAGCAGTGACTCGACATCAGTCTTTTCAGGTAGTTGACGAAGTAAAGCACCAAATGAAACTTTCATTTTGTCCAATTGCTGTTTGAACATTTCTAATTTTGCAGCTTTGTTGGCTTTAATTTTAAATTCACTTTTTAGTTTAATTTCTTTTTTTTCATGTTGTTCTAATAGAGCAAGCTGATCTTTTGTATCGTAAAAAAGGCCAGTTCCAATGACAACCATAAAAAGTAATAAAAGTATTGAAAGCTTTACAGGAATGGGTGCTTGACCTATGTTTTCTGGTGCAAGGTGATGTTGAATATCTTCAAAAGTCATTAATGAATGCCGCCTTCATTATGTTTTTCTTTTGTTGAATTAGGTGACGTCTGTTTAACAGTCAGTGTGAAGGTGCTAATTCGATTTACTTTTTTGTCTTCGATTTGTATAACAGTTAAATTAGGCTCTTTAAGCCAATCAGAGTCGCTCAAGTTCCTCATATAATTTGATACTCGAGCATTAGATTCTGCTTCACCATTAACCACTAGGTCTCCGCCTGTAAGTGAAAGTGTTTGCAGGGAAACACCGTTTGGCACCGTAGTGACTATCTCGGTAAACAAATGGACTATAGTGGGCCTACTTCGCTGGAGATTTTGAATCACCTCCATTCTCTCAAGAAGGCTACGACGAACTTTTTGTAATGCACTAATTTCTGCGATTTGTTTATTAAGTTCATTAATTTCAGTCGACATATAATTATTTCGTGAAAGCTGATAGTCAATTTTCCTCGTCATTTCCATGTGAATGAGCGCCATGATTGAACCCGCCAGTAGTAATGATAAAACACACCATAGTCCGAACTGTTTTTTTTGTTCTTGTCTTTTCCATTCTCGCCAAGGTAAAAGGTTAATTGTGGTCATTGGTATTTTGTGCCTCGAATAGCAAGTCCTGCGGCAATTAGGAAAGACGTTGAATCAGATTCAAAAGTGGCTTTATTGACTTTTTTAGAAGCAAACATATTGAGGAACGGTTTAGCTATCGAGGTTGGCACTCCAATTTGAAGCTCTGCTAATTCGGCTAGGTTTGGTAAGCAAGCATTGCCACCTCCCAGTATTAGGTAGTCGATTGCGTCGTTACCTTCCCCCGTCGAATAGAAAAATTGAAGGAACCGACTAATTTGCTGAACGGTTGTTTCTTTGAATGGGTTAAGCAATTCTGGTGCATAGTTTTCAGGCAACCCACCTTGTCTTTTAGCCAGCTCCGCTTCATCAGGCGACAGCCCGTACTTTTGCATGATTTCTTCGGTGAGTTGTTTACCACCAAAGTTTTGTTCTCGGGTGTAGATGAGTTTATGGTTTTGGATAACGCTAAGGCTTGTCATGGTTGCGCCAATATCTGCAATAGCAATAGTTTTTTTGTCGCATCCATCCGGCACTTGGAATGCCATTGACGAAAATATTGATTCAATCGTATAAGCTTCAATGTCTACAATCTTGGGCACCAAGCCTGCTATCTCTGCTGCTGCTATTCTGTCATCAACGTTTTCTTGGCGACAGGCGGCAAGCAGCACGTCCACTGTTTCAGGATTTTTTTTTGTTTTGCCCATAACTTGAAAGTCTAGAGCCACTTCTTCTAGAGGGTAGGGAATATACTGATCTGCTTCGAGTTGTATCTGACCTTCCATCTCCTCTTCAGTAAGAGAGATAGGCATTGTGATCATTTTAGTGATAACAGAAGAACCAGCAACCGCAATAGCCGCATTTTTATTTTTAATCTTTGCCTTGTAAAGCGCACGCTTTATAGACTCACCTACGGATTCAATTTGGACTATCTTTTTTTCGACAACGGCATTGTCGTGCAATGGTTCGATGCCTATTCCTTCGATTCGGTAATGAGGCCCAACTTTGCTCAACTCCATTACCTTAACGGATGTTGAGCTAATGTCTAAACCAATTAGTGGTTGTTTTTTTCGAGTTAAAAACACAGGGTTGCCTCAGTTATATGCCTATGTTTGGTGATTTTATGTGATAATTTAAATCCTTACTGAGTAGCAAGTCTATAAAATCCAAAATGATTTTATTTTAACTATAATCAAGCTCAGTCTAAGGTAGTGTTATTCTGAATTAGTTGTCTGTATCACCTGTGTGTAATTTAATTTATGAGAAAGTTAGTAAAAATAATATCACTGCTATTTGCCACCGGATCAATTGTGATGTTGGCTATCGGGCTTTATGTCTATGGCGTTTTGGTGCCTAATCTGCCGTCCATTGAGAACCTAGAAGATACCCAGCTCCAAGTGCCAATGCGTATTTATGATAAGGATGATAGGTTGCTGGCTGAATTTGGCGAGCATAGAAGAATCCCCGTTGTTTTTGATGAAATTCCCAAGTATATAATTGATGCGTTTGTCTCTGCTGAAGATAGTGAGTATTGGAACCATTTTGGTGTTGATCCACAGGCTTTAATGGCAGCGGCTTATCAGCTAATAACAACGGGAGAAAAAACCCGTGGTGGCAGTACTATTACCATGCAGATGGTGAAAAACTATTTTTTTAGTTCAGAAAAAACTTACACTCGAAAACTTAATGAGATATTGCTAGCTTTAAAAGTAGAGGGTGAGTTGAGTAAAGAAAAAATCATGGAGCTTTATCTCAATAAAATTTATTTAGGCCATCGTTCCTATGGTTTAGCCGCAGCGGCACAGGTCTATTACGATAAACCGATGAGAGCCCTTTCTTTGGCTCAGGCAGCCATGATAGCTGGCCTCCCCAAAGCACCATCAAAATACAACCCAATTATTAACCCTGAGAGAGCCCTTATCCGGCGTGATCATATTTTAAGTCGAATGAATGTGCTGGGATATATTGATGATGACCAATATGCACTGGCAAAAGAGGAAAAAGTCACCGCAGAGTTACATGCGACTCGCACTGTTGCCGATGCGCAATATGTTGCTGAGTCTATTCGAGCCGACTTATTTGAAAAATATGGTAGTGAAGCCTATAAAACAGGGTTGAATGTCTATACTTCTATCGATGGTGAATTGCAGGGTGCTGCAAATACGGCGTTACGAAGAGCATTGCTTGATTACAACCGTCGTCATGGCTATCGCGGTGTTATTGATAATATAGATTTAAGTTTGATTGGAGATGATCCATTTGAAGAGGATTTTGTGAGTGATGAGCGCATTGGTAATTTACGTAAAGGCGTTGTTTTATCAGTTGATGAATTAACTGCATCGGTATTAATTTCAAATTATGAGCAGGTTGAGGTTTTATTTAAGGGTGGCATTGATTGGGCCCGTGAATTTATAACGGTTAATAAACGAGGTAGAAAACCCGCTACGGTAGGCGATGTATTGGCGTTAGGTGACGTTATTTGGTTGGAGCAGCGAGATAATAAATGGTTGCTTGCCGATCTGCCTCGAGTTCAGGGTGCGCTAGTTTCGTTAGATTCTAGTAACGGGGCTATCCGATCGATGGTGGGTGGATTTGACTTTTTTCAAAACAAGTTTAACCGAGCGATGCAGGCAAAGCGTCAACCAGGGTCAAATTTTAAACCGTTTGTTTATTCTGCAGCACTCGAAAGGGGGTTTACAACTGCGAGTCTTATTAATGATGCGCCTGTTGTATTTGACGATGACGCCTTAGAAGTTACCTGGCGACCAGAAAATTATTCGGGTCGAGTGTATGGACCGACACGTTTGCGAGAAGCTTTAGTTAAATCACGCAATCTGGTATCTATTCGAGTGCTAAGATCGGTTGGGTTACGTTTTGCGATTGAATATGCACAGAAGTTTGGTTTTTTGCGAGAAGATATGCCTTATGATTTGTCTTTGGCTCTAGGAAGTGCTGCTTTTTCACCGCTTGAAATTGCTCGTGGTTATGCGGTATTTTCTAACGGAGGCTACTTGATAGATCCTTATTTGATTAGTCGAGTTGAATCAGGTTCTGGTGAAATAGTGTTCGAAAATATCCCCAGAATTGTTTGTCACGACTGCCTTATTGGAACATCCTTTGAGGTCGATATAGCTGTTGATATTGGACTAGCACTGGCTTTAAAATCACAAGTTCAGGCTGTTGAAGCTGTTGAAACTGAATTTCCATTGACTGAAGTGCCTGAGATTCTCTACGCTCCAAGGATTATTACCGCTCAAAATGCCTACATTATGAGATCTATTATGCGAGAAGTGGTTCAAAGAGGAACTGCTGTACGTGCCAAGGTTTTAGGTAGAAAGGATATCGGTGGAAAAACAGGCACTACGAATGACCAGGTTGATGCATGGTTTAGTGGCCTTAATAGCCAATTGGCGACAACGGCTTGGGTTGGATTCGATAATCAGCAGACATTGGGTGCACGTGAGACCGGTGGTAGGGCTGCCTTACCGATTTGGATCGACTATATGCGTTCAGCCTTAAGTGGAATGCCCGAAGATCTTGAGCCACAGCCTGATGACATGGTAACTGTCAAGATTGATGCAGAAACTGGGGAGCGAGCAGGTCAGGATACGGTTACTAGTCGTTTCGAGATTTTTAGAATCGCCAATGCACCAAAGGAACTGGTGGTTTCTAGATCAAGAGACAAAACTCTAGAGCAATCTTCGGTTGATGAGCCAGAAAGCGAAGATCAAATGGTTGAAGAAATCTTTTAACTCAAGTCTCTGACTTGACGATCTAATTCCGTCGACCATTAAAAGCTATTGACGGATTTTGTAGCCATATTTATGCACGGTATCGACAACGACTTTCAGATGGTCGGGATTGATTGAAGGGTGTATGCCATGGCCTAAATTAAATACATGACCCGGACCAGATCCAAAGTCAGTCATTATTTTTTTGACTGCAGTTCGAATGGTATCGGGTCCTGCGTAAAGCGTGCATGGATCAAGATTACCCTGTAATGCCACTTTATCTCCAACGCGTTGCCTTGCTTCGTTTATATTGATCGTCCAGTCTAGGCCAATGGCGTCGCAGCCAGTGTCAGCGGTAGCTTCTATCCATTGTGCCCCGCCTTTTGTAAAAAGGGTGACAGGTATTTTTTGACCGTCATGATCACGTTTTAATTGAGATACAATTTGTTGCATGTATTTAAGCGAAAATTCTAAATAAGCCTCAGGGGATAGAACACCGCCCCAAGTATCAAATATCATTACGGCCTGTGCACCGGCTTCAATCTGTGCATTCAAATACAATACCACTGATTGGGCTAATTTATCCAGGAGGCGATGCATGGCTGCAGGGTTTTCATAAAGCATACCTTTGACATAACGATAGTCTTTTGAGCTACCGCCTTCTACCGTATAGGTTGCTAGTGTCCATGGACTACCACTAAAGCCAATAAGGGGGACTTTTCCGTTAAGTTCTTGTCGAATCAAAGTAACGGCATCTGTGACATAACGTAAAGTTTCTGATGGGTCGGGTATACCCAGCTGGTCAACATCGCGCTCACAGCGAACTGGGCGTTCGAATTTCGGCCCATCACCTTCACTAAAATAAAGGCCTAATCCCATTGCATCTGGAATAGTGAGTATGTCAGAAAATAGTATAGCTGCATCCAAGTCAAAACGACGTAGGGGCTGCAATGTAACTTCACAGGCGAGTTCTTTATTTTTACAAAGATCTAGAAATCCACCTGCTTTTTTTCGTATCTCTCTGTATTCTGGAAGGTAACGGCCAGCCTGACGCATGATCCAAACCGGTGTGGTATCGGTTGGTTGGCGCAATAACGCTTTGATCATACGATCATTTTGAAGTGGTGCAAATTTCAATTCGAGTCTTTCCTATTACTTAAGGCTTATATATCAAGGTAATCGAGCATGCCTTCAGCTGCCTTGCGGCCTTCATAAATAGCAGTTACTACGAGATCAGATCCTCGAACCATATCGCCACCAGCAAAAATTTTTGGATTTGATGTCTGAAAATGGTGAGCATCAGGTTCAGAAGGCAGCTCTGGTGCAATAACTTTTCCTGCCGGGTCTATGTTTATTTCTGATGACGTGAACCAATCAGCTGGATTAGGGCGAAATCCAAAGGCGATGATAACAACATCAGCTTCTAAAATTTGCTCTGAATCTTCTATTATTTGGGCCACGCGACGACCATTTGAGTCGGCATCACCTAGTTCAGTTGAAACAAACTTGACGCCCTCAGCTTTTGTGTCCCCAAAAACTTCAATTGGCTGACGATTGAATAGGAATTTAACCCCTTCTTCTCTTGCATTCGCTACCTCTTTTTTTGAACCGGGCATGTTTTTTTCGTCACGGCGGTAAACACAAGTAACACTTTTAGCGCCTTGTCTTATTGCAGTTCTGTTACAGTCCATAGAAGTATCACCACCGCCAAGAACAACAACATTTTTATTTTTAAAATCGATAAACTCAGGCTTTTGAGGGATATCAAAATCAATTTCATTATGAATATTTGATATTAGGTAAGGTAATGCTTCATGGACACCTGGCTTGTCTTCACCTGGGAATCCTCCTTTCATTGACTTATAGGTACCCATGCCAAGAAAGACAGCATCATATTCTTGCAGTAGCGTGTCAAATTCTATATCTCTGCCAATTTCACAATTCAAATTGAATTCAATACCCATGTCTTCAAACATGCTTCGACGGCGAGTGATTACGTCCTTTTCAAGCTTGAAAGGGGGAATACCAAAAGTAAGTAATCCGCCTATTTCAGGATTTCTGTCATATAAAACCGCCTTCACGCCATTGCGAGTCAGTACGTCAGCACAGCTAATACCTGCTGGACCCGCACCCACGATTGCGACCTTTTTACCGCTAGCTACCACATCCGATAAGTCGGGTGACCAGCCTTGAGCAATGGCAGTATCGGTAATATATTTTTCGACCGAGCCTATAGTGACGGCACCAAAACCGACATCCAAAGTACAAGCGCCCTCACAAAGACGATCTTGCGGACAAACACGGCCACACACTTCGGGCAGGCTATTTGTTTTATGAGACATTTCAACGGCTTCAATCAGGTTGCCATCAGCAACTAATTTCAACCAGTTAGGTATATAGTTGTGAACAGGACATTTCCATTCGCAATAGGGATTACCACATTCCAAGCAACGATCTGATTGATCTGCTGCTTCTTTTTGACCAAAATCAGTGTAAATTTCGCCAAATTCAACTATTCGAGTTGATACTGCTTTCTTAGGGGGATCAGAGCGTTGCTGATCTAAAAACTTAAATACGTTAGCCATTTGTAACCAGCCCTTTGTGTTAAGTCAATGTGGACTTTATTAATTGACTGACTTGTCCAACGTCAGCTCGACCTTGTAGTTGAGGTTTAAGAATGCCCATAACTTTACCCATATCTTTTATTGAGGTAGCGCCAGTGCTGATGATTGCTTGCTCAATTAAAGCTGCTATTGCCTCTTCAGAGAGAGCTTCGGGCAGAAATTCTTGGATAATAACAAGTTCGGCTACTTCAATCGCAATTAGATCATCGCGTCCAGCCGTAGTGAATTGGCTGATTGATTCACGCCGTTGTTTTAACATTTTATCGAGAACACCGACGATGCGAGCATCGTCGAGATCAATTCTTTCGTCGACTTCGATTTGCTTGATAGCAGCAAGCATTGTACGAATTACTAGCAGTCGAGACTTATCGCCAGTTTTCATTGACGACTTCATATCAGCCTGAAGTTGTAACTTTAGATTAGCTTCTGACATTTCGACAGAAACTTAATACATACGACGACGAGTACCGAAATCCTTGGAAATACGCTTGA
>Ga0307997_10000801_pt1 | contig 14491 bp, 20 predicted proteins | sample Davwhametageno36_FD_203165 | JGI IMG/M metagenome (GOLD analysis project Ga0307997, IMG submission 203165) | Marine microbial communities from Davis Island wharf, Antarctic Ocean - #36 | ecosystem: Environmental > Aquatic > Marine > Unclassified | place: Antarctic Ocean: Davis Island wharf... | reverse complement strand
TATCGGTGTCATAGATGCCTCGCCCTATGTTGTAGTTAGTATCCCCGTTAGTACCGCCTGTAGCGGTGCCTGAGCCACTACCACCTACTCCAGTATCACCACTAAGTCCGCCAGTATTGGCATCTGAGCTGACGTTCTGAGTAGTGCTTATGCTTGCTGTAACATCACCTGCATTCTCAGCAGCGTACTTAACCGTTTTAGCAAAGTTATCGCCATTCCTACGTGCAGTTGATTCACGCTCTCTAATACCAAGGGTAATAGCTAAGGGATTAACCACAGCCTGAAGTTTCTTTGTGCCCTCACTTGCAACACTTCTAATGGTTTGCCCATAAGAATTAGCGACTGCCGACATATCGGATTCGCCTTTACTTAGGCTACCTATTACATCTCCAAGCATTGAAATGACGCTAGTAAATCGCTGCTCACGTTGACACTGAGAAGCCTCACGGATGTATGCTTCCTTAGGTGCCGCTTGCAAATTATCAAATGATTCAGCGCTTAGGGTATAGCATGAAATATCAACGTTATTAACTGCTTTAGCTATCTCAAGGTCTAACTTCTTAGACTCCAATTCAGCCATTACTATCAATGTGCGTTCTTCATTACCGCCAAGAGCTACTGCCTGGGTTTGAGTAGTCTTGAGCTTAACCGATCCACCAAATATACCTTTCAAGGCTTTACCGGATTGATCTACCGCAATTACCTCAGTCGAGTTGCCACTGAACATTGAGCAACCACTCAATGCAATGACAAGCGATAGTACTACAAGGGCTTTCAAGCTCCACCTTGATCAGCAGCCACCTTAAGTAAAGTCATTATACTAAGGTATAAGCCACCACCTGCAGCCCATATTGCTTCAACGTTCTCAACATATAAGCTTAGATCAATTCCGAAGCTAAATGCTAGAGCACCTGCGCCTGCAAATATTGCTGAGGTAGTATGCCGTTTCCAGCCTTTCTTAACGCTATCTAATTTAGTTAGTCCTGCTAATCCAATCTCGATAATTAAAGTTAAGAAACTCTTAAGTGCTTTTAGAATGTTCATATTATTTTACTCCGTTGTGCTCTAGTGAATAATGGTTACCATCGTTAAATCTTCCGCCCCACGTACCTCCGATAGATTCCCAGTACAGCCCTAATGGCTCGTGGTCTTCAGTGGATGTGAGGAATTTACCATCTTTAAACAAATTGAGGTCAATAGCAAGGCGGTTTAGGTGATTACTTCTAGGATGTCCCCCATCTGCTTTATTAGCAGCTGCTGAGGCATAGCCCCTACTGAGTGACATCTCATACCCAATAAGGTAAGCGTGATTTATTAACTGACCTAACATACGTACAAATAGCCGTTGTTTCTGGCCTAAGGTCATTACCTAGCGTTCCGGTCAATGAGTATGTCTCGTTGAGCGTTATCCTTTTGATTAGCTGCTACTACGCTGGTCAACTTACTTACCTCTACTGTTAAATACTGTAAAGCTTGGTTTGTCGCTCTTATCTGTTCCCTATTCTCTAAACGATCTTCCGAACCCTCTTTGTCTGCCTCTAATGACTTACGCTCGTTATCTGCTGCTGTAGATAGACTGATAAAGTTAGTCCCACTAATCGCTAAGGCAGCTCCAATAGCTAAAAACATAATGCATAACAATAGGGGTAAATACTTACCATCCTTTGTGACTTCCTTGATTAACTCTGTTGCTGCTACTGTCTGTGTTGGCATAAGTCTTCCCTGCGGGGGTTAGTTAACTAGTCTCTTACTAATTATATGTCTATTGGACGTATAGCATAACAGAGTTAATACCCACCACCTACAACCATGTCAACATAAATTTCAACTAAAGGCGGTACATGCGCTTCTTACTTTCATGAGTTAACGATGAGAAAGGTTTCGTACGAACGCAGTGAGGAAACCTTTGGAAGAAGTTAATGAATGAAAGTAATAATAAGCATAAGAGCCGTTACTAACCAGGAGATACCATGAGTACACCAAACCCACTAGAACAAACTAAACGACAGTTCCGCACAACTTCTCAAGCAGGCTTTACGTATGCATACGACATCGTAGAGGCTAATAAAGTAGTAAAGCTACTACAACAGGAGATCCGCTACTTAAAGAAGCAACTAATGCTAGTTACGCCCAACCACTTTTAACGCCTCATCTTCGGTACGAGGGGACCTCGTCTCTCAGGTACCGGCTATAAAGAATCACAATACCATTTTATAACTTAAATCACTAAATAGGAAAAACCATGAACAACTATACAGCTACTAAAACTCAACCTAAATCTGTACGCCTAGTGGGTACTTTAATCATTGATGTTAACGGCCAGGAAGTTGAAGTAAGTCAGACTTTCAAGATACAGACAGACCTAACTTACTCAGGCATGACCCAAGCACAGCAGGAAACTACTATGAACGCAGTGAATACAGCCTTAGCAGGTAACGCTGACATTAAGTTCTCAATGCAATTAGCAGCAGAAGAGATCCAAGCCAGAGCAAGTAAAGAGCCTAGCGCTATCGACTTGATCCTAGCTGAACTTAATAAGCCTAAGCCAGCAGCGTTAGTTGAAGCTTCAATCAGAGATGACGAAGCCAAAGCTAAATCTATTGAGGCTGCTTTAAGTATCCTGGGTGCTGCTACATTACCTGAAACCAAAGGAGTTAGTTAATGAATGCTATGACAGAGGTGAATCAACGCATGAGCTTATCTACTGCTTATAGCACCTGGACTGAGAAATGGCATACACCTAATATGGAGATCAAAGCCTATGCAGACCTGTTCAACGATACCTGTTATCTGATAACTGAGTGGAATGCAGGGGATACGCCAGGAGATAACAAGCAGATTAAGATAGTTGAATCTATTGCTGCACGTATCTTCTACATCATAAGTACAAGCCCTAAACCAACTATGCCTCTAGTTACACTAGCTTCTAAGCTAGATGCTGACGAGCAGGCATTGGGCGCCGACTATGGAGATAATATGCAATTCTACAGTGAGATGATTTACTCGCTTAGAAATGTGGGTATCTTTAGCTACCTTGTTACCCCCACACTTCACCCTATCTTAGTAACTATCCTTCAAGTGAAGGGTGAATTACGGGAGGAGCTTGATGCTAAATTTGCTCAAGCTTTACCTCAAGTAGGGGAAGATATAGGGGAGCTTGATGCTAAAGGTTATGGACTACTCCCTGGCATTAGGTTTACAGGTAAGAGCACTCGAAGGGAGACTCCATTAAATGCTTATGATAGAAAAGCTATCTCTCTAGTTAGCCGCCAATCATTCGCTGTAGATATGGCTATGGTGAATAGCATGGAGTATTACGTGCCAACAATTAGCGAATCAGGTATCCCTATAACCCTACAAGAGCAGGAGGACACTAGAACAGCTTACTACCGGTTTACAGATTCCTTATTTGAGCCTATCCAGCTACCAACGACTCAGGACTCTAGAGGTAGATTCTACAATGCAGCAACTGACCCAGCAGTTAGGTTATCTTTACGGTCTACGGGCTATGAAGGCGACTTAACTGATTTTGAGTATGAACATCTAACGTTCCTTACGGGAACAGGCGGTAAATAAATGATTCCACTAATAGAAAAAGTCTACAACAGTAATGAGTTTACTTCTAAGTACCTAGATGCTTGGTACATGAACTTTGTAATTCAACCAGAGGATTCTATAATTACAAGGACAATGGCCAATGTAGTACTTCCGGAGCTAACTGACTTAGGTTGGGTATACATCAGTATTGCTAATATCTTCGAAGATAAATTATCAAGTGCTGACCGTATTATTCTAGGTTACCTGCTATCTAAACAACCGGAGGAACTACTCAAGATTGATCTCATAGACAGGGATAGACGTCAGTTATTGAACGCACTTCTTGCCCTTAAGCAATATAAGGGGAGCTGGCAATCTAACGTATTGCTGCCATTGGACATGGCTACCTCGGCATTAATTCTCATGAGCGCTATGTATCGCTGTACTACTACTATGGATATGGTGGGTCTAAGCACTAAGGCTACTACTGTAGATGGGCAGCTTAGAGAGGCTGTGAGTGACTCCTACACCCGTTTGTATGCTGCTGCTCTGAGTAAACTACCGCCGGCACAAAGATCTGAGGCTGCTCTCACGTTGACTCGTGATCAGCTAAAGAAACTAGTGATAATGCCTGACTACTATGGGAGCTCTGAAGCCATTAAGCGTATACCTGAGGAATTACATGCGCCATACCTGGAAGCTAAGGAGGAACTAATCCCAGGGCACATGCGCCACCTTGAATGGGGACGTGCAGCTGGAGAAGTATTAGAGGAACGTGGTATTACCCACCCTCAGTGGACCTGTAGCCTATCAGGACGCAACATTGGCTATCTATGTACCGAAGAGTTACATGCTGATGTTACGTTGCCTGATGAAGCTGAATTTAGCGTTAGTAAGCGTGTAGAGGGTACTTCATATCATCTACCCCTTATTGCTAATACTGTTCACAGTGCCGACTCATCTATCTTAATAGCTTGGTATCAATATGCAGAGGAGCATGACATTACTACCTTCACTACCCATGACGCAGTTAACTGTACAGCCAATAACCTAAACCAAATGAGACAGATTATAGCTGAGCAAATTGTATTAGCTGCTTACCATAGCCCTGTTAAGAGTATGGCTAAGGAACTGGATCTACCGTCACCTGAGATAGGTGACTTCACAACTTGGGCGACTGCGTTCAAGCCTCATAACTTTATGACGTAGGAGAATAATACCAGCACTCATTCCTTAATTGGAGTGAGTGCTTTTTTTTTCTTTGTTGGTTGAATGATTGTTTGTTATTTGTTTTTTTTCTTTCCTCGCATAGCTCGGGGATTAACCTACGGAGTAAATTATGTTTATATTTTTAATGGTACTAACCTTTTGGTTCACCTGTGGCTTTATTAGCGGAGGTTTAATGTATGCATTTTGGCAAAGGAACTGGCCAATAATAGCCGCAGACGGCAGATACATAGATAGGCGAGACTTCTTTATATGTATCCTAGGCGGAACTCTCTTCTTACTCGCCACGCTAATCTTCTTAACAGGTAAAGAAAAGCATGGCTTTCTTATCCCTTTCACTAAAGCCGATTGTGTAGGCTACCCGGAGCAACCCAATGGCTAAGATACTGCCACAAGACTTGGATGAAGATAATGAATTTATCGAAGATCCAGATGTAACTCAGCCTGCGCGGATGCGTTTTCCTACGCACCCTACAATGGCTGAGATTAAACAGAAGCAAAGCAAAATAACCCGACGTAATAAACGTCAAACTGAAAACTATAAGGAGGAAGGATAATGGGATATCAAACATACCACGAGCTAGAAGTAGATGATGGCCGCGAGGAGCTACATGCTAAAGGTATCGGCGTACTATCTGAGTACGGTAGCGAGGTCTTCGAGGACTGCATCAAATGGTACGAAATGGAAGATGATATGGAAACATATTCAAGGCGGTACCCTGATGTGCTGTTCACCATTACACAAAACGGGGAGGAATTCGATGACTTTGGTAAGAGTTATTTCCGCGCAGGTGTAAGTGTCTACGTAGCAGGCACTGTTACATACCGCGAACTAACACCTGAAGAAAACACTAAACTAGGAATACCTAATGTCTAATTTTAATCCAATAAAAGCTCAATCAGTTAAACGCACCCTTAATGAGGCTAGAGATGTAGTTAAGCGTTGTTTAATGACTGACAACATCCCTATGATTTGGGGACCTAGCGGAGTAGGTAAAACAGAAATGATCGAAGATTTTATTCGTTCAATACCTAACTGCCGCATGATCCTATTATCCTTAGCTTCCCGAGATCCACTGGATTTTACTGGCGTACCTTCAATCGTAGAGGAACGTACTGTTACTAATGATCCTCGCTTAGTCCCTTTAGCGGGCGACAGCTTAGGCTTCGATGCAGAGAGCAAACTATACACTTCAGTAGTTGTCTATGTAGATGAGCTACCAGAAGGTGATACACCTACGCTGAAAGCTATTTATAGGCTCCTGAACGAGCGTATGGTGAACGATAGTATGATTCATCCAGATGTCAGGTTCGTAGCCTCAGGCAACCCAGCATCGACTGGAGCATATACTGAGAAGCTATTACCTACTGTAGCTAACCGTATGATGCATATCGAGGTAGACATCTGCCATAATGAATGGATTGCTTGGGCTACCAACAAAGGTATTTCTCCTGTACATCGTGCCTTCATTGCTAGTAACCCACAGCTGCTATCTAACTATAAGCCAGACTCACCTGAGGATGCTTTCGCTACTCCACGAACACACGTACGATTAGATGCGTACATGCATGGCGACAAGTTCACAGATAAGAGTCTTATTGCGCAAGGAGCACCTGTCCAATTCTTAGGCAAGGAAGTTGGCTTAGCTTTACTAAGCTTTGCAGAAGCTACTGACCTACCCCCTATGGAAGATATCTTACGTAATCCTCTAGGGTTTAACATAGATATCTTGAAGCCTGGCTCAATGTTCTTGTTAGGACAATCTTTAGTATCTGCGGCTGATGGATCTAATATCGAAGCTGTCCTACAGATCATGGGGCGTATGGCGAGTAACCATAGAGCTATCAACTTTATGTGCCTAAAAAGCTTACCCCCAGTTAAGTTAAGTGAGCTAATGCAGAATCCTGTATTCGCTCAGTTCGTAGTAGATAATAAATCATTACTAGAGTTAATTAAAAAGGTGAAATAATGAAGAATCCAACCAGTAAACAACTACGCTTAGTAATCAACAACCTCATCTCCGTGAATGACGCCGCCGAGGCAGAATATCAGGGAGGTTTCTACAAGTGCAGAATTCCCCTACTTGATATGGCAAGATGTGATCTAGCCACAGAGGGTAGCCTATGTGGCACTCCTATGTGTCATGGCGGCTGGTATGCAGTAGCTAGGGAGATGTTCTACCCACAGACCCACTTCAATGGACGCGCCTATGATTATGAAGACGGGGCTGAGGCTATGGCACAGGACTTAGGTTTTAAGTCTGTAGGGTATTTAGAAGACTGGGCGCATTTCAATGGAAAAATTTGGGGCAATGAACATGGATACTCTATGTTCTCTAGCAACCAAGCTTTTGTCACATATGGCACTGACTTAAGTAAGTTAAGCCAAATTATTAACCACTGGATTAAAGTCCACAACCGCATTTATAAGAGAGCCATTAAGGAAATCTAATGAAAGAATTTAACGACCACCTAGGACTAGCCCTGCTGGAGCTGTATACAGCAGACAAGTATTTATACAATGTAGCTGCACGGCTTAACATCATAGCGGGAGACGATATTCCAGATAGGCCTGAAGTCAGGGGCTATACAGATGGCGTTACTATTTTTTTCACAGACGCTTGGATGCAAGCTGACCAGACTACTCGGTGGACTACACTAACCCACGAAGTAGGGCATGTTATTAATAAGCACTTTGACCGCGTGGCTCTGGTATCTGAGTATGATCACATGAAGATGAACGTAGCTGCTGATCTATCTATGATGGAAATGCAGATGCAGCTGGGACAGACGCCGGCTATCCAGGGAGTTATACCTGAGTGGCGTAGATACCTAAATATGGACATGTTTGAAATCTATGCTTTGCTTGACGGTGATGAAGCCAAACAAGACTTAGGACACCCAGAGATAGGTCCCGGATTTCCTGGCGAAGCTTCTGACGAAAAGGCAAGAGTCCCTGGCTTTTCCTTGCCTAAGCCTTCTCCTGAAGCTGTATTCTCCGTAGATAAAGCTATTGAACAAGCAGCAATACAGGCAGAAAATGCAGGTTATTCTACAGCGGCTTCGAGAGCGGCGAATAGATTGATTAGCACTGCACGGTCTAAGCCTATTCGATGGGATCAGTACCTTACCCAAGTAGCAGCAAGACTAAAGTCAGACCTGTTTACCTGGATACGTCCTAACCGCCGGCTAATGAGCCAAGTGTATCTACCCTCTAGGATCAAGAAGCCAGTCTTCGAAGCTACGGTAGCTATGGATGTTTCTGGCTCAGTAGGTCAAGGCCCCTTAAATCAAATAGGCGCTATAGCACAAGAGCTATTAACACGTTATGTATCCAAGCTACACCTGATCACCTTTGACGATAAGATTGTAGACGAGTGGGACTTAACCCGTAGAGACAAGATTGTAAACTTATCCTTAAATGGGTACGGGGGCACTTACGTACAGAAAGTGTACGACCACCTTAAGAAAACTAAACGAAACCCTAAGCTATTAATTATAGCTACAGACGGTTACGTACCTGACACCAAGGATCCAGGCTATAGAGTCATCTGGCTTATTGTAGATAATCCTGGATTCAAATCTACGTATGGGACTATCCTGCACGTAAACACAGGAGAGCTGTAATGGCTGACACTGCTGACATTGTTAAAACCACAGAGCAGAAGCGTATTGATCAAGAACAGGCGGAGTTAGAGCTGTTCCTAAGTAAAGCCTTTTTATGCCCTTGGGGTATAGTAAAGGGTATGTGCGACGTAATAGACCACGTTAAATCAGTACTTCATACAGCCCCCAACGTGTACGTCTATGAGTGCGATGAGAACACCTTTAAGGTGGACTTGTACATCTCTACTTACGCACGGAAGAAGCGCGTGAATGGGCACAGAGTAAGCGCAGCCAGCACCCATAAACATACCTTACGCGTAGAGCGCTTCAAGCTCTTACAGCAGGCTAAATTAGTAAACTTATTTGATACTGTCTACGCAGCTACGCGCAGAGATAAAGCATCTGCGGAAATTATGTTAGAAATGTTAGGCGAGTCCCTAGGCGGAATATAATGGCTACACTAAAAAGAAGTACTAACCCTAATACTAAGATAACTGGAGATGCTAAAGCTATTATATCTGGCGTACTGTCTTGGCTGAACGATCCAACCGGGACTAAGCACTGTACTATTACAGGCGGACCCGGAGCAGGTAAGACTTGGTTAATTAAAGAACTGTTAGCCACCCACGAAAACTTTATGGATCTAGGAATAGGCACTCGGGAACCTATAACCGTATCGGCTACTACACATGATAGCTTAGCCGTTATACAACGAGCTTTACAAGAAGGCGGTGCCCTCAGAACTATCTACTCACAACTAGAGCTAGTACCTGTTAATAGCCAAATATGTAAACGGGTAGGTAAGTTTAAGAAGCCTGCTACTTACATGCCTAAGCCTGAAGAAGTCATTACAGATGTTCGTTACTATATCTGTGACGAATCTAACTTCATGTCAGAAGAGACCGTCACTATTATTGAGAACTGGTTTCCTAACGTTAAGATTATATTTATAGGTAGCGAGAATCAGCTAGGTACAGGTTCAGGTAAGTCCTTAATATTCACACAAGGCTGGGACAACTTCTATCTGAATACATCTTTCCGCGCAGGAAACGCTGACGTACAGGCTGTATATGACAGCTCAGAAGAAGATGTTATTAATGAAGAACTATTTCCTCGGTACGTTACTAATCCAAGTATTGAATACCTTACAGGCCCTGCTTGGGAAGACACTATCAGGAGAGCCTACGCTTCTCCTGTAGCTGATAAATGCATTACTCTAGCCTACACTAACAAACGTGTGTACGAGCTCGTAGGCATGATCAGAGAGTCTCAAGGTAAGTCAGGGCACTATGATAAAAATGAACCACGTCAGGCATTAAGAGCTGGCTCGCCTTTGATTGCCAAGAAGAACATAGCAATAGAAACAGACAACAATGGCCTCGACTACATACCTATTCCTGTGCAGAACCCCAAGAAAGGTCGTACACGCTCTTATATAGCGCAAAGCTATGAGCACTATGAGTATCTCTGTGGCGGCGAGCATAGAGCAATACGTAGAGAGGATGAAATATACCCATCACTAATTGCCTCAATGGAAGCCAGCACTATTCATGGCGCCCAAGGAGGTACATGGGATTACACATTCTTAGACTTCGATAATATGGCTACTGTTAAACGGTACGATATGGAAACTTTCAGAAGAATGAAGCATGTGGCAGAGAGTCGCCATACAACTAAAATATTTATTAAATCAACCCAGGGATAATTATGAGCAAACCAGAACATACCAGAACTGTAGGTACTACAGAATACGAAGAGATACGACCTACGCTACCTACCCCATCACAGCATAGAGCTATTGCTTTAATCAAAATTGGCCTCAAAGTAGATATACCTCACTGCATTACACTTAAGCGCTTATCGCCTAAGATGTCTAGGAAGTCTTTAGCTAAGGCACGTACAGCCAATCCCCGGAAGTACGCCAAAGAAATGGATCGCCTAGCAAACTACTAAGACCTCACAGGAACTGATATGCAACATATAACCTACGGCGCTAATACCAGCTACCCGGTAGCTATCTTAATTAAAAGTTATTTAATTGACGGGCAAGCAGCAAAGATCAAAGAACATTATGTAGATCCATTAGTAGCTAGAGGTATTCCGATTAACGATATTATTGTTATTGGATTACCTTATACAGATTATAAAAAAGTATCCGCAGTAACCATGAAAGAAGCTATCCCTGAACTACAAGAGTTCATGGGTACTTGTGGCTCGCTACATGTACTTGTTGCGGATACCGCTTATCTGAAGAAATTAGCTAAGCTGACCCGGATTGTGAACCTTGCAGGCGTGCTTATACCTAGCGTATTCGGCTCACAGCGGCTTTTTAAGGCAAGAGTGTACACAACGTACGTATTTGACGATAAAGCGGCTGAACGTGTACAGATGAGCCTTGATGCCCTCGTAGAATCCTATAATGGTACTTATGCTGAAAAGGACATCCTCGTAAATGCACATTACCCTAAGACTCTACAAGATGTGAAGACTTCGCTAGATGAGCTACTTGAGTATCCAGCACTGGCTGTAGATATTGAAGGCTTCGGACTAAGATTAGATGACGCAGGCATAGGTACTATTAGCTTCGCTTGGAGTAAGGATAGTGGCATTGCATTTGCTGTTGATTATCAAACCGATTACCAGAGAGCTGCACCTAATTGGGAATACCGTAACCTTGTCTTAGAATTCTTACTTAAGTATTCAGATCAAGGCGGTATTACTTATTATCACGGTATCTCGTATGACGTGAAGCAGTTAGTAGCCAATCTATTCATGCGCAATGATTTGTTAGATCATGAAGCTATGGTTGATGGCGTTAGAACCCTAACGCAGAATGCTCACTGCACTAAAGATATTTCTTTCTTAGCTACTAACTCAGCGGCTGGGAACACACTTAACCTTAAGCATCTTATCTTAGAGTACACGGGGCGATACGCTATTGATGTTAAAGATATAACGATACATAAAGTACAGACAGTTCTTGAGTATAACCTTAAAGATACCTGCGGTACCTTTTGGCTATACGAGAAGAACTATCCAATACTAGTAGCACGTAAGCAAGAAGAACTCTATAAACGTTATCAGAGGAACCAGCGTACACTCATTACCATTGAGCTTACAGGTATGCCTTTAGATATGGATGAAGTAGTTCGCCTACGTATTGAGCTGGACAGCCGAGAGAAAGAGTTACTACGTACCTTACGTGAGACAGATCCAATCAAGGCTTGGGAAGCTCACAAAGGTGTAGTACTACATGAGAAGTACCAAGAAAGTGTTAAAGGTGAAGGCCGTACACTTAAGAACTTCCTAGAATGGAAAGGTGATGAAGTAGCATTTAAGCCCACACAAGCACAAGCATTAGTTTGGGTTCTGCACACCCACTTTGACCTAGAGATTATCGACAAAACCCTAAAGTCTAGGGAGCCCTCAGTGGCTGACGATACACTAGAGAAGCACGTACAATGGATTGAGGCAGGCTCGGTAGTTAATAGTAAAGAAATACTACAATTCCTAAAAGATGTCCGTGAGTACTTAGAAGTTACTAAGATTAACGGCACATTTGTTAAAGCATTTATTACTAAATCAATACTTAAATCAGATGGTGTTTATTATTTGCACGGAAGCCTAAACCAAGGCGGACCCCTGTCTGGGCGCCTATCTAGCTCAGACCCTAATTTACAGAATCTACCTTCAGGTGGACACTGGGGCAAAGCCATTAAGAGGTGCTTTAAGCCACCCTCAGGTTACGTCATGCTAGGTAGTGATTACGCACAGCTAGAAGCGCGTATAGCCGCTATGAGAACTAACGACCCACAGATGAGAAAAGTATTCACTGATGGCTTTGATAGCCATAGTTTAAATACTTATGCATACGCTGATGGCACAGAAGCCTGGTATAGCAAAATTAAAGACCCGAACGATCCAGCTAGTATTAATCTTATTAAGAAGCTAGCCGAAGACGAACGAACAGATAGTAAGCCAACAACCTTTGCCCTGCAGTTCTTAGGTACTTACCGTACACTAATGAACAATCAAGGTTACTCCGAAGAGAAAAGTAAACGATTAGAGAAAGCATTTCATGATCTCTACGTAGTGTACTTTCAAAAATTAGATGATATTTCAAAACAAGCAGCAGTCGATGGGTTCATTAACGTAGCTTATGGCTTACGTATTGATGCGCCGGCTTGTGCTAGAAGTGTAATAGGGTCGGCAGTAACCCCAGCATCCGTAGAGGCTGAAATAAGGAGCATATGTAATGCTATTTGCCAAAGTTTTGGGCAGATGAATACCTTTGCTGCAGATGACTTCATGCGAAGGGTATGGGAAAGTAAATGGAAATATTCCATACATATCCAGAACCTCATTCATGACGCCATTTACTTATTTGCTCCTCAGGATTTAGAGTGTATTGAATGGGTTAATAAGAACCTAATAGAATGCATGTGTATGCAGATGGAAGACACTATTAAAGGTTCTGATGTAAAGTTAGAAGCCAACTTAGATATATTCTATACAACATGGGCTAGCGCCTGTGAGGTACCCAACAACGCTACACAGGCGGAAATACAGCAAGTTATCAAAGACTTTATAGGAAATAATAATGAAACCACGTAGGAGAATCTAATGAACCTAAAGATGCCGCCAGTCATAACATTGCACTCTGGCGCCTGGATGGATTACTTACACCCAGAAACCAGTGAATTTACAATAGAGGACATAGCCCACGGGTTGTCCAATACATGTAGGTTCTCCGGCCAGTGTGAGCCCTTTTATAGCGTAGCTCAGCACTCCGTAAGTACTTCACTTATTGTACCCCCTGCTTTTGCTATGCATGGCTTACTACATGACGGCTCAGAAGCTTTCATGTGTGATTTACCTTCTCCGTTAAAGCAGTTACTGCCTAGCTATCAGCAGATTGAAGAGCATGTGCAGTCAGTTATTGTAGATAGATTCGTTACAGTGCCTGACCCAACGTACAGTAAAGTTAAACTAGCTGACTTACGTATGCTCGCCACAGAGCGTAGAGATTATATGCCTTATCCTAATGCAGTGCCTTGGCCGGTATTAGATGGCATTAAAACTTTAGATGCACGCAAAGATGCGTTAACACCTAAAGAAGCTAAGTACGAATTCTTAGAAAGATATTATCAATTGAAGGAGAAAGTATGAACGTAACAGACAAAGACCTCAATAAACCAGGAGCTAAAGACGACCAAGGGAAGTCAGACATGCGACTAATCACAGAAGGCTTTCCCCGGGCATTACTAGCTGTGGGTGACATAGCTACGTTTGGTGCTGTTAAATACAGCGTACACGGCTGGAAAACAGTCCCTGACGGCTTCAATCGTTATACTAGTGCGATGCTTAGGCATCTACTGGCTGAAGCCACTGACGAAGGAGGTATTGATCTCGACAGTGGTTTAGATCATGCTACCCAAGTAGCTTGGAATGCTATAGCTCGTTTAGAGTTATACCTAGCTGAGAAAGAAACATTAACTAAACCATTACAAGGAGACAAGCATGTCTAATAAAAAAGAAGAAAGTTTCATATCCGAAGAAGACGGCTTAGCCGCTATCCAACAACTAGAAGGTTACTCAGCTCAGTCGCTGGATAATTTAGTTGACGGTATCACTAACCTATTGCAACAGTACTCAACCCAGCAACAGATCGTATTCGATATTGCTAAAAGTAAGTTCGGTGTAGAGTTAACACCCCCTGCGGCCGCGTATCAGAATATGATTGCTGTTCAAACAGAGGCTGTCGAACTAGAGAAAGCTATAGACGAAGAAGAGGCTAGAAAGCTCGATGAATGGAATGAAGCAGAGCGAGCTAAACTAGAAAATAGCGAAGATGAGTGAAGACCAATTTGAATTAGATTTTGACGCTATACCTAAGCATAGATCTGCAGTAGGTATCGTAGATGCTGATTCAATTATGTTCCAGCTCGGTTGGTACTACGTTAAAGCAGATATTCTGCCTGACGATGGCGCCAACTATAAAGATGCTATTCAAGTACCTCCAGCAATAAACAAAGCGGTAGAAACCTTCTTAGATAAACTACGTAAACAGATGAATGTTGAAACACTACATTTACACTTTACTGGTGGACACAAGAACCAG
>Ga0307997_10000800_pt1 | contig 14516 bp, 23 predicted proteins | sample Davwhametageno36_FD_203165 | JGI IMG/M metagenome (GOLD analysis project Ga0307997, IMG submission 203165) | Marine microbial communities from Davis Island wharf, Antarctic Ocean - #36 | ecosystem: Environmental > Aquatic > Marine > Unclassified | place: Antarctic Ocean: Davis Island wharf... | reverse complement strand
AATTAACGCGACATCAGTCTTTACGACGTTTAATTCGTCAGGCATTTGTGTATTCCTTAATTGTTATTATAACATGCCAAGCATGATATGTCAACAGTTATTTATCAATAGGCTAGGGTTGATATGCCATTATTCAGAGTTAAATAGAATTTATTTTTTCTCAACTTGGATTCCAGATGCAAGTTCGTCGTCGATTGTCACGTTTCTATAATAAACAATGACTTCGCCCAATTCACGAATGTATCGGCGGAGTTCTTGCGTATTCTTCGACATCAGCTCATAGTCTCCAATGGTCGCTGCAATAAACACTACATCGCCTCCATTCAACTTTTTCATTTCGTCGAGGAATCTATCAAGGTAAGTATAACCTACAGGCCATGAAGGATTGTCGCGCTCTAAAAGATCACAAGTCTTTGGTCTGAATGTTTGGTGAGTGCCGTCTTCTTTAACAATATGATTCCCGTTCTCGTCGAGTTTCATTTGCTTTTGGCAAGGGTTTGTAACAATAGCTTCTGATACAACATACCACTTAGGATTATCTAATTCGATAGGTCGTGGTAGTGTAGGCTGTAAGATTTCGATCTTTATAGGTTTTGTAATAATCTCGACTTCTTTTGAACCAAAGACATTCTGTAGGGTACTACAACCGCTAAGGAACGTCAGGAGCGTCAAGCTCGCTAATAGCTTTGCTGTCATTCTCTATATCTCCAAATACTGTTGCCGTTCCATTGTTAATTCTCAGTTCAATTAGCCCAGGCTTAGCAAGGGCAAGCTTATCTAGGTTGTGCTTAGCAAATATAGCAAGGTATTGATCTTTCTCTTGTTCTATTTGATTATAATTACGTTGAAGGTTCTGTAAAGATTTACCTTGTTTCGCAAACGATTCTTGGATAGCAACAATAGCAGCTTTTTGTTCTGCTACTGCGCCTTCCAATTTTGAATTGTTTATCTTAAGAGTTTGGTTTTCTGAGTATAACCAATAGCCACCTAGACTGAGCACCAATATGATTCCTATGAACAATTGGTTAAACATATTAGTCTTCTTTCGGGGTTTCTACTGACTCTACTGCTTGACCTGAATGTACATCGACTTCGTCAAAAGTATCTTCAGAACCCATTGCTTCGACTTCGGCAACTTCAGGATGCTCATCAGTCATATCTTGATATTTCTGATTTAAAGCAGACCTTACGCGAGTTGTCATTTCGTCGTCGAAAGACTTCTTTAGGTTAAGTGGGTTGTTGTCCAACGCTTGTTGAATAATGTCATTTACTGGCATGTTGTTTTCTCCATATTATATTGTTAGTAAATTTATTTATACATTTTCTAAACGAACCATTAATCTCTCGGCTCGGTTAGTAACTTGTCTGTGCCATTGAGAATCTCTACCCTCAATTGCGGCTTGTTTCCAATCACCAGCAACCAATGCTTTATTGTGATTCTTGAATTTTGATAATCTTGTGCGACCCATATTAAACATCATATTGGCTACAACTTGTTTGACTTCTTGAGGGTAGTCATCCCAGCCTTCATGTAATATTTTACAGTCAGCAACTACAGTTTCTACATCCTTAGCAAAACATTCAACTACTCTTTCTTCTGATACTGGTGTTCCAACATCTTGTCCATTTTCCGGATCAGAATCAAGCACAAGATGCCCGATGCCAAAAGTAGCATAACCAAGATGGTCATGATAAATTTCATTTACCTTTCCTTCATCAATTGTTAGTTGTTCTCTCAATTGATCTACATCAATATCTTTATTCCAAAACATTTTTTTTCCTCTTTATGATAACGTAGATATATCTACTGAAGTTGTTCCTTGAAATTGTAATAAGGACTCAACTTGACTCTCTGCGTAATCTTGAATATTATTTGCATAGTAATTATCGCCACCTGCATATTCATATCCCCATAATGTAATATCAACCGCGGTGTCTGATGTTGTAACTTTTGTTACTGAGCTATTAGCTTATCCATTGTATCCATTTCACTTTGTGTAAAGCCAAAATTGTCATCGAACTTATTATTGGAATTACCCTTTTTAACTTCGATATTTAACGCAGCTTCACCACGGCGATTACGATCTTTATAATTCTTTAGATCTTTAACACCTTCGATTACAACTTCTTCGTTATATTGCCTGAATGATTTCATTTTACTATTCCTTTAATTAGAAGCCATTTTTTGTTTAGCGGCTTCGCGTTCTTTGTCGCGTTCTTGCTTGCGCTTTTCACGATCTTTATCTACTTCATCAGCTGCCTTCTGGCGTTCAGCCTCTGCAGCATGTTTGAGTTTAGTTCTTTCCTTATCTTTATCTTGACGATCTTTTAAATTATCAAGTTCAGCCGCTTGTCTTGCTTTAAGGTTAGCCTGACCAACAGCATCTTCCATTTTGGCCGTACCCATAATATCTCGAATACGTTTCTTATGTTTCTTTTGATTCTTTTTAGAAACACCAGGTTCGCCGTCAGGTCCAATTCCTAAACCGGCAATGTTACCGCCACCGACTGCATTGGCAGGTTCTTCGTCAATCTCGCGTTTTGCTGCTTCAGCAATTAACGTTTCGTTTTCAGATAGAAACCTTTCTAGTGCAACTTCTAAATCTTCTTCAACAGATTCCTCTGTTAAATAGTTAGTAGCTTCGATTCTTTGTTGTTCACGTATCAACCATAAGGCTGAAGCGTAAGACGCAAGTTTAGTTTGTCCGCCTGGTAGTTTACCGAGAAGCTTTTTAAGATTCAATATCATTTGGTCAAAAATACCAAACGCAGATTTCTGACTATTCTTTACGAAGTCTTTACGTTTGATTAGGATATTTCCCTTCTCATCAATAATTCCTTCTTTATATGCTTCCCACTTCGTAAAGGGCGTAACTAGCCGCTTTATGAAATTAAAAACTAAAAATAGATCTACTACCATTTAAATTTCCCTAAGCCTTGTTTCGATAAACAGATCCCCATTAATAGAGTCTGCGTTTACCGCCATATCATCGTATACTAACAGTTCTGGCATATAATTCAAATATAGTACGAATGGTTTTAAATATTCGTGATACTCATGTAATCGCATGAAAAGCATATTCGTCGCCTGTGGACCAAACACATTGAATATAACAATGAGATGGTTTAGAATTAACCTTTCCTTCAGATCTTCATCTTGTCTATATCGACTAAAGAGTTTGCGGAGATATTGAAATCTCTTAATATCCTCTTCGAACTCTGACATCTCAGTACACTGAGGGTTGTCATAGTGTTTCATCGCATATAGCAGAAAGGTTGCCTCTGTCAATATCATAATATAAAGTTTCTGTTATTAAGCAGATTGAGTCAACGTAACGCTATCAGAGATTGCATCAACAGCACCTGCGGTACTAACAACACATCTGAACAAGTTACCAGCAACGTACTCAGCAGTTTCTGTAGAAGCAATTTCTAGAGTTGCTGCAGTTGAAGACAATGCTACGTTAGTGAATGCGCCAGAGCCTACCTTATATTGCCATTGGAATGTAACTGCTTGAGCAGGTACGGCAGCAGCAGCGACAACTAAGGTCATTGCAGCAGATCCAGCAATATCAACGGTAGCAGCAGATTGTAGAGGCTGAGTACCAATTGTAATGGTTCTATCCACTACGATTGCGTCATCGCCTGTACCATCAACACCTAAGTCACCAGCAGATGCTGCTGTAACTTTCATCGGAACTAAGCATTCCGCAAAATGACGGCTGTTGGATGTATGATATAACCACCAACCTGGTCCTTTAAGACCTTTAGCTCTGTTAGCAGCAATACCTGCTTCTGTTAAGTCAACGAATACTGCATTGTCTTCATCATTAGACTTATTAGTATTTCCTGCTGCGGTTTCGAGCCACTTTGGTACGCTAGCTGCAGCGTCTGTTTTTCCCCATAGTGCCATTGTTATTCTCCTATTATTTTTATTATTTTAAAACTTTATAAAGTTCATTAACTAAATCGGCTTTCTTTTTTCGTTTATCTAACTCAATGCCTGCTTTACGACCAGCTTCTTCAAGTCCAGCTTTTGTTAGTTTACCTAACTCGGCTTTAGTTACTTTTTTAGTAACTTGAGGACTCTTAGCTGTAGGAACCTTTTTTGGCTCCTTCACTGTGTCTACTTTAGCAGGAGTTGGGATATCTTTATCCGAAAATAAGCCTTTAATCCATTCAATCAAAAACATAATTTACTCCTATAATATAATGACTTAACTACCGCAATTGCTAGCAGCCAAATCCTTTTTCTTTGAAGGCTTGATAGAATCCTGAGCTTCAGTATCCTCAGCCTTTTCGTCATCTCCTTTCCAGTTAGCATCGATGTAATCAAAGAATTTCTTCTTCGCTGCATCGTCTTCTAGCTCTGCTGGTGATTCGACTCCAAACTTTTTAAGCGCCTTTTGAAAGAATTCTTGATATGCGTTTTCTTCTTCAACAGTTCTTTCACTAACACCTTCCAATTTCTTTTGAACAGCAGCTGACATCTTATCGTCAATCTTGCTTTCAATAACTTGTTTCCAATCCATCTCTCAACTCCTATTTAATTTATATGTTCTATGTTTATTTATAACAGTTTCGTTATCCGAATCTGCAAATTGTCAATACCTTTAATTAATCTGTGGTATTCACCTTCTTCAATCTTAAATCTTATTCCTGGCTCTAATAATAATGGTAAACAGTTTTCGGGTTGGAATTGCCAACCATTTCCTGATATTACTTCAACCATGCGGTCTTCTTTATCTTTATGCCAAACAAATTCTGCTTGGTCTTCATTAATATCAAATGTACGTATATCACCAAGATCCGTATATGGTTTACCAGAAATAACTGCCGCCACCTTTGAGTCCGAGACCGGCAGCATATTTAGGTAATCTACATGCCCAGTATCCTGCAGACATCTTATCTGTTTTAGTATCGCAATTGTGTCGACTTGCGAAGTTTCGAGCTGCGTCTCTATCATTGATTTTAGCAGTGAGCCCACCCTTTTCATCGCCGAACTCAATCTTTTTAACGTTTCCTGTGTCAGGGTTTCGTACATAAACAACATACTTCTTATCTCCACTTGAACGCTTAGGACTGTTTAATTCTGGTTCTTTTTCTGCTGCAAGTAATCCCATTGAATTATCAAACTCAATAAGAGGTTGTTCTAAAGGAACAGTAACGCCTTCGTATAAACCAAATCCTTCATGTTTCCATTCTGTAAACTTTTTCATTTGGCCAACTCTATAGTATTAATTGAAACGGACTCAGTTGGTGCAATACCACTCTTCCATACTTTTGGGGCAATTAGAACTCGAGGACCACGTAGATCCATTACAATAAACACAAGCTTTGCTTCTGCTGGTGATTCAGCAAACTTTGGTTTGAATTTAACTTCAGAACCTTTTAATATTTTTGCTTCTGCTATAAATTGTTTTAATGATTGCATTAGTGATCACTCTTATCGTTGCGTTCTGTTTTATTACTGAGTATAAATCGCCTGTTAGGATTCACCGCAACTTTGAACTTTGTCATTAGTTTACGATTCACTAACATCTCTGACGCAGTATCTTTTAATGATAAAGCAATCTCAGCAATATGTTTCTTATTATTAAAAGTTATATTGTGTTCGATAACAGGTCTTTCGTCAAACGCTTTTTGACCACGCATTGGTCTTGAGATATACAATAATTCATCTTCGAATTTATATCCGTTCTTTTCCCACGCAACCTTTTTACCTTTTACTTCTAATTTATCAACATGTAACATACTTGCCTTTGCACTATTACCCGTGTCAAACTTTGCACGTACTGGATTCTTTTCCATACCTTCAAATATTATTGTTTCTATATAACCCGCTTCTTGTCTAAATACTGGTCTTCTATTGACATCTTTAGAAAAGAATTGTATAATACGTTCCAATACTTCTTTATCAGATATCTTACCAAGCTTTTCTTCTGTCCAAGGATCATATCCTTCAAAGTGAGAACGAATACCTGGAGAACCATTTACTTCAATAATATAAGGATTGCCTTTCTTATCAACAAAGTGATCTACTCCACAATACATTGCGCCACTTGCTCGTGCTGCTGCTTTAATTACATCTATCTCTTTCTTTGATAAATCGTAAGGTTCTGTTGTAGCACCTTGGTGAACGTTATTTCTAAAATCTTTATTATCTGTTGGTTGTATTCTTTCAGCCGAGGCAAGTATTTTACCACCAATAACTAATGTACGTATATCTGATTTCATTTCAAAGAATTCTTGTATTAATAAATCAGCATCGTATTTCCATAATGATTGACATACACCTGTTAGAGATGACATACTATCAATCTTCATTACGCCAACGCCTTGAGTTCCTTTTAGTGTTTTAATAATAACAGGAAACTTTCCACCTACACGTTGATGTGCATCTTCAATTGATTCTTCGTTTGGTACACTTGATGTTCTTGGAATTGGTATATTGTTTCGACCTAACAATAATGCGTTGGACATTTTGTTATCACAGACTAACATAGAATCAAGATCGTTAACAACTAAGAAACCTATATCTTGTAAAGAAGAAACCATTGATTGTGATGATAGTGTTTCAATAGCTCCTGCTCTAACAAATATAATAGAATTATGCATTTCTATTTTACAGTCTTTATTCTTACCGTTAATATTACGAATCTTAACATTACCAATTTCAATATCTGAATCGGCAATCCATGCTTTCTTAACATCTATGAAATCGTATTTAATATTACGCTTGACTGTAACTTCTTCCATTAAACCAGCAAACGTACCGTCTCCATCGCCTGTTCCCAAGACAACGACATGCAAGTCATCAAATTCGATTACCTCAGCGTTTTCTTCAAGAGGAGTAACTCTGTATTCGGATATGGTCTTCATTATATTATTATATCAACTCTGTGACTAAATGTCAACTACTTTTTACGCTTATCTGCAATCCTACGACGAAGATTAGCCTTATCGGCTGCTGACATACCAGGAGTACCAAATTCTTCTAGATCTTTGTCTTCTAATAGTTCAGGAAAAAGATCTTTTACTTCAGAATCATCGTAGAAGTAATGCTTTCGTAAAAAATTTAGAATATTGCCTTTAGTACCAGAAACATCAGCAGTAGTCCTGCCTGTCGGCTTAATCTTAACTCCGAAAGCTTTTTCAATCTTGCTTGTTAAATTTTTATCACCTACGTAATCAATATCTGCTAGACCTTTGCCTGAACCAGCTCTAACCGCTTCGTTAACGGATTCGTCCATTGAAATAGTAACTTCTTCATTGTGCGGATAACCTTTTAATGGTTCCTTTGAAGGTACTAAAGCTTGCTTAATTTTTTCATAAGTTAGCTTATTGATTTTTTCTTTAAATTCTTTTGTTCTCGCGTCAAGACTTTTCTTAATCTCTGCGTCTAATCTTTCTTGCCTTGTTAATTCCTTTGACATTTTATCCTCCGAATTCATGTCCAGCGACTCGCTTCATTTGTTTTTCAAATTCTGCTTGGTCGGGTTTAGTTTTATATAATTTTATTGATAGGTTATCTTTATCTTTGCCTTTGATACGCCATTCGTAACCATCAGCTTTATGTTCTGGCTTTGTTGTTTTAACAACTCGACGTTCATAGCCGTCATCCCATGATTCTGAACCTTCTGATAACTGTTCATCAACAAGCAATGCTAAAACATGTGGGTCTAATCCAAATTGTTGAGCAATCTTGCCTGAGTAGTATTCTTTACCATGTCTTGGCTTAGGTCCGTGTTTAAACATGATTTCTTTTACTTTGGCAACAGCCGCAGTATATTTCTTTTTGAATATTGTATCAGCAGCTAACTTCTTAATTAATTGATTCGTGTTCAATTCTTCAAGCTCCTTGGATTCCGGTACACAATTTGGAACGTCTTTACCGTTCTTCTTTTTCATTCCAACTTGTTTATATCCAGACCAACAGCCGTCTGCTTCACAATACTGTTTAAATGTTTTCATTAATCCATATCTTTCATAAAGTCTTTAATTGCTTTAACATCAATTCCGATCTTCTTAGATATTTGCTCGGCAGTCATACCTTTCTTTACCATATCATGGAATTCTTTCATTTTGCCTTCGTCAAGATCAACTGATTCTTTAACTATTTTGATATCCTTTCCAGGAACTCCATTGGCTTCCTTACCATTATCTAAATCAATATCGAAGGACTTATCAGCGCCTTTAAACCTGCCATTGTCGATTTGTCTAATGATGCCTTCTTTTCCAGCAAAGCGACCTTTAGTAATTTTTACTCGGCTGCCTAATTTTTTTGCTTCGTTAACTGATTCAATAACACCGTTCTTAACCATATCTAACGCATCAAAAATATCCTTAACCTGATCTCTAAGGTCTGTATCCAATGATCTTATAGCAGCTTGGAATGCTTTCTTATTACCAGATTTATATAGCCTTTGGATACGTCCTATGTCTCTTTTATCTTGGCCTTTCATTTTGTTACTAAGATCATTTAAACCTTGAACAGCTTTTGGTACCGATTCAGCAATTTCATAGGTTCCTTCATTCATAATACTATCAATGAAATCTTCTAATTCTTCGACGTCGTCAGTTTTGATTTCGCCGTTATCCAATGCCCAATTAAATAGCTCATCTTCGACTTTACTTGGTAAATCTTTACCTCTTCGAAGAGCGTCAATGTCTTTACGATGTTTGGTTATCAGTTTCTTCCAATCGTTATCCCTCGGAAACATTTTAATAACTTTCTGAATGTTTTCAGTAGTTAACTTGATATCGGTCATAGCTTCAAATAGTTTTGACATTATCCGAACCTCTTCGCAAATGTTTTGAGATCAATTGTTTCAAAAGCACCAAACTCATCGGTTACTCTGTATCCAACTTTACCTTTAAAGTCTACAGGTTTTGCTGAATAATATTTGTTGCCTTGTCTAAGACCACCGATTTCAGAACCGTAGAAACCGAGCTTCTTCATTTGAGGTGGTTTGGCTTCTTCGAGTTCTTCGTCAAACATACCAGAATCTTTCATCATCCTGAGAGCATCTTTCTTTGCTCTTTCCATATTAGACTTATTCATCTTTTCAACAGCTTGTTTAATCATCTTAAGACGTTTTGCCTTATCAGCTGGTGATAATGCTTCTTCAACTTCATCCTTAGGCTTCTTGCCATTCTTCTTATCTTGATAGGCTTGAAGAGCAGGTGGTAAAGTACCTTCCTCAACGCTTTCCTTTCTTGCGAACGAAGCAACATATTGACCAGGTCGAGCTTTAGGATACATTACTTTAAATACATCTTCGTGGCCCATTACAAATGTAACAAGATCTTCAAGAACAACGGTATCAAGCCTAGCCATATACTTTGCTGCTTCTTTGTGTTTTTTTGCACCTATAAGCTTGGCAATAGCCGTGTAATCTTTTTTATCTTGGCCGGTTTCTTTTCTAGCCGCAGTATCAATTTCTTTTGCCAATTCCTTTGATGAGCTAGAAAGGTTCTCGTTGACTGTATCAACGCCTTCTAATATATGTCTGAATTTTTTCATTTGGTTTCCTGGTCCTTGAATTCTTTAAAAGTTTTTAGTTTCTTTTTACGCTCGATCTCTTGACCAGGCGTATCTTTTTGAAGTCTTGCTCGAGCTTTATTGGTTCCCCAATCACCAGCTCCACCACCTTCTTTAATATTATTTATACGATCCATTATTTAACTTTGTCGGCTAAATCTTTATCAGCTTTACCCCATGTACCTGGTGATTTTGTAGCAAAACTATTTACTCTTGCCAATCCCCATTGTACTGGAGTTGTACCAGGACGATGGCCTGTTCTCCAAGCAGCAACACCTCTATCAAATACTTTCTTTAATATACCGTAAGGCATGCCAGATTTTTCTGCTTTATCTTTTAGTGATTTTTCTGGATTTGATTTTTCTGATACGAATTCAACTTGTTCAATTAATTGTTCTATCTCGTTGATTCTTTGTTCTGTAATCTCTGATTCAATCGATGCTCTTTGTTTCTCAATGGCTTCTATTTCTTTTGCTTTACCGTACATCTTAAATCTATAATCAAAGTTTACAGAATTATCTTGTCTTAATAACTGATGCGGTCTTTTTAAACCTGCGCGTTCCATATTACGATTAACGGCTTCACCAAACATTTTCTTAAACTTGTTTGAATGCTTAGATGGTTTTGTCTTAGCTTCTGCATCGCCAGGCGCTTTATCATAAGCATCAGGGTTATCATCATCCATCTTTGACTTTTTATTAAAATGAGCTTGACGCTTATCTTTAGTTGAACCACCTAGATCTTTATAATACCCAGGTTGTTGTTTTTGTTGTTTGGATTCTTTATCGTCTTCTTTTTGTATTCTTTCTTGAATAGATGCTGCTCGATACAAGTCAACGTTGGAGGATTCGTTTGCAGATCTTAAAGCCTTTTGAACTTCAGGATGTTTTGATAGGTTTCTTTTGAGTTTATCAATTTCTTTAACTGCGTAATTCATATTACCTGCCAAATCCAACGCAAGCTCGATTCCTAATTTAACATTCTTATCTCGATTGGCCGCAGCTTTAGAATTTGGATTTGATTTATAATAACTTGCGACTTCAGCGCCTGTTAGTTTTTGTTTACCCATTGCTGATAAAGGATCAACCTTGCCTGCTTTAACTCTTTCAGCTAGGAATTGGTCAACTGCATAATTGATTGCTTCATCAATACCTAATCCTTTACGAACCGCTGAATATAAGTCTAACCTTATTCTATCGTTTCTTGTTGGAATTCCTTTTGTAAATAAATCAAACTCACCTGCTGCTGCCAACGCTCTCATCTTACTTGCTGACATACCATCAACACCATCAGAGTCAGGATCCCGTTCACCGGCTGATACAACGTCAATACTATCAAATGTATAATCTTTACCGTTATATTTGTTTAGCAGAGTCTCGAATTCTCTAACTCGATCTGAACCAACAACTAAAACTAAATCCTTATAGCCTTTCTTTTGTAATTCTTTGGCTACTTCAATAATGGTTTTTGATTTAGATTTAACGACAATCTTTTTACCGAATAGAGCTTGTCCGAATTTAATCTTATCATCATACGATAATGGATTCTTTTTAGCATCTTGTGTTTTTGATAGGTAAACTAATGGAGTACCTTTAACCGCGATTGCAGTTTTGATAATTTCATTAACTAATTTTTCATGGCCAACTGTTGGAGGATTCATACGACCAAATGTAATGACAGCCTTCGACGTAACAGCTTCGTTAATACGAGGTTCAGTATCAACATACTTGCTTGCGTCAAAACTAGTCTTGCTATCTTTAGCAAGTATACCGTTCTCATCTTGATCTTTTTTCTTATCTTTACGCTTTTTGATGTCTTTATTAGACGCATCTTTGGTTTTATCAGTATCGGTGTAATCGTCTATAGATCCTGCCGCCATTGATGTTGCATCTGCTTCTTTTAAGCGATCCATGTGATATTCCTAATTTTTAGTTTACTAATGTTTTTATTTATAATAATTAGCAAAGGCTTGTATAAATTCGTAGTTAACGTGTGCTGACTCGTCCCAAATCGTTGATTCTCTTAAATATCCTATCGCGGGGGTGGGGGACATAATTACGAGTGGCATTATTGTTTTGCGTTGTCCATGAATAAAGTATGCGTTATCGACTGCTCCTAGAATTCCTTTTTGTTCTATTTCCCAGACAAGGTTCTGTGCAGTTCTTTTTGTCATCATATAAGCATGTGCGCCTTCATGTCCGCTTATACCGATTAACTGTCTTGGTTGTTTATTTGCTTCAACATAATCATACCTAGATATATCAGACAATTTATATCCTAGCGTGATTAAATAATTATCAGGTAGATGCGTATCTGGTTTATAGTACATAATAGCATCGTGTTCTAATACAATACCAACGTTGTCTTTACCTTCGGCGATCTTTTTCCAAATAGCAGCATGACCTGCAGAACAAGTATTTGCTTTGTGATGCATGTTTGGTTCAGCAACATATTGCATTGGTTCGTGGAATTTCATTTTGATTCCAGTTTCACACCAAGCCATACGGCCAGTACAATGAGACCAACCTTCAAAATACTCCCAATCTAAATCAACCGCATCGCAACTATCTGCACAAGTCTTTGCGTATTCTCGAGATGTTGGATGGTCGTGTGTTAAAATATACGCTTTCAAAATTCTACCTTATCATACCCACACGCCATTGCGTAATGGTTAATTCTTTCTATGTGTTGTTTGGATGGTGTTGGAAATTCATCAGCCATTTGTTCAAACGATTTATGTTTTCGGGTGTTTTCTTTATTTGGATGTTCTATATACTGAATATCTGGATATGCAGATTTAAAGTAATTAAATAATTTCTGTTCTTCGTTCTCAATTCTATATTGTACATTTGGGCGACAACGTAGAATCATTTCATGGAACTGACATATACTATCAATTGCGTTTTCTACTGGGTTGTCACTATTTAATCCAATAAACTGTTTACGAAAGTATGTTGAGTCGTAATCAAAATTTGAATAGTTAAAGTTTTCGTAATACTTTGTACCACACCAACTAGTTCCATCTTTATCACAAGGTGGTGTTTCAGTATATACAATTGAAGCAAGACTGGTTTTTGGATCTCGTGTATTGTATACTAAATGATCATATGTTGGTCTTCTATCAAATCCTTTCTGCCACAAATAAGGACCTTTTGGTTTAACTAATAACCAAGATACAATACCTTGCTTACCCATTACTTCATGGCCAACATCGAAACCCCAATCTGATAATACTTTAGTTGTATAACCAGTTCCTGTTCTTGGGTGTCCTAAACCTAATATTTCTACGTGATTCACTCTATACCTTCATAGTATTGTTTTGTTGTGCCTGGCAGACCTAAATCTGTTGCTGTTGAACCCCAGTGTTGTTCTGCATATATTTTACTCGGTCCATCATACCTTGGATACCCAGGACGAAACCATTGAGGTATAAATGTATAAGAAGGAAAGATATGTAATAGGTGACGAGTGTCATCGAGTAATCTTGCTAAGAAAAAGTTTCCTGTTGATTCATGTGGCTTTGGATCTAAATCTCCTGGTCTTAATGTATGGAGTTTTCTTAATATAACATCGAGAAATTTATTACCTGGATTTGCTGCCATGATTGGAGATATAGATCTTGGTATTACATCTTCCTTTTCAAATACAGTATATGCTAAGTTTGGATCTTCAACGAATAGTTCACTAACATCATGATAACATTCTGAATCTGCTTCAGGCCAAAAACCACCTCTCTCAAAGATTAACTCATAACGAATTAAATCAGCAACTCCTGCCCAACACTTTTGTCTATAATACTCTTCAATTAAATGTTGGTTATACCATTTGCGTTTATGTAACATATCATCTGTGAATACTGAATACTCCCAGTCAGGCATTTTATCTGGCCAAGTATTCATCCACTTCAATGGAGCAGGATTAGGTCCTATCCATATATGAGTCATCTTCTTTTCAATGTTCATAGTCTTTTAATATATCTCATTGCTGCCGCTGCGTTATCATCACTATCTAAATTTATATATCCAACGTTCAGTCGGTCAAATTGTTCCATGATTGCTTCGTCAATTAAAATACACTCATCTATATCCTGTGCTCTGCCTTGTTGGTCAAAACCTTCAGGTCTTTTTAACATAAAGTTAATATTATGATTATATAAACAATAGCACTCAAAAGCCATTTTATCAATTAGGTCTGAATATAATGGTTCACCGTATCTTTCACGATATATTGGACTTAATAAAACAGGACTATCTGTAATGATATAATCTACCTTATCAGAGAGTCGTAATATTTTTCTATGTTGATGGCCAAGAACCCAGAGTTGATCTTGTAGCATAGGGATGTTACCTTCCCACACGCACTCTTTGGCAAACTCATCAGTGAGTTCAACATTGTAGCCTTGGATTTTCATTTGATAGAACAAACCGGCTGCAGCGGTAGATTTACCTGAGCCTGGTCCGCCGTAGAAATTTATGACTGTTACGTCTTTCATTAAGGATCACCTTTTTCATATTGTAGAATTTATATTATAACAAAATTAGGACTTAATGTCAATACTTATTTTTGCCAACCTTTAATATATTTGTCTGAGAAGTTAGCAAGTTATGGGTTATCTACTAATAGTATATCGAAACTTACAGTATATCTACCGTTATTGTCTCTTGTTGTTGCACGAACATCAATGTCTGATTTTTCTGTAATTACAAGTGGAATTTCGAAATCATAATGATAAGGACCAGCAGCACCAGAAAATTCCCAAGTGTGTTTTATTTGAAACGTTGTTGTGTCTGTAGCTCTTACATATAGAAATGCGCTAGCATCTTTGCCGTCTTGAGCAGAGGTACAAATTTTTAAAAGATACGCAGTTTTACCAGCAGGAATAGTATAGGCTCCCATAAGGGTTTGTCCTAGACCTTCTGTAATTCTTGCTACTATTGTACCACCAGCAGCACCTGCTTCAATATCAATATCA
>Ga0307997_10000799_pt1 | contig 14516 bp, 30 predicted proteins | sample Davwhametageno36_FD_203165 | JGI IMG/M metagenome (GOLD analysis project Ga0307997, IMG submission 203165) | Marine microbial communities from Davis Island wharf, Antarctic Ocean - #36 | ecosystem: Environmental > Aquatic > Marine > Unclassified | place: Antarctic Ocean: Davis Island wharf... | reverse complement strand
GCAGCCAACATAGCACTTTTCTGGTCGGTCTTACTATGGGGTACAGGCGGCTTAGTAATATTGCCTTTAGCCCTGTACACAGCATTATCGCTTTTTGGCGCAATCAAATGAATAGATCGAGGTGGTCGTATGTCAGCTAAACAATACCCAAAATCAAAGAAAAAGCCTAAGATAAAGAAACCTGCACCAAAGTAACTATTTCTAAGTAATTTCGTGCAGATCGAATTTGCCACTAGACCGGGGTACTTACATATAGGTGATTACTCCTTGCCTAAACGTGCGAACAAGCTAGCAAACTTAGTTGCATCTTGATTAATCAAATGTTTTCGTACTTCGTCTGGTGATGAAATTCCCGATAGAGCCATTATTACTGGCACACATCTAGCTAGGGTAATCTCAAACCAACTTCCAGAAGTAGCGTTAAACCAATGCCAATATTGCTCACCGCTTAAAGTCTCACTAGATATATGACAGTGCTTGCAAAGTATATGTAGGTTTTCGACACTGTCTTCACCACCAAGTTGCTTTGCTAATATGTGCGCTCTATCAAGAAGGCGAGAATCTAAAGAAGAACACGCAAAACAATGGTTTATATCTACAGCTTCATCAATCCTATCCTTCCAATAATTTAATATTTTAACTTTTGACGGCATGTTTCTTTTTTGCCCCATAATATCCTCCTCGGATTGGTTTAAGCGTCAAAATAGACACCCCGAATAAACCAAAATAGTTTAATAGACCGGGGTTGCCACTAGACCGGGGTAGCTTGCCACTAGACCGGGGTGGTTTATTGGTAGTTATGTTCATTTTTAGGCCACATTTTGGCCACATAAGCCATAAGTCATTGATTTATATATACGTCACGCAGGTTCAAATCCTGCCGTCCCGACCAAAATATATAATAAAATCAATGGCTTATATTTTTAGTTTGGCCACATTTGGGGTTATCTGGGGTTATTTAGGGTGACTTTGGCCACATTTTTGGCCACATTTTTAAATGCGTCTTCTAGCTTCTTTCCTCTGTCGCTATTATTGCCTTTAATGAATCGTGTATAGGTTCTTAAAGTAAAAGATTTGTCGATATGACCAAGCTGATCTGAGATGTAACCCAAGTCTTCACCTTCCTGTAATGCCGTACTCGCATAGGTGTGCCGCATCTGATACGGATAGCGGTATCTGACACCCGCCTTTTTAAGTACTGTTGTCCATTTTTTGCGTATAGGGTTATCACCTTTCCATTGTTTGCCGTTATAAGGGTTGCGAAAAATAAAACTGTCTTCTAAAAACGTGTATTTCTTCATGGCTAACAGCGACTCTAAAGCAGGGCCATGCAATTCAACATCTCTAATTGACCTAGAGGTTTTTGGTTCTTCCTCTTCTGTTGAATACTGAGTCATCACCTGATCAACGCGAATTGTCTTGTTAATCCAATCCACCTTTTGCCAAGTTAAAGAAATAATTTCGCTTGGCCTCATGCCTGTCCATAATCCAAAATTTACCATATGCTCAAATTGACCTTCCGCAGCCCTTAATATTGCGGCTCTTTCTTCCCATGTAAACGGGTCTATTCGGTCAAGCTTTACACGGACACTTCTTTGCTTTAGTTTGCGCCCTATCATTGGGTTAAAAGCTATCTGGCCGTCCTCCACAGCATCATCTAAGGCCGTTCTAAGCACACTCATATAATTATTTCTGGTCTTGATAGAAACGTCTTTTGACATTGCCCAATCTTTTATTTCTTCCCAGCGCAAATTAGAAAAAGCAATCTGGCCAAACGGCCCGTTGTTTATCTGCCCAGTAATGACTTTTCGATAGTCATTGCGTGTGGATGCTTTTAGATGGGGAAGGTTTGTGCGCCATCCTTCAAGCCAGTTACCTAAAATATTGTTATTTTTAAATAACTGCGCTCTAGGTGAATTAGGGAAGCTAACACTATAGTCAAAGGTTCCTTTCTCGATAGCATCAATGACATTAACAAGAAAATGAAACGTCTTTTTTAAGTTATAGGGAGTGGGCTGGAGTTGTATCCGCTCCTTGCGCCTATCGGACTTCGTGGGATAGGTGAACCTGATCTCGATACTGCTTTTGCTAGCAATGTAGACGTTTTTATACTTTGTCGCTCTACCCATGATTCATATCCCTCAAGGTCAATCAGGCTACGGCCATCTGGCGCTTTATGCCATTCAAGCCCCTCCCGAAACACATTGTCTCGAATTTTTGTTCTAACGGCATCATCAGTATAGCCAGAAAATTCAGAGAACTTTTTTATGGTGACATATTTTAACATTGTTCAACAGCTCCTTTAAATTCATACATCACCCTTTTCTACAGGCGTTGTATTCATCCTTTCACTTTTTAGCTCGCATAAAACCATTCTGCAATACTTACCTTGTTTCCATAGCGATTCGTAACTTGTCTGCGCTTAGTCTTAATAGGATGCCCCATTGCTCGTAATTCGCTAACCCTTGCCGGGGCTTCTAATATCCCCAAGTCAGACCAACTGTTAAGCCTGTTAAGCACTTTCCCTGATTGCAAATGTTCAAGAATTCTCTCTGCTTGTGTCATCTTTTCGTCCTCAGTATTTGAAACATATCAATGGTAATTGCTAATACAAATGCGGTTAAAAATAAATCTATAAGAATTTGTTCCATAGCGATATCCTTACCGGGTTATTCAGAATGGAATGTCATCGTCAAAAGGAGGCTCATCAGCGGCAGGAGCAGGAATAGATTGAGGTGATTTTCCGTTAGGTTTCGGCGCGCTTTGCTCATTGGTAAAAACAAAACCAATCTTTGCGTCAAGTATAGAAATGCTGTGGACAGCCCCATTATTACTTTCCCACGTTTTTATCTGACAACCTGATCCGCTAATCTCAATAATAGAGCCTTCAACTAAAACAGACTCGTAAAACTCAGATTGCTTACCAATGTTGGCAAAAACTGCGGCTTCATAATTTGTCCAATCTTTTTGTTGTGTTTCACGATTGTAAAATTGAACGCCTAATCGAACACCAAACCCTCTGCCTTCGCCAGCTACGAACTGATTAGCTGTTTTGTTTAATTTTCCCGTCACTGTAATACTCATTTACGTTTCCCTATTTCTTTTTCAATAGTTGATACAGCAAGCAAAACTTGCTGAGATAGTTTTTCGATGTATTCGTCATCGCGTTTAACGCGAACTAGAACGTGAGGCATACGAGGATGAAATGAAAAAAAGTCCCACCATTTTCTGCCTGTTACCCACATGCATCCCTGAATCTGTTGGTAGTATTTCTTTACTCCAGATTGATGATCACGCCAGTACCCAGCTTGGGTAGTTTGAGCAGGACATTTGATTTCTAAACCACCATCTTCACCGATAAGACCATCCGGGCTACAGCCATAACTTTCGGTATCATCAAGAATAAAACCGTACTGATCTACTTTGTTTCCGCTGATGAATTCGTAATCGGCCCTCGCTTCTGGCTCAAGTTCGTTGCCTCTTATCATGTGTTCATTCTGATAGTGCGGCTCAGACTTACCTGTAAGACGTTCCCCCAGAAGCTGGTTAATATATCCATCGGCAGACGCAGACGGCTTACCAGTCATTGTGATCAGCTTAGAGAAGCAAGAAGCGCTAGGCTTAGACAATCGAGCGGCAAGCCATCCTTCAGTGCCTTGTTCGTGCGGTGAGATGATCACGCTGCAACCTTTTTGTTTAATGCAGACATTGCTCTGTCAAATTGACCTGCTGGAAGTTTATTGGTAGATGTAATTCCAAAGTGTTCACAAAACTTTTTAACATCTGTGCCTTTCTTCTCTAACAAGTCAGTCAATGTTTTAAGCTGTATATCATCAACATATACAGACGGTTCTACTGCCAAAGATGCGGCATTGCCATCATCATCTGTCTGAGGAATTCCACAGGCGGCTGACAGGGCATACCTACGAGCGTAGGAAAAATTTGAACCCGATCCATGAACGGTAACTTTGCCTAACGGCATTGTAAATTCGCCTTCAACCCACTCTCCAGAGTTATGCATTATTCTAGTCACTACCCCCATACCGTCTGTATTGCTGATTGGAAATTGCATAAAGCACAGACCGTGATTGCAAAAAGGTTGTTTAACGACTTCAATAACAGCGGCAAGATCAGCGTACAATGACGCTTTTCCATCAGCGCCTTTAAACCCACCGTTTTGTTTGTTTTTAACTACTCCACTCATTTCTGCTTGGGCTAGACCAAAGGCAGTTGCAAACTCTTTAATAGATTCAGATGTTTTCACAATGAAGTCCTCGCAGTTAAAACTTGCTCTAGCTCATATCGAGCGCCGTAACCCCGGTCGTAATCTGGGTGCTTGCCGCGCTGATGGACTTCACCATTTATGGCATCCCTTTCACCTTGAAAGTAAGCCGTCAGATTCGTGACGTAAGGCTGCTCGTCTGAAAAAACGTGATCAAATTGCTGGTGGATATTCATATCAATACCTCTACGCTCTGCGCTCAAACATTTTTTGAGCATAAGTGATTGCTTGGTCGTAGAAAATTTCGCCAAGCTCTTGAAAGTTTTTAGATGCGATAGCCAAAATAATGGCCTCCTCAACCCGATCATTGTGAATCGCGTTTTGGCGCTGTTGATAAAAGCCACGGCCATTCGGATAGGGGTCGGCAATCCCATCTGGCCCTAGTGCCTCCCACAAAATTACTGGGTCTGCCAATATTTCCATGATTTGCCCTTGGCTTATGATGTCACCATCAAACTCAATAAATTCAGGCGGGTTGACTCGATCTGGATTGTCTTTATACATTTTTACACCTCTTTATAGGTCATTTTCGTGTTGCTAATCTTCAAGTTACACGTTAAGTGAACGGAAAGCAAGCACGTTATGTGTTTATTTTAGGCGCAATAAAATGAATTAATGTCAAAACGATAGGTGAAAACGTGTTGATAGCATCACGGAGTGTGTGCTAGTCTATTTAATATCGAATATAAATATGAGAAATGAATAGATAAGGAACGAAGAAGATGGACGATTTACAAGCGCAAAGAGCGATTCTGTACAAGTTTGTTGAAGAGATTGGAGAAGAGGGTGCTACTGAGCTTCTAGGGCAGATTAGCTATCAGCTAAATAGGCCGTCAGCAGACGGCATACCTTCTGTACTTCAAAATCCCCTTTCCCACAGACTTGGGTTAATAGCACAAATAAATCCTTTTGATGTTTTCCGACTAGATTTTGAGTCGCATTAATCTCTTCATCAAGCCCTAGCAGGTGAGCTGGCTGGACATCGAGGGCTTTCCCTAGCGAAATAGCAGCGGCTACAGACATTTGCCGGGTGCCTTGCTCGTAGTTGGATATGCGCGAGGGTATTAGGTCGTTGTTGATTGCTCGCGACAGTGCCGCCAAAGAATAACCTTTCGCATCTCGTGCCGCTCTTAGCCTTAACCCTGTCTTTTCTTTCATACCCACTAATCTCGACCAGCTTGCATATTTTGCAGGATACACAAAGCGTGGGTTACAGTCAAGAGTGTTTGTTTTCTATTCATTTAGTGAAATATAAATTTAATGTTGCATAGGCAACACGCTCCGTGTACAGTTTGCAAATGACAAATTTTACCCTTGAGCAATATATTTTAAAATACGGCGACTCAGCCGCTTCTCAGAATTTGGCGATCACGGAGCGCTCTGCGGCAGCATATCGTAGAGGTGAGCGTAGACCCAGACCCAAAGACATTCCGAAACTTATCAATTTATCGCGCGGTGAATTGTCCTTTGCGTCCTTTTTTGCGGGTGACTGGCAGTGAGCAAGCTGCTCGTAGCGCCCCTTGAGGCTTTAACTGACCCGGAATTGACGGATCAGGAGAGAAGAGTGTTGCTTGCTCTATTCTCTTTTCGGGGGAAAGTCTCAGAAAACGTCTGGCCTTCTAGGGCAAAACTAGGCGAAAGAGCAAACATAAAAGACTTAGCGTCTATCGGCAAGAGAACGACTTCACTGAGTAAAAAAGGCTGGCTTACGAAGTTTAAGAAAGGCTTTTCAGGTCATATCACTTATACGCTTTGTTTTCCTGAACGGCTTAATACGTCAGAAGATACTACAGGACAATCATTGGAGGTGGATTCCACCTTTAATGCAAAAACGCTAAAAAGTGTATCAGGGGTTGAGGCAGAATCCCCTCCCCTTTCGAGGCAAGATTCACCTCCTCTTTCGAGGTGTTTAATACCCACTGCATTAAACAAACCATTAGAACAAACCATTCAACAAACCATTTATAAGAAAATCACGCTTAAAGATGATGATCCGCTGATTGATCTTTATCGTGAATTTATAGATCACAGAATATCGCTTAAATTTCCGCTATCCCAATCGACCTTTGATCGCTTTTTAAGTGTGGTGCAAACGTGCGTTGATCAATTGTCTGTTGATCCGGGTTGGGTCATTACGGAAACGATTGATGCAGGATGGCGCAGTTGCAAGCCTGCTTGGATTGCGAACAGGAATAGGAAAAACCCGGCTGTTCCTGCTAGAACGATTAACCCGGACAGTATGAGACAGCAATCAATCCAGCATCAACTGGAAGACAGGAGTTGGGCAGAATGAGCGAATTAGGTCTACTAAGTTATCCCGTGACGATCACAAATGATTACCAGCGTGATCAGCTTCTTGAGCGAATGAAACTGATTCAGAGCAGCAGCGCCCAGCCGATTTTGATTCGGATAACGGATAAGAAACAGAAGCGTTCTGAAGCGATCAGCGCGCTTTCACATCGTTGGTATGGTGATTGTGCAAAGCAAGGCTCAGAACACACTGAGTCAGGAATTAAGGCAATCGCGAAACTAAAATGGGGTGTTCCGATCATGCGAAAGCATGAAAGTTTTAATGCAAGCTGGTTAAAACTTACTCAAGGGTTTCCGACTTATGAGGAGCAGATCGAATTGATGGCACTGCTCCCGGTGACAAGCCTAATGACTAATGCAGAAATGAGCCAGTACATGAATCATTTTAAAGCTGTTATGGGTAAGCATTACGATCTGACTGACCCAAGATTGCAAGGTGTTGAACTATGAGGAATTATCAAGAAGAAGCTATCAATAAAGCAAGGCAAGTAGTTTTCAAAGGTGAGCATGAATTTTTTGTAGAAGGTGAAATCTACACTTATCGAAACTATGCGGAATACACAGTGCAGAATGCCCCACCCGGCGTGAAACTATCAACGATAAAAAGTCGGCTTGATAAGCAGCCATTTTGTCTACCGCACCATTTGCTTTCAGTAGCTGATTATATCGCCCTTTCACAAGAAAATAACAAGAATGCTGGATATTCAAAAGAAGCGAGAGAGAAAGCAAGAACTGCATCAAGGTTAGAAAATCACGATGAAGTATTGTCTCAAAAGTGGTTGAGCATAAGTTTATGATCTTAAAAATAATTAGCTTTCATATCTATTATTTGTGGGTACGCATAAAGGTATTTGCTATGTCGAAATACAATGAAATAAAGAAGACTGTTAAGGATCGCTTTAAGCGCACTTGTCGATGCGTCTATGTGATTAAGCCCGGTGTAGTTGAGCTAACTTGCCCGATTTGTAAAGGGCTGCAAAAACATTCTAGGTGGCAGTGATGGCAATTAAGCGTGATGAAGCCGATAAATGGTTTAGTAATGTTGTCAGGTTAAATAAGCAATCGACTTGCGAGAGATGCGGGGCCACTGGTCGTACTGAGTGCGCGCACATTTTCGGTAGACGAGCCAAAAGTGTGAGATGGTCAATGGATAACGCCGTCTGTTTGTGCCATTACGATCATAAATATTTTACCGCTAACCCTTTTGAGTTTACTCGTTGGGTAACGGCACATTTAGGGCAAGGTCACATGGATATTTTGCGTGAGAAATGGCAAATATTAATGCCGACAAATAAAAAGTTAAGGGCTGAAATAGCTAAACATTACAGGTCTGAACACAAACAAATGATGGCAAACGAACATCACTCACCGACTAGCTGGAATTAACGATGACAGAACAATTTAAAGTTGGTATGTACACTCGCACGATTAAGCTAACATTTGAGCCTGATTACACTGTTTCCGACATTGAGCGGATTCAACAGTTTTTAGATGCTTTGCTCGATCAGTTAGCGCCTAATGGATACGGCGGTGCAAATGAGTGAGCTAATGGCGATGCTTGCGCCCGGTGCGCCTCCAATGGATTCAGTGCGCGGCAGTGGCACATCAGCAATAACATCGGTGGATGTCGCTGCCTGTCTGGTTAAGCTAGATCGAATAACATATCTGTATAGCTTGAGTAAATATGCTTTAGATAACAACTCACGCAAAGAGTTAAATGCGTTAGCAGTCATAGAGGCGATTAATAACGGTTTTAAGCTGTCTGATGGAGAAACTAACAGAACTATTGCAGTCCTTGCTTTAACCGCCTTAAATTCAGCGATAAACCCTAACAAATGCAACAAATGCAAAGGAGTGGGCGAGATAAAGCTTCTTGCAAGCATCGTGGTTTGTGAAAGCTGCAAAGGATTGGGCAGTAAAACAGTTACTGAGCGCCATCTAGCAAAAATATTGGGTGTGACACTGTTTCAAGCTAGAAAAGTGTGGAAAAAGCGCCTTTCAATCTTACAAAGCAAGTATTTAGAGCGAGATGATAAGATTAATTCTGTTATTTTCACTGGTTTACGTTAAATTAACACGCTATGTGTTGCTCATCAATCAAAATAGTGCTTAAATCTCTATACTAGCATCCATCTCACATTCTTAAACCTTGCATATTTACCGCTTCTCTAGCGGTTTTTTTTTGCTTTATAGGCGGCTCTTTTTTATAAGAGCGACCTGCCCGGCCCGATTGAAGCGGCCTGAAATCCCTTATAGCCGTGGGGCTGGCGAACTTAAATATAGGCAAGATAATGAAAACATCAAGCGTTGGAATCAATCTTATTAAAGATTTTGAAGGTTGTGAGCTTAAAGCGTACCGATGTTCTGGTGATGTTTTAACTTGGGGCTATGGTCATACACGCCATGTCGTTGAAGGTGAGCAAATCACTCAGGAACAGGCCGATAATCTATTAGTTAAAGACATTGAGTCGTTTGAGCATCAGGTTAAGCGGTTAATTAATGTTGAAGTTAACCAAAATCAGTTTGATGCAATCATTTCTTGGACGTTTAACCTTGGCTGCGGCAGTTTAAAATCCAGCACTCTTCTCAAAGTATTAAACGCAGGTGATTATGACAATGTTGCAGAGCAAATTTTGCGTTGGGATAAGGCTAGCGGTAAGGTTCTTGCTGGCTTGACGCGCAGACGTAAGGCCGAGGCCGAGCTTTTTGACACTAAGGATTAAATCAATGGACGTTGGTTACAAAGACGGTATCGATGTTGCTGCTGCTAGCACTGGCATGCTTGCTTTAGCTGCTTGGTTGCCGCCAACCGCGAGTCTTTTCACGATTGTATGGTTGGGTATTCGCATATTTGAGACTAAAACTGTACAAGAATTGATCAAACGCAAGTAATTGCCACTAGACCGGGGTGGGCAAAAGTTGCCACTAGACCGGGGTCAACCCCAAAAATAGTAGAATTTGCCACTAGATCGGGGTGCTTTAATAGACCGGGGTGGGCATGAAAAACGGCCCAAAATGGCCTAATTTGCCACTAGATCGGGGTGCTTTAATAGATCGGGGTGCTTTAATAGATCGGGGTGGGGGCCAAAAAAGGCCCATTATTGTCATTTTACCGGGAGCAAATCAGCCCGGCGTAGTAGGCATTCGATTGCAAGTAACAGCATAAGTTTAGCGGGACGTTTCCCGGATTCTGCAAAGTGTATGGTTTGCTTGGTGCAGCCTAGTTGGTCTGCTAGTTGTTGCTGGCTTATATCTCCCAGTTTGAACCGGGCCATTCTTATAAATTCGTTTTGCATGCTTAACCTTTTTGGTAGTTGTGCGAAATTCCGGCATGTTAGCCAGTAAAGAGGCGCATTAATAGCGCCGTTATGGGTTTGGCTGCAAGTTTGCTAGTGCGACCTTTTTAGCTCTTGCGATTTCTATCTCTGAAAAGTTTACGGCGAATGTCTCAGCCATCAATATGCATTGCTCTGATTGCTCATCAGTTGGGGCGCTCACGGATAGTTCTAGCGCCATAACCATCGCCTGAAAATCTGTTTTTGGCGGTTTCATTGGTTGGCGGCCTTATTTAGTTGATTTAAATACCTTCGGCGCATTTTTACAACGCTAGAAGGTATTCCGTTAGCTTCGGCAATCTCGCGCACTTCATGCATGGAAATTTTGCGCTTATCCACTAATTCAAAGATGAAGCTGTACGATGCATATTTGTCGAAAATACCATCAGACAGTGCTGCCTGTACCTTTTTTATAGTCTTTTGTTTTTCGGTAAGTCTGGCGTTTAATGCGTTTCCGTCAACTAGGCTGTTAACGTAATTAGCTATTTTATTCACAGGTCAGCCTCCGATTGAGTTTCGTTTAAATTGCGGTTAGTTTTGCAAACAAACTCGTCAACTAAACCAGACTGTTTTTCAGTTAGATTTGAATCATATTCCGTATACCGCGCTAAATATCGATAGCCGTAATTGGCGTGAAGCTTATCGTCTTGCGTGTTCATCTGAGTGTGAGCAACATCGCCGCTTGCAAAAGTGATTACGCAGCCGTCTAAATCGTCATTCCATTCAGTTTTTAATTCGGTTTTATTCATTGAATAGACCCCTTGTTAGCGTCCCTTATCAAATCAGCATGCCCAGCCATAAACCCCGCTGTTTGTTCCGCGTGATCTGGGTTAAGAGTGCCAGCAATTAAGAGTGTCGCTATTTCTAGCCGTCTTTCTTGGCTTACTTGGTCTGTTAGGCTTGTTACTAGGTTAAACATTTCTTTATCAGTCATAATTTGCCCCTTATTGGCGAATGTTAATAGATTTTCACCCAAAAAGCCCCAATTAAGGGGCTAAAAAGGTTGGTTGCTGGTTATATTGGTTCGTCTTCAGCCTTAATCGCGCAGTCTTCGCAGATTTCGCACTCTTTTGACTCAATTAATAAATATAGAACCGGGTGCCAATCGTCATCGAACCAATTACAGCAATTTTCGCAGTGATATATCATTGACTTTTCCTTATGCTGGGAAACGGTGGTAATGACCCGAAACAATCACTAAATCCGAAATTATCAAGTTCGCGGTTTAGCTTTACGCGCACTTTATGCATTTCGCGCCCTATTTCTATAAGCTGGTTGGCATGCTGCGTGGAAATTTCGTTATGTTCGGCAATTAAATCAACGCTTAAATAGTCGTTAACATAATCTAAATAAAAGTCGATAATTTCGTCTTTAATGCTCATTCTGTAACCTCGTCATCAATTGAGAATGTAATTGTTACCCTAGTGCCGCCCATGTCTACATAATGTGGGTTGTAATCGCAATAAACATTAGCGGGGCGTTTTTCTAGCCATTTAAAAAATTCGCTATCTCTGTATAAATCATCAGTTATTACAAGCATTAGTAACCCCCAAAGGTGGTGAATAATAGACGGTAGATAAAAGCTACAATAATCACGGCGGCAAATGGTGGCCCCGCGACCGTTAAGATGTCATAGCTTGTGATTTTTGGTGCTGGCTTATCTAAGATTTTTGCATCTCGCAGCGGGTAAATTGCTCCGTTACTGTCGCGCAAGTATTTACAGTTTTTACATTCCTGAATATTAAACATTCTGTCACCCCTTTAATTAAAATAATGGCCGTCATAGTCTGAAAAGTCATAGGAACAATCCCGCCCAAATGCGTCATAGTTAAAATAGCGCTCAATGTTTTCGGGTATATTGAGACATCCTTCCGCGAGGTGTTCGCCTAGTTCGCGATTAGACGCAAAATAGCCATAATAATGATCTTCGATTTGATCTAAATCAAAGCCTAAAGCAACACCTGCATAAAATACGTCTGCATCTAAATAAGAATCGTCGATAGATATCATCAGATCGAAAAAGGATTTATCTATTGAGTATTCGTCCACAAATTCCGAAGGTATATTATCGTAATCGCAAACAATCCATTCCTCGCGTAATTCGCCGTCATTGAGCCGAGCGGTAATAGATTCTAGCCAGTCGCTGATCGCTGTTAAATGATCAGCATAAGTAACGCCATCGAGGTCGAATGTTTTGGTAATACATGAGCCGCCAACGTAATCGCTCAAAGAATGGTAGGTAATATTGCTCATAACTTGTAATCCCTTAAAATGGACTAAGGTTATAAAATAACCATAGTGCGCTATAGCATGCCGCTAATAAAATTAGCGAGTTAAGAAATATGGTTGCAACCGCTAAACGATGGCCCCATTTTGTGGTTGTCGCTTCCAGCGCTAAAGTGGCATTGAATAACAAGCCTATTAATAAAATAAATAAGCTGGTTAAAGTCATAAACTCAATAAAAAATATTAGATAGTCGATCATTTTGTACCCCATAATTTCTCGTAGCGGCCAACGATTGCCTGTATCTCATTAGATTGAGCCAAACGCTCTGCGGCTTCACGCTGCACAGCTTTCAGTTCTAACTCTGAATATGGCGGGAGATTGTCAGAATGTCGGCGGGATTGTTCTAATGCATCGCGCTCAGAAAGATGCGCTAAATGTGAATCCCAGTCATCACACGGCTCTGAATCATGTACAGCCATGAGATGGTTGAGATTAAAATGAGTTATATATTCGAGGTCTTTCGCTGGGTCTTCATCTCTGTAATACATGATGGACTCCTAAAGCCGTATATTTTCGAGGAATTGAATAATCATCATCTGGCCCGGAGTTGTTAAAACCATTGCCGATGCCATGGCTAAGAACAAACAACTAGCATAAAACCCTATTAAATCTTTCATTTTGTAGCCCCTTTGTTAATGTACGTTTATCATACCATAAGTACGTTTTAAGTACTAACAAATAACACAAATAAAGCACTTATTTCGCAACTAATTTAGGCAAAAATATGACTGATCTCGGAGGTAGGCCAACAAAATATAGACCTGAAATTGATCAGCTTGTATTCGATTACATGGATGATGGTTTGAGCATTGTGCAAGTGGCGCGAAAGCTTAATGTTGCAAGGTCAACAATTTATAAATGGGCTGATGATAATAAAGGGTTCTCGGACACGTTAACGCGCGCGAGAGAGGCTTCGGAAGCACATTGGGAATACAAATTTACCGAGATGATGACCAGCCGGGACGTTAACGGGCCGCTGGTAAAGCTGTACTTTAGCAACCGATTCGGCTGGGCTGAAACACAAAACCAGAACGTGGAAGTCAGTACGCCGGAATCAATATCTATTGCAGTGATTGACGCGACAGTTTCAGCAGAGTAATGCAAATATCAGTTAATAAGCCGCAAGCTGCTTTTCTGGCGTTGACTAATAGATATCGGGCTTTCGTGAGTGGCTTCGGTGGCGGTAAGACGTATATCGGGTGCATCGCTCAATGCCTAGACTTTTGGAAGTTTCCCGGCGTTAATCAAGGTTACTTTGCGCCGACCATCCCGCAGATCAGAGATATCTATTACCCGACCATCCAAGAGGTCGCATTTTCGCTAGGTCTATCGGTTGAGATAAGGGAAGGCAATAAAGAGGTGCATTTCTTTGAGGGCCGAAAGTATCGCGGCACAACCATTTGCCGATCCATGCAATTACCGGAATCAATCGTAGGCTTTAAAATTGGTTCTGCTTTGGTAGATGAAGTCGATCTCATGCCAACCGATAAAGCCGATCGCGCTTGGAATAAGATTATTGCGCGAATGCGGTATCAGGATGCATCGAATCGGGTATCGGTCACAAGTACGCCGGAAGGCTATAAGTTTATGTACAACCGTTTCGTTTTGAATAAGACGGAGCGTTACGGAATGGTGCAAGCCAGCACCTACGACAATGAAGCAAACCTGCCGCCTGATTACATTGAATCTCTCGCGGATACTTACAACCCCGAATTAAGAGCAGCCTATTTGAACGGGCAATTCGTTAATCTGTTTTCGGGTACGGTATTCCGATCATACGAGCGCAAGGGTTGTGCTAGTCGGGAGACTATCCAGCACAAAGAGCAAATAAGAATTGGCCTTGATTTTAACGTAACAAATATGAGCGCGGTTTGTTATGTGGTGCGTGGTGCGGTTTGGCATGCGGTCGATGAGTTGGTCGGCATATATGACACGCCCGACATGATCGCCACAATTAAACAGCGATACCCCGAACACGCAATAAGAATATACCCGGACGCATCAGGTGGCGCACGAAAAACCGTTGATGCTTCGATATCAGACATAAGCCTATTACAGTCAGCCGGGTTTGCAGTATATGCCTATCGTAGCAATCCGCTGGTTAAAGACCGGGTAATCGCGGCTAATCAGGCGTTTGATAAAGGGCTAGTAAAGGTCAATGAATTGCTATGCCCGGAATACTCGCGCTGCCTAGAACAATTAGCCTATGACGCAAACGGCGCGCCCGACAAGAAATCTAATTTGGATCATCTCCCAGATGCCGGGACGTATCCAATAGCCTACGAAATGCCAGTCGTTAAAC
>Ga0307997_10000797_pt1 | contig 14536 bp, 9 predicted proteins | sample Davwhametageno36_FD_203165 | JGI IMG/M metagenome (GOLD analysis project Ga0307997, IMG submission 203165) | Marine microbial communities from Davis Island wharf, Antarctic Ocean - #36 | ecosystem: Environmental > Aquatic > Marine > Unclassified | place: Antarctic Ocean: Davis Island wharf... | reverse complement strand
TTATTGTGGCAATCCCTTCGAATATGAACATTTGAGCCGAGACCACGTAAAGCCCATTTCTCGTGGCGGCCGGGATATCTGGACTAACGTCGTGACGTCTTGTAAACGTTGTAATGCGAGGAAGAGCAACGCCATATTGGCTGATATCACGATGGAGTTACTGGCTTTGCCGTTTAAACCCAATCACGCCGAGTATCTGGCGCTCTCTCATAGCGGCCGGATCCTCGGTGACCAGATGGCGTTTTTGCAACGGCAATTTTCGTCTAACAGTCGCTTACTACAAAATGACTACCAGCTAGATTCATTTTTGGCCTAGTACTTAGTCACCAGCCCTATGCACTAGCTCTATGCACAAATGCTTGCTAGCATCTCGAGATGCCCAGAAAATACTGCGAACTACTGCATACGTCAGATGTGCACCTTGATAATCAAATCGGCCAGGCAGGTGACGAGAGTCGCGGCCAGCTAGGATTTATGGCCGTCATTGATGCTGCGCTCGAGCGAGATGTGGATTTATTTCTTCTGGCCGGTGATTTGTTTGATCACAATCGTGTCAAAGAGCCTTGCCTTGAATTTACCGTGCAGCAGCTATCTCGTTTGCATTGTCCTGTGGTGATGATTGCGGGTAATCATGATTGCTTGGCGGATTATTCTATTTACCACAAGTTTGATCCAGCGATAGCTGAGACTGATGTGCACTTTATTCAGGACCCAGCCGGTGGCACCCTCGATTTTCAAGCCTGGGGTTTGCGTATCTGGGGTCAAGGGATTGTTGAACATGCGCCGGAAAATAAGCCACTCGCTAATGTTCCTAACGAAAAATACGAGGGGTGGCATATCGGCATGGCGCATGGCTATTTAAATACGAGAGGCGGTGATAGCTATTCGTCCATGATCAGTGAAGAGGAAATTGCGAGTAGCTCTCTTGATTATCTCGCCCTCGGCCACGTGCATGTGTTTACTGACATGGAATTTGGCGGTACCCGAGCGGTCTATTCCGGTTCACCTAATCTAGGTCAAGGCGCAAAAGAATCTACCGCTGCTCATGTGGTGCTTGATCCAGAGCATGGCATCACGGTGAACCGGTTAGTGCTACCTGTTAAAGTGCCTGTTAACAGTTCCTATTGATTGAGGAACTGATTCATTAGGGTCCTTTTACCAAGGTCTTCGGCTGTTCAGCCAGTCAAACGGTTTAACGCCGGATTCGGTCAGCTGAAAAATTTCTGCGCTAGGCGATTCGCCCCCCAAATCCAATATGCCAATCGTACCCAATTGTAGATTTAGATTGTGAGGGAAGGTCGGCGATCCAGGGTTGATGCACAGAACGCCGTCGAATACATCGATTTGTTCGACGTGAGTATCCCCGTAGATCAACACATCTAACTCAGTATCCGGAAATTTTTGTTTGATCCAGTTAGTGACGGTCAAACGAGGGGGTATTTCTGGCATTGGAATGTAGTGCGTGAGGCCGATGTTAAAGCCGTTCAGGTCCAGTACCCAAGTCTCTTGCAATCGATCATGATCTGGCTGAACGGTTCTGCCCGCAGAGCCGTCTTCGCCGTTGCCGCGTGCGGCGTAGGTCGGCGCTACAGTATTTAGCGTGTCGATCACAGCGAGTTCGTGGAGGTCTCCGGCGTGCAAAATGTAATCGACGTCAGAGAATGCCTCTAGCACCTGTGGCCACAAGCTAGTTCTTGATTCGGGTATGTGTGTGTCTGAGATCAAGCCGACTTTCATCGAATAATCCCGTCAGTTTTTAGGGCCTCGACTTCTTCTGCCGATAGACCAATTTCGCCTAACAATTCTGAATTATGTTCGCCAAGAGTCGGCGCACCTCGACCCGGTTCAAGTTTGGATTCGCTAAATCTAGCGGCGGGTCTGGTTTGGCGAATTTTGCCAGCAATGGGATGGTCCAGTTCGACGATCAAGTCGTTGGCTTTGATCACTGGGTGGTCGGCTAATTCTCGACGCTTTAGTACAGGTGCGCACGGCACACCGGCCTCTTCGAGAATTTCAAGCCACTCTTCGGCGCTTTTACTTAGCAAAGCATCTTGCGTCATTTGTAGGCGTTCATTGGCATTTTTGTCTCGTAGTGAGGGGGTGAGAAAGCGCTCGTCTTCTAGCCACTCGGGATGATCGACGGCTCCACAAAGCGCCGTCCACTGCTTGTTCGACATCGCCGATACGCTGATGTATGCCGTCTGAGTTTCGTAGATAAGGTCGATAAAGGTGGCGGCTCGCTGCACGCTTACTTCTTTGCCGACAAAGGTCTGGCCGCCCATATCTGAGGACCATAAGAAGGCAATCACGGTATCGAGCATCGAGATTCGCACATGCTGCCCTTCGGTGGTTTTTTCTCTATGCAAAAGCGCGGCGGTAATCGCCTGAGCGGCCGCCATACCGGTCAGTTTGTCGGGCAGTATGGTACGGACCAGCCTTGGCCGTTCTTCATCAGAGCCAGCCTGAATTGTCGTTAAGCCACTGATGGCTTGAATAATTGGGTCATATACAGGCTTGTGACTCCAGGGGTTGGACTCGCCAAAGCCGCTGATTGAGGCGTAGATGATATTGGGATTTCTGGCTCGAACCGCATCTTCGCCAACCCCTAGCCTTTCGACAACACCGGGCCGAAAGTTTTGGATTAGGACATCAGCGGTCTCGGCCAGTTTGAGCAGGATCTCTCTACCCCTATCGGACTTTAAATTCAGCGTCATGCCCCGTTTGCTGCGGTTGTTGTTCAGAAAAGTGGCGGTGAAGGTATCTGAACCGTATCCAGCGCCACGAGCGTGATCTGGCGCCTCCGTCGACTCGATTTTGATCACATCTGCGCCCTGATCACCGAGCATCATGGTGGCAAATGGGCCTGATATTACCGTGGTGAGATCGATGATCCGGTAGCCTGAAAGTGGGCCTGCCATATCGTATCCTTGAGTTGTCTTCATACCTTATTGAAATAGGAGTTTATCGAGACTCCGGTTGGATTGGTATCAAGGTCGCCAACAGCTAAATCTATGTTATATGCTTGTCGCTTCTAACAATAAACGATCGTTATGAGCGAAAACCCACCACAGGAACAATCAATCGGCACTGCGCTGCACCGGGTCATCTTGATTGCCGGCAGTAGTGCCCTAGTGTTGACGTTGTTGGTTGCCTATTTCACGACACTGAGAACTCTCGAGCAAGAAACTTCACTGAAGCTCGCGCTCTTGATTGGTCAAGCAGGTGCAAGTTCTGAATTTGTTCTGGCGGAGAACAATATCCAACGGTTACGGGATGAGATGTTATTGCGGCTGGCGTCAAAAAACCCAGCTCAGGCTAAGACGCAGTTCGGTGAGTACTTTGCCAGGGACAAGGATGGGATGTGGCGTGTACGCCCAGAGTTTGATGATCAGGTTCGTCTACCGACTCTTTATCTTCAGCACGATGCTCCGATTACGTCATCGGTTTGTGTTCGAGCTGTCGCCAGTTATCAACTGCTCAAAGAGCGTGGTCCAGCGCTGGTGCCGCCCTATTTCTCAGTATATATGGATTTTATCGAAGGTGGACTGATGGTGTTTTCCCCTGACGTGAAACTTCTTGAGGGTGAGTTGCACAAGACCGGCCACCCTAGCCACCTGACAATGGGCGGCTCTAGTCCAGAGAACAATCCCGCTCGAGACGGTTTTTGGACGCCGGTTTATTTTGATGAAGCTACGCAAGTATTGATGGTGTCGGTGATAGAGCCATTGGATTGGCGCGGTGAGTGGGTCGGTACGCTTGGGCATGATGTTGCGCTGAATCACCTGCTTGAAACAACGTTTAGTCATCGGTTGGAGGGCACGTACAATCTTATGCTGGGCGGCGATGGGCAATTGATTATGCACCCTGATCTCACTCAGCAGATTGAACAGTCAGAGGGCGGCTTGTCGTTGGCCAATGTCAATGACCCTATGCTGACGAGGATTAGTGACCTTGTATCGAATGCCGCTGAGTACCCAACCGTTATCTCAGATCCAACGGCACCTTATATTTACGGTGTAGCAAAAATCGAAGGGCCGGAGTGGTTGCTGGTGACGGTCTACCCAACCACTCTAATTGTAGAAAAGGCACTCAGCGCGCTGCTAGCACCTGCTCTTATCGGGATCGGGGTATTGCTGTCCGTGTTATTGATACTAAAGTTTCTCGTCCAGCGGCTTGTGATTCAGCCGCTCAGGTATCTTGATTCTGCAGTGGAGAATCTCGTGTCCAGTACTGAGGTGGCTCAGATACCTATCGTATCCAACAATGAATTTGGACGGCTGGCACGCTCGTTTGAAAGTCTTGCCAGCAGTTTGAAAGATCGAGAAGGGTCGCTGGCGGAGTCCGAGAATGATTGGCAGCGCACGTTCAATGCGGTGCCAGAGCAGATTGTGGTTCTCGATTGCGATCTCAAAATTAAACAAGCCAATCAACCGTTCCTCAGCTATTACCGCTTGTCAGCCTCAAAGGCGGTCGGTTTGCTGCGTCCTTCATTACTGCAAGGTGGTGAATTCGATTGCTTCGAAAAGCATTATAACGAGTGTTTGCTATTGCGAGAGGTGCAGATATTTCAATCCTACTCCAGTCAATTTTCCGCCAATTTCGATGTGACATTGGTTCCGCTCTTGGATGCCCAGAATGAATTGTTGGGCATTGTTGAGGTCAGTCGAGACGTCACCGAGAATCGAAAACTTGAGGATCAGCTCAGACAAAGTCAGAAGATGGATGCGATTGGTCACCTGGCCGGCGGCGTTGCTCACGATTTCAACAATTTGCTGCAAATTATTATGGGCTATACCGAAACATTGGACCAAGAGGTCCAGTTTGCAGGCAACGACTTGATGGCCGTAGACCAGATTTCACGAGCGGCAACCAAGGCGGCATCATTGACCCAGCAACTCTTAGCCTTTGGCCGCGGACAAGTTTTGCAGTCTAAACCCGAAGATGTCAGTGAAGTGGTGTCATCAACGCTCAAAATGATTCAACGCCTGATTGAAGCTAATGTTAGCGTCACGTTTGAACCGGCTCCCGATCGCTTGATGGTGCATGCTGATGCCAATCAGTTGGAGCAGGTGATGATTAATCTGTGCTTGAATTCCAGAGATGCGATGCCCGGTGGAGGCAATCTGAAAATTTCAGTCAGCAGAGCTCTGCTGGAGCGCTTACCAGAGGATTTACCGGTAAACGTCTACGGTTATGTGCATATTTGCGTCGAGGATGATGGGCACGGCATCGAACTCCGCGTCCAAGACAGTATTTTCGAACCCTTCTTCTCAACGAAGGAGAGGCATAAGGGTACAGGTTTAGGTCTCGCCACTGCCTACGGGATCATTCAGCAGCATGGTGGCACGATCAAGGTGGTCTCGAAGCCCAGAGAAGGTGCTAAATTCTCCATATATCTGCCGCTGATTGAGGGTCAAGCTCCACCAGAGACAACAGAAACTGATCTTCTAGGTATACATCACGGGCGAGAATGTTTGTTGGTGGCAGAAGATGACGAAACAATCCGTGACCTACTGGTCGTGATATTAGAACGCGCAGGCTATGAGCTCCTAACCGCAAAGGATGGCGCAGATGCAGTTCACGTATATGAGATGAACAAATCTATGATCGACCTGTTGGTGTTAGATGTGATGATGCCCGAGTTAAGTGGTAACCAGGTTGTGCAGAAAATACGCGATATGCGCCCAGATATGCCTTGCTTACTCGCCAGTGGTTATAGCGAAGACTTGTTGAGTAAAGAGCTTATTGAAGCCCCCAATACCAGCTTTATCGCCAAGCCGTTCAAAAGCGAGACATTGCTCCGAGAAGTTAGATTGCTACTTGATCACCAAACATCTGGAAAAATGAATCAAAACTAGGCACAATCGCGCTTCCTTTGAGCGCCCATAGCTCAGCTGGATAGAGCACCAGGCTTCGAACCTGGGTGTCGGGGGTTCGAATCCCTCTGGGCGCACCAAATAAAGAAGCCGGACCTCGTGTCCGGCTTTTTATTGGGTTGTCTTAGATGTATGACGAGAAGCCGTAGGTTCGACTAAAAATCCCCTTAGGGCGATTAGAGTCCATCCCTCTATAGGTACGTCGTATGATCGGCCACCCAATACTCAATTCAGGCAAGCTCTGCTTGCCGGCGTCCCCGACTAGGCGTCCCCGATAATTTCCTCTGGACGCGCCATATTTAAAGGCCCTGAAGCTCGTCTCAAGAACGCTTCCTATACTATTGCTTGACCTTTTTGCTCTTCGGGACTTGATATACCTCTTGCGCCATCTTTGGTGATTTATGATCGAGCAGTGCTTGCCCATGCCCATGCCCATGCTCTGTCGTTGGCACTGCCAAGTTAACTGTTATTTGGCGGGAATCACCCAATGACAAATCAACAATGTACAAAAAATACTGATTCCCAGCAGAAATTATCCAATATGCAGCTCGGTTGCGACAAAAACACCAAGGATATGGTGATGCATTTTTCACTGGTGAGGTTTTCAAGGTAGATCAGGCCCGTGAAGTCAATGATGTGTTTCTTCAAAACGGCAGAGCTGCTGAGGCAGCTAAATGATTTTTTAGTCGAATTGTAAAAAAACACCGCGATGAACCTCGGGAAATTGTAGGGGATAGGCTGCAGAGTTATGGCGTGGCACATGGCGAGTTAATTTTTGGAACAATTCACAACGTGAAGAAGTGCGCCAACAATCGTACTAAGTGGTCACGTCAACCGACCAGAGTATGAGAGCGTGGTATGCGGCGACGGTTAAGCAGTGGAGTAAAGGTCCAGCTCAACACTGACCGCAATCCCGGTGCCTAGGTGAAAGGTGATGAAGACCAACTGATCTCAAAATTCTATTCACGTAAAAAAATCGATCAGGTTGCTAACAAGGCGGCAAGAATGGGCTAACGACACGCCTTAGTCGTATTGTCGTCGGGGATAACCTAAAGACGAAACGAGTCGATGTCATTACTACGCCTATGACCGGGTCAATACAGGTACATACACGGAAAGAAAAGTCAGCCTTAGCACTGCGTCGCGCAACAAGCGGCGTGCTCGTATCGAGCGGGCTTTTCTATCTGTGTTCAATGATCGTCCGAAACTTCGCGCGTCGGCTTTTCATTTGTTGCGTTAACATGTACATTACAAAATACCGGCATTGAGACTTTAAAGACTAAAGTTCTCAGCAGTAGTCGGCCGAAGTATCCTAACGTTAAAAAAACGGGGAACAGATGGCCACAGATGCAGCGGTACACAAGCACTTTTCGGCCCTGTTTCTGCGGGGTAACGAAATGCGCGCAAGGGATGAGTCGTGACTGAATCCACACTCTGGCCCTTGGTTCTCTATTTCGCCTCAGTAGCCTTACTGGTGGTCGGTATCCTAGTGCTTTCGTCCGTGATCGGGCAAAAATCTCCAATGAAACGCGCCACTAAAGAACCGTTTGAGGCCGGTGTGGTTCATATAGGCTCTGCACAAATCCCTGTATCGGTCGAGTTTTACCTTGTCGCGATGTTCTTCGTAATTTTCGATCTTGAAACTGTGTTTATATTTGCCTGGGCCGTGGCTTTCTACGAGTTGGGTGTATTTGGCTATCTGGCCATTTCCGTGTTCATTCTCGTGTTAGTCATTGCGCTGATCTATGAGTGGAGATCTGGCGCCCTGGATTGGGGTGTGAAAGTTAGAAAAGGCTTGGCACAAGCAAAAGCGCTACCTGATGGCTACAAACTAGAACGGGTTAAGGAGCAATAATGGAATGGAGCCTCTCAAAAGCAGATGAGAATATTCCTGTTACAGATGTTGATTCAGCGCTGGATGAACACCTGAAACGTAACCTGGTCGTGACCAATCTCGAAGATATGTTGGCCTGGGGCAGAAAACATTCTGTTTGGCCATTTAACTTCGGTCTCTCATGTTGCTACGTCGAGATGGCGACATCCCTAACGAGCCGTTTCGATGTTTCTCGATTCGGTTCTGAGGTCATTAGAGGAACGCCGCGTCAAGCTGACATGATCGTTATTTCAGGCACCTGTTTTCTCAAAATGGCGCCCATAATACAACGCTTATACGAACAACTATTAGAACCCAAATGGGTTATCTCCATGGGCTCCTGTGCAAACTCAGGTGGCATGTATGACATCTATAGTGTCGTGCAGGGGGTCGATAAGTTTTTACCTGTAGATGTCTATGTACCGGGTTGCCCACCGAGGCCCGACGCATTTATGCAAGGTTTAATGATGCTTCAAGACCAGATTGGTAAAGAGAGACGACCACTAAGCTGGGTTGTTGGTGAACAAGGCGTCATCAAACCTGAGAAGACCAGTCAAAGAGACCTAAGAAACGACGAGCGTATGAAGACGACCAATTTAAGAGAGCCCGATAGCGTCTAGACCAAGCGTAGCAGTCGCTGTGTACGTTGTCGGCACAGTAAGAAAAAAATACAAGTGAAATGGCTACAGTTTCGAGGCAGTTAAAGGGAGTCAGCGTGTCAGCAGTAGCGATACAAGTTGTCGATTTAGCCAGGGAACTTAAAGATAGGTTCCCTGGCACCTCGTTTCTATCTCAAAAAACCGCTGATGACATTCCTACCTTCTGGATCTCCAGAGTCGTGCTGCTAAAAGTGCTCGCTTTTCTAAAACCTCGATACGAAATGCTATTTGATCTGTGCGGCGTTGATGAGCGCATGCGCGACAATCGACAGGGTATGCCGGACGCCGACTATACCGTTGTTTACCACCTGATTTCGTTTCGAAACAACCTCGATATCCGTCTGAAGGTTGGGCTTGATGAGGCCGATCTAAATGTACCTACCGCAATTCCTGTGTACCCCAATGCAAACTGGTACGAGAGAGAGGTCTGGGACATGTTCGGTATTACCTTTACCGGGCATCCCAATTTATTCAGGATTCTCATGCCACCCACTTGGGAAGGTCACCCCTTGCGAAAAGACCACCCTGCTCGTGCTACCGAAATGCCACCATTTGAGATGACCGAGGAACGACAGGATAAGGAACAGGAAGCCCTAAGATTTAAACCCGAAGATTGGGGAATAAAACGCAAGAACGACAATACAGAATTTATGTTTCTCAATCTGGGGCCGAACCATCCTTCGGTTCACGGTGTGTTCAGAATAATCCTGCAATTAGATGGCGAGATCGTCGTCGATGCAGTGCCGGAGATTGGCTATCACCATCGTGGTGCAGAGAAAATGGCAGAACGCCAAACCTGGCACTCTTATATCCCCTATACGGATCGCATCGATTATCTCGGCGGTGTGATGAACAATCTACCCTATGTGATGGCAGTGGAAAAACTCGCTGGTATCGACGTGCCTGAACGCGCCAAGTTTATCCGCATCATGCTGGCGGAGTTTTTCCGAATCTCAAGTCACCTTGTTTTTTACGGTACCTTCGCCCAGGACGTCGGCCAGATGTCTCCAGTTTTTTACATGTTTTCAGACCGCGAAAAGCTGTTTCGAATCATAGAGGCCATCACCGGTGGTCGCATGCACCCTGCTTGGTTCCGAATCGGTGGTGTCGCCCAGGATTTGCCCAATGGTTGGCACAATATGGTGAAAGAGTTTGTCGATTACATGCCTGCCAGACTGGATCATTACGAAAAAATGTCGATGCAAAATAGCATCCTAAAACAGCGAACAAAACACATCGGGGTCTACACAAAAGCCGAAGCAATGGATTGGGGTGTTACCGGTCCAGGTATGAGAGCTACGGGTATCGATTTTGATATGCGTCGCGACAGACCCTACGGTGGCTATGATCAATTAGATTTCGAAGTGCCGGTTTACCACAACGGTGACTGTTACGACCGCGCCATGGTTCGCGTCGATGAAATGCGCCAGAGTCTTCGAATTATCGAACAGTGCATGAACAATATGCCTACCGGTCCTTACAAAGCAGATCACCGTTTAACGACACCACCGCCGAAAGAACGAACAATGTATGACATCGAAACTCTGATTCAACATTTTGTAAATGTCAGTTGGGGCCCGGTCATACCCGCCGGCGAATGCAGTATGACAATCGAAGCAACCAAAGGTAATAACATGTATTACCTAACCAGCGACGGTGGTACCAGTTCATATCGCACAAGAATAAGGACACCGTCTTTTCCACATCTCCAGCAAATTCCTCTTATAAGTAGTGGCCTCATGATTGCTGATTTGATAGCGATAATCGCCAGTATCGACTTTGTTATGGCGGATGTAGATCGATGAATGAGCTGACTAACAAACTTATCAGTGCGCTATCGGAAGCAGAAATAGGCGAAATAGAAGCTGAAATAAGGCACCTACCTGATAGGCGTTCTGCTGCAATTGATGCGCTGAAAATTGTTCAGAATCACCGCCGGTGGGTGTCCGACGCAAGCCTCGCGAGCATTGCACATCTGCTGGATATGTCCACGGCAGAATTGGATGGTGTGGCAACCTTTTACACATTGATATATCGAAAACCGGTCGGAGAAAAGGTCATTCTCTTCTGCGATAGTGTTTCCTGTTGGATCATGGGCGGCGACAAAATTTGCGATCGCATCAAGTCTCAATTGAAAATCGCATATGGTGAGACAACCGCTGATGGTAAGTACACGTTGTTGCCCGTCACTTGCCTTGGCGACTGCGATCATGCACCGGCCATGATGATTGGTGACGATCTGCATCACGACCTCACAAATGAAAATGTGGACACCTTATTTGGGGGGACAAATGACTGATCTACCGTTAACTCGAAATATTGCACGCGGAAAAGCACCAACAGACCTGACCGCCTATGAGGCAAACGGTGGTTATAGTGCTGCGCGAAAGTCGATTGGTCAGTCAGCGCCTGAAGAACTTCTTGAGGTCATCAAAGACGCGAATCTGCGGGGTAGAGGCGGCGCGGGTTTTCCAACGGGCATGAAGTGGAGCTTCGTCCCTAAACCCGACATTCAGAACTCCCCTGGACATCGATATCTTGTCGCCAATGCTGACGAGATGGAACCCGGCACGTTCAAAGACAGGCTGTTGATGGAGTTTGATCCTCATCAACTTATCGAGGGCATGTTGCTGTCTGCATACACGCTGTCTGCGGATGTTGGCTACATATTTATTCGCGATGAATATCATGTCGCGATCAAAAGGCTAAAAGACGCGATAGGTGAGGCGGAAAACAAGAACCTGCTCGGCGATAGGATACTCGGTTCAGAATTCAATTTTCATCTGCATGTCCACATCAGTGCCGGCCGATATATTTGTGGTGAAGAAACAGCTCTGCTGAACTCACTAGAAGGAAAACGTGCCATACCGCGAGCGAAACCCCCATTCCCGCAGGTAAGCGGCTTATGGGGCCGTCCAACCATCGTCAACAATGTCGAAACTTTATGCAACATCCCGCATATTATCGACAATGGCGCAGACTGGTTTAGGTCGTTAGGGTTGGGTAGTGATGGTGGCACCAAACTATTTGGCGCAAGCGGTAGGGTCAAAAATCCAGGCTGTTGGGAACTGCCCATGGGCACAACGATTCGGGAGATTCTTGAAGAACACGCCGGCGGCATGAAAGATGGATACAGGTTGAAGGGCTTTCTTCCCGGCGGTGCGTCCACCGATTTTTTGGTTGAAGAACATCTGGACCTGCCGATGGAATATGAATCCATCATGAAAGCAGGCAGTAGAATGGGCACTGGCACCATGATTATTCTCGATGACAGGACTTGTCCTGTTGGCATGATCGCAAACCTTGAGAAATTTTTTGCCAGGGAATCTTGCGGCTTCTGCACCCCCTGCCGAGAAGGGTTGCCTTGGGTACAGCAAATACTCGATAGCATAGAAGCAGGCGAAGGCAAGTTATCAGATATTGATATCCTTGAAAGCCAAACGCGGTTTATTGGCGCTATTGGCAACACCCACTGTGCCCACGCACCCGGCGCGATGGAACCTCTGGCGAGTGGTCTGAAGTATTTCCGTGACGATTTCGTTCGCCATATTGAAAACAAGCAGTGCCAATACACGAGCGGTGGCGCCTGATGCCAATAATCAAGGTTGATGAGCGGGAACATGAGGTCAAGGCTGGGTCAAATCTGCTGGAAGCACTTTTATCCGACAGTATAGATTTACCTTACTTCTGTTGGCACCCCGCCATGGGGAGTGTCGGTGCCTGCAGACAGTGCGCAGTGGTGCAATATGCTAACGAAGAAGACACTCGTGGCCGTATTGTTATGGCTTGCATGACTCAGGTTTCGGAAGGCGCGATTTTCTCTGTGCAAACTGAAAATGCGAGCAACTTCAGGAACGCAGTGATCGAAAACCTGATGCTAAATCACCCACACGATTGCCCAGTATGCGAAGAAGGTGGTGAATGCCATCTTCAGGATATGACGGTGATGGTTGGACATAACAGCCGTCGCTACGAAGGCAAAAAAACAACATTCCGTAACCAGTATCTAGGTCCCTTCATTGGGCACGAAATGAACCGCTGTATCACCTGCTATCGCTGTGTACGCTATTACCAGGATTACTCAGGCGGCAATGATCTGGCTGCCTTTGCGTCAAGGGACCGTGTTTTTTTCGGTCGTGCAGAAGACGGTGTGCTGGAGAACGAGTTTTCCGGCAATCTGGTCGAAGTTTGCCCTACGGGCGTCTTTACTGACAAAACGCTGTCAAAGCACTATACGCGTAAATGGGACCTCCAATCTGCACCGACAATCTGCACGGGTTGCTCCCTGGGTTGTAACACATACACCTCGGAAAGATATGGTGAACTACGACGGGTTCACAATCGCCATCATCACGCGATCAACGGGTACTTTCTCTGCGATCGAGGAAGATTTGGCGCAGGTTACGTTAACTCTGACAACAGAATCCCACAGTCAGGTATCCGAAACACTGAGGGCTTGTACGATGCAGTAAATCTTCAACAAGCACTGAGTGAAATCGAATCCATGCGTCGCAGCAGCGACAAGGTCATCGGTATCGGGTCACCCAGGGCTAGTATTGAGGCCAACCAGGCCCTTAAAGAGCTTGTCGGCGACGAAAATTACGCAAATGGTATGACCGATACAGACAGGGGTTTGCATCAGATTATTCTCGATGTGCTTCAGAGCAAACTCAAAACCCCCTGTATGGCAGATGTCGAAAACTTCGATGCGATACTGGTGCTTGGTGAAGACGTCACTAACCACGCGCCTCGGCTTGCACTGTCGATTCGTCAGGCAACTCGCAACCGCGGTAACGACATGGCGGAAAAAATCCAGATTGCCCAATGGCACGACGCTGCTGTTAGAGAACTGGCCCAGCATCAACGTAGCCCGCTGACGGTCATCACACCTATGGTGGACAGACTGGATGACGTCGCTAATCGCACGATTCGTCTAAGCCCAGCAAAAATCGTCACCATCGGAGAGGCTATCGCCAGTGGCGTTCTTCAGACTGAAGGTAAGAGTGAAGATGTGAGTGCTAGCAGAACGGCGATGGACCTCGAAATATCAGAGATTATCTCGTCGCTCATAACCGCCAAGCGTCCACTGATCGTTTCAGGCACCAGTATGCAAAATACTAACGTCATGCGAGCAGCGGTGAATATCGCGATTGCGTTGGCGCGGCAAAATGCAGAAACCGGAATCGTTCTCGCTGCAAACGAAAGTAACAGTGTCGGTGTCGCGATGTTAGAAAACACGAACTCTATGGAAAATCTGCTCGCGAATTCACCCGACATGGTCATCTTGGTAGAAAATGACCTCACCAGTCGTGATCAGAAGCTGGGCGAACAACTCGACAGTATCCAGAATCTTGTCGTTCTCGATTCTCTGGATAACCCCTCAGTTTCAAAATCAAAGGTTATATTACCCGCCGCGACCTTTGCCGAAGCAGAAGGCACATTCGTTAATTATGAAGGCCGTGCGCAACGGTCCATGGCTGTTTTTAAACCGAAAGGTGATATACAGGCAAGCTATCACCTGCTGGACGCAATTGGCGGCAAACAACGTACATCCTCTGAAATACGAGCGACCATCGCAGTCCAAAACCCACACCTGGCAGGGATTTTAGATGCTGCACCTGCTGCAGACTTTCGTATCGGCGGAAACAAATCCTCTCGCATGACCCACAGGGCCAGCGGTCGGACGGCTATGTTGGCTGATGTCTCTGTGCATGAACCACAACAACCCACAGATAGTGAATCCGCCATGGCCTACACCATGGAAGGAAACCAAAAAGATGTACCTGCGAGTCTACGGGCCTACACCTGGTCGCCGGGTTGGAATTCCAACCAGTCAATTCATAAATTCCAGAGCGAAATTGGTGGTCAGGACAGGGGGGGAGACACGGGTATTTTGCTTCTCGGTAGCGGTGAAAACATTGAGCCCTACGCTATTAGTAGCGCCGAGGAAGCCGTGACACTGATCGGCAAACATCATATTTTTGGCAGCGAACCACTTTCTGCCAACGCGTCTGAACTCGCCCAGTTAATTCCTAAGCCTTACCTTCGCATGAGTCTAAACATCGCGAATTCGTTAGGTGTCATCGCTGGCGATGGTGTTCGTTGCGAGACCAATGAAGGCGATCTCA
>Ga0307997_10000795_pt1 | contig 14559 bp, 10 predicted proteins | sample Davwhametageno36_FD_203165 | JGI IMG/M metagenome (GOLD analysis project Ga0307997, IMG submission 203165) | Marine microbial communities from Davis Island wharf, Antarctic Ocean - #36 | ecosystem: Environmental > Aquatic > Marine > Unclassified | place: Antarctic Ocean: Davis Island wharf... | reverse complement strand
GCATATCGTTTTAGATGGTGGGTGGCATGAGGCCTTAGAGACAAGTGCAAGCTTTCAGCAAGTATACAGACCAAGCTTGAGTCAATAATGATCGCATTCAATCAACTGATTGATGACGCGTGCTCAGTAATAGCGTTTTAAGATAGAGTTGTAAAAATTAGAGGGCTGAAAATCTAGGCTCCGCCTGCTGAGGCGATTACGTGCAAAGTTAAGGTTTGATTACCTTTGTACCCCAAGGAACTGCCTTTTCAGCTTTAAAGCGGTACAATAATTTGCTTAAACAGAAACACGTAAAAGGGGTGAAAGTGTCACATCAATTAGAGCCAGATCATTCTAAAATGAAACTATGCAAAGCATATTAATCACCGGTTGTTCGAGTGGTATTGGTGAGTGTGTTGCACGGGGTTTACATTTACGTGGTTATCGAGTTTTTGCCACTGTTCGAAACCCGGAAGACTGCGCATCGTTAGTATCGGCGGGTATCGAATGTTTAGTTCTTGACTACAGCGATTCAAACAGTATCAACGCCGCAGTAGAGCAAGTACTAGAAAAAACTGAAGGTAAATTATTTGCCCTTTTTAATAATGGTGCTTATGGGCAACCCGGTGCTTGTGAAGATCTCAGCCGAGATGCGATTCGGGAACAGTTTGAAGCGAATGTATTTGGCTGGATGGAGTTAACCAATCTCATCATCCCGACAATGCGAGCACAAGGCTATGGTCGAATAATTCAAAACAGTTCGGTTCTTGGGTTTGCTGCAATGTCGATGCGTGGCGCTTACAATGCGAGCAAATTTGCAATAGAAGGTTTCAGCGATACGATGCGGCTGGAGCTTGCTGGTACAGGTATCTATGTCAGTTTAATTGAGCCTGGACCAATAGAGAGCCAATTTCGAGCCAATGCGTACAAAGCATTCCAGCGACACATCGATGTAAAAAATAGTGTCCATCGTGATCGATATGACAAAATGATTGACCGATTTGAAACAATTGGCAACGTGCAGCCATTCACGCTGCCCGCTGATGCTGTGCTTAAACGCGTGGTGCATGCATTGGAAAGTAAACGACCCAAAATACGTTACCCAGTTACTTTCCCTACCTACTTGTTTGGTTGGTTAAAGCGCATGATGAGTCATCGAATGTTAGATAGAATATTGAGTCGAGTGGGTTGAATTTCACAACGGTTTAATGGGGTCATCAGTAAAATGGTTTAGACGGCTATAGTGCAGTATTTGACCCTTACATTTAATATCAGTTGCGACGGTCTGATTAAAACCTTTGGATTGATGCTGATACCCCAAAGCCGCCATGTTAGCGGTAAACTTAGATCGGTTTTCTCGGCCTGGATCAACCAGAATGACGTCCCCATCGTGACTGGAATGACACGATATAAAATTAGCCACAACCTTTGCTTGATGCGGTTGGTAAAGTATATCGCTAGCGATGATCAGGTCAAACTTCCCAAGTGCCTGATTTTCTTTCTCGAAATCCACCCTCTGAAATTTAATTGGGGGTAAATTGTTATCACTGACGTTTCTATCAAGAAACGCTTGAGCCCGAGGGTGATAGTCACTGGCAGTAATATCAGCGCCCATTTTGTGCAATACGAGACTGGCCAGTCCAATGCCGCAACCGAGTTCAAGTATCCGTTTACCGTCGATATCAAATCGACTTATTTCTGCTGCAAGAATGTGCGATGCTGGCCAAATGATGCCGAAAAGAGACCAGATCGATGATGTAATTCCCAGCGCAGCAGCTTCAAGGTCATCTTCGTCAAATTGTTGATTGTCCAATAACGAGCAAATATTATAATCATTCTGGCAGACCCGAATGGTTTCACGCTTGAGGCGATAATTGAGCATCTTGATCCATAGAGTGTGTTGGCTTAAATAATAAGCTGTGCGGCTGTGTTGGACCTATATTCAGGTCAGGAAAGTGCAGGGATAACCCGTTGATAATTCCTCCAATGGCTGCCCTGACGAGTGAGAAGCCAGCTTAGCCGAAACGGCTAACTTCTGTGTGTTTTAATTCAAACATTAAATAGAATCAACTCGGAGTATTAGATTACACTGCAGTTCACAATAGGAAGACTTTACCTTACTAGTGGTTAAACGTTGTTTTTTACTTTAAATGATTAATGGCTTACCTGAAGTCCGATACTCTTCAGGCTTGACCCAATTTTTTTGGGCTGGCCTGATTGGATCGATGTAATTTTTGAATGCAGCTAAGAGATTTTGGGGTCTGACTGGATAATGTTTTTATTTGCGATTTTTCTTAATCGGTTAACTGCCAGCAGTGATTTTGAACGAAATTCTCGACGATATAAAACATATAACACCATACCAGTTGAAGCAATAAAGAAGTAAGGGTTGATCCACCAAGCCAACATGGCAAGTGCGAAGAAGTTAGCCCGCAAACCATGATTGAAATGCAGGTCGAAAAGGCCAATCATTTTACCCAGTTCAACTGCATATTCTTCGCTGAACTTGCCCGCGTTAAAAGGTGCAGCACTAAACAAAATAGCGCTATAGTTTGCTAATCGTACTGCCCAGATAAACTTAACAAATGCGTATATATATACCGCTATGGCTGATGCTACTTTTAACCCCCATAAACCTTGAGGTGTGGGACTGACAAACGGCAGTGCAGCTATCGCTCCAAGCACCCTATCTGATGCCCCAAGTGCTGCGACTAAACCACCAATTATGAGTATTGCGGTCGATGCGAAAAATACGGCGCTTTGTACAAAATTACCCATTACGATTGTATCCGGCACGCGTATTTCTCGCTGTAATACTTCGCGCATCCAGCGAGTGTGATGAAAATTCATCACACTCGGCAGGCTTTTGCCTGACCAACGACTGTGGTCTGCAAACCAGGTATAGGTAAACCAGACACCAAAAAAGATTGCCAGTGCAATCCAGTCTATAAATGGGATTTGATATGGCATATCAGTTAAATTCCTCGAAAAAATTAAGCTTTTTAAACTTTAACTAACAACAGATAATACTTTTTGTCAGCATCAATAAAACCCGTGTTTTAGACGGTTAGATCGCAGTATTGTGACTATCGATTCCGTGTTCTAAATTTAGAATTTTCATATTTTAGTAAAAAAAACTAAATTCATTGATCTAACAACGCATACAAAAACTCATTAATAGTCACCCCCTGTGATGATGCGGTCAACACCTTTAGTATTATTTAATGAAACAATTTGATTCATAAAATTACCGTCCCATTAATATTGGGACGCGAATATCATGGGAATGAAAAAATTTGATAATTATCACAAAAGTTCGACTTTCATGCGCTTTTGTTGTCGCCTACTAAGTCGCTAAACTGAGGTGATTTATAAAGGCTTATGTTAGCAAAGTCTCATCAGCATCATGAGTCAATTTGGGGGGGGATAATAAGGAGTAGGTATTCATTGCTTATGTCATTAGGCAACAGAGTTGTACGCAAAAAAAAGCCGATAACTAGGGTTATCGGCTTCTGGCTTAACGGTGTTTTGAGTGTTTAAGTTAGCTCAGCTTTTTAGCTACATTAGCCATAATGGGCGCTTTATCAAACTTAACGCCCATTGCTTGCATTGCATCAGCAAAACGATTAATGATGTCAGTCAAAGATGCGTTAGTCAGTTGGTTAAGGATACCGATGCGAATTTGAACTGGTTCTGACAAAGTGGGCCATATACCAAACCCTGCAGCCCGACAGTTGCCCACTAATTCTTTTTCACGTCCAGCAAATTCACCTGGCAGATTAAGTACAATAAGAGACGTCATGTTAGATGTAACGTCACAACCCATTGCCGAAACGGCTTCACTCAAAACCTTCTCGCAGGCAACGTAGTCTGCCGCTTTCTGTGTTCGACCATGCTGAAGTAGTAAGCGAAGTGCTTCGTGGTAAGACGCGACGGCATAAGCTGAATGAGTTCGATGATAAGTGCCAGCCGCAACATCCTTACCGTCAACAACACCCCAGTGACGGGCTTCAAAAAGAGGGCTGTGAGTAAAGCTGTAACAGCCGCGTGTTTTGAATAGCTCGATTGCCTTATCAGTGAAGCTAACAGGTGCATAAGTTAAGGGCAGTGCAAGAATACCTTTTTGTGGGCAAGAGGCCCACATGCCAACACCTGGAAAATCATCGATATTAAAATCTGCTACACCTAGGCTGGATACCGCATCAACCATACCCATTGCATCATGCTTGAGACAGGCATCATTAAAACCTTGAAGATCGTTAATACGGCCTGAACCAGTTTCCCAGTGAGCCATGAATGCAAACATGGGTTTGTGTTCAGCCAGTGCCGCTTCAATGATTTCGCCCGTTACTGATTGGCCATGAGGAATATTAACCGTAATAACATTAGACGGTTGTGGATCCATTGGGTTAGCCGCTAAATCTTCAACACTAGATGCTTTCATGCGGATAGATAGGCAATCAATACCACTGAAAGTGCCATTCACAAAGACAACAACTTTGTCGCCAGGAAGAATCGCACTGTGTATAGAGTCGAGTCCGCTCCAGCCTGTTCCGGCTACACCAAAGGTGTAGATATTTTTTGTACCAAAAATTTCACGCAACATGATTTTCGCTTCAATCATGCCGCGCAGTACGTCAGGTTGCATGTGATCCGCTACACCTTGATTGGCGAAAGCCGCTAAAACGCGTGGATCAGTGTTACCTGGCCCCGGTCCGGCTGCCAGTGTGTGTGGAATTTTTAGTTCAGGAAAGTTGCTCATTAAAATGCCTCCGTATAGGGCTTAAATTTACAATTGGCGAAATTGAATCGACTTATTTAATCGATCATTAATGGAGTCAGATTATATTTAGGTCGTGTTAGCAAACTATGTCAGGTTCGACATAATAAGTTTTGGAGTCGACACGAGTTATAGAGCGGCGATACCTGCTCGGGCAATAATGCCATCTTCATCAGATTTGACGCCACTGATACCAATAGCGCCAATGACTTCTTTTTTATAGATAATTGGCAAACCACCTTCAAGTGGTAACATGCCCGGCATTGCCAAATAACCCTGACGACCACTGGCAACCATATCTTCCCAAAACTTCGTTGGGCGACGAAAGTTTAGCGCTACTTCTGCTTTTTTGATTGCAACATCAATACTGCCAAGCTGAACTTTTTCGCGTTGTAAGTACATTAAATTGCCGCCATCATCAACAATTGCAATGACAACTTTCCAACCATTGTCAGTGGCTTCTTGTTCAGCTGCAGCAGCAATACGTTTTGCTGCATCTAGGTTTAGTATGTATTTTTGTTCCATAGTCGTTCTCTCTGTTAAAGTAAAATATAAGTGATTTTTATGAGGCGCCAGCTGGTTTGCAACCACCAATGGCATGCGTTACTTCATCAGCCATTTGTCGGGTTGCGGCCCCTAAGTCGGTAAGTCGGCTGTCAGTTATTCGTGCTTTTGGCCCCGATATTGATAGTCCCGCAAGTGCGATTCCATTTTCATCAAAGATGGTAGCAGCAACACAGCGCAAACCAATGGCGCGTTCTTCGTCGTCTAGTGCGTACCCTAGTTTACGAATATGTGCGAGTTCGTTACGCAAGTCGTTAGGGTTGTCGATAGTGTGGTCTGTAAAACACGCCAGACCTTTACGTTGTAAAATACCGGATACGCCTTTTTCAGTCATACTAGCGAGCAGCGTTTTACCAACGCCCGAGGCATGGATCGGTGATCTACTACCCAGTTTCACAATGACCCGCATTATTTCAGGTGATTGAACCTGACCAACATAAACTGCTTCGCCATCATCTATGACGGCTAGATTGACAGTTTCACCACATTGATCGACTAAGCGACGCATATAAGGCCGTGAGGTAGCAATAAAGTCACGTCGATTTAAAAAAGCATTGCCCACCGAAAACGTTTTAAGACCAATAAACCAGAGCCCAAGCGTCAAATCGTGTTCGACATAACCCATTTCTTCAAAAGTGCTGAGTAAGCGATGCGCCGTTGCTGATGGTATGCCTAATTGTTGCGAAAGGTCCGTTAAAGTCATTCCTGTTGGCGCTAAGGAAAGACGCTCTAATAGGGTCATAGCGCGAACTAGCGATTGATTTTTACCGTCGTTGGCTTTGCTATTTGGACCGGGTGGTCGTCCACGTTTTTTAGTGATTGGATTAATTGAATCAGGCATGGTTCGCAAGTTAGCATGGTTTTTTAAATTTTAATAGATGAAAATAATAATTTATTTAAATAAAAATATATATCAAAATTAGTAATAATTATTCATTATTAAAAATAAACCTATGAATTTAAAGAGAAAAATATAATTTATTGTCGATAATTAATTTAAATATTTTTGGTATTTATTTCCATTATTTGAATTAATTGGGTCGACTAGGTTGTTTTATTCCAGTTTAAAAGCTTTACGAGTTGGTATTGTTTAGTGCGAACCCTCGGGTTTTTTAGAATTTGGCCCGTGAGACTAGCTCGCTGATTTGGGTGAGCAGCCCACCTACCTATTTAACATTTTAAGGAGAGTCCTGTAGTTAAACGGATGTATAAAAATAGCTTTTTAGGTCAAGTAAAGTGTTGGAATAAATTTATCTCGTTGACTCTGTTGAGATGATAGCTGATACGATAGTATTGTAAGCATCAAAAAATAATAACGTCCTCAACCCTGTTACTGGGCTAGGCGCTCTGATAGACAGGGCTTTTAACCTAAGAATACAGATCTGAAATTTTGACGAGGTGAAAGTATGCGTATAGCAATCTTTGGTAGTGGTGGTGTGGGAGGTTACTTTGGTGGTCGATTGGCACAAGCCGGTTTTGACGTCACTTTTATTGCCCGTGGTGAGCACCTGAGTGCAATGCGTGAAAGCGGTTTGCGGGTTGATAGCATTGCGGGTGGCTTTATACTGGATAAAGTTAATGTCACTGATGATCCAAAAACCGTCGGTACCGTGGATTTTGTTATTTGCGCTGTTAAGGCATGGCAGGTAATCGCAGCTGCGAATAGTATGAAGCCTTTGATGGGTGATGACACCTTGGTTATCCCTCTACAAAACGGCATCGAGGCGACTGGACAGCTGTCTGAGGTGCTTGGGGTCGATTCCGTTTTGGGCGGTCTATGTGCATTGATTGCTTTTCAGGCGTCGCCCGGTCATATAAAACATATTGGTGCTTATCCGCTAATTCGATTTAATCGGGTTAATAGTGAGGCAGACGTAAGAGTTAATTATTTAACCGAGATGTTTAATCAATGTCCGGGCGTTAAGTCGAGTATTCCGCCTGATGTTAATGTTGCCATGTGGCTAAAGTTTTTATTGATAAGTCCTTGGAGTGGCATGGGTGCTGTATCGCAAGCACCCATTGGTGTCTTGTTAGAACTGACTGAAACTCGTCAATTATTGCTCGATTGTATGCAAGAAGTGCAGCAGCTAGCGGTGTCCCAAGGCGTCAACTTAATGGGTGATTCCATCCAGAAAACAATTGCAGTGCTCGAAAGTCTCCCGAAAAGCTCAACAACTTCGATGCAGCAAGATATGGCAAAGGGAAAGCCGTCTGAACTCAACGAGCAAAGTGGAGCAATAGTGCGCTTGGGTAAAGCGTTTGATGTCGATACCCGAGTTAATTGTTTTATACTCGATAGCCTGCGCCCACAGGAGCTTCGTGCTAGAGGTGCTTTGAAATTTTAGAGCCAAACTGTGACAGTTTAGTGGTGATAACGACACTGGCTCATAGGCTAAACGACGAAGTTGTTCGATGCGTTGAGATGGTTGGCAAGAATCAAGCCGAGATGATTAAGTTGATAATTATCTCGCTATAGCCTTTAGTTTCTGATGACAGAGGCAGCGCATAGCGCAAGTTATGTTTAGGTTCAATGAGCTAGTGAATAAGAACAACTTCTTTCGCATAATTTGCCGGAAGAGAATAATAGTGAAGCGTTGTCGTGCGGCTTTGGCCAATAAACGGTTGAGTCTCTCTAAAGTGACTCTTTTGGAGAGACTCAACATTTAGTTTAGTAACTTAACAGCGATTAAATAAAGTATTGATTGGCTGAGGTGCGCAGTGCATTAAACGGTTCAATCTAACGTTGCACCTTCGCTTTGGCTTCTCGACGACGGGCGTGTAATACGGGTTCAGTATAGCCGTTAGAGACTGATCTGCCTTTAAACACTAAATCGAGAGCTGCCTGGAAAGCTATATTGCTGTCAAAGCCGGGTGCCATTGGTTTGTAGATAGGGTCATGTGTATTTTGGCGATCAACAATTTCAGCCATTTTCTCAAACACTGATCGTATTTGAGCTTTAGTTGTTAATCCGTGATGAAGCCAGTTAGCAATGTGTTGGCTCGAGATCCGCAGCGTCGCTCTGTCTTCCATTAAGTCTAGGTCAGTAATGTCAGGGACCTTCGAGCAACCGATGCCCTGATCGATCCAGCGTACAACATAACCCAGAATGCTCTGTGCATTATTTTCGAGTTCTTGGATTAAGTGACCTTCATTAATCTGGCGACCATTAAGCCCTGGGATTGTTAAAATGTCATCCAAGTTTGCTCGAGGACACGCTTGTAATTGATTTTGTCGGGCACGAACATCTACCAAATGATAATGCATGGCGTGTAATCCACCCGCAATAGGCGATGGCACCCAAGCAGTGTTTGCACCCGCGCGTGGCTGTGCAATTTTTTGCTCCATCATGGCTGCCATATTATCAGGCGCTGCCCACATACCTTTACCAATTTGACCGTGTCCAGACAAACCAACTTCAAGGCCGACATCAACATTCCAGTCCTCATAAGCTAACAGCCAGTGTGAACCTTTAATTTCATTTTTTGGGATTACCGCATCGGCTTCCATGCTGGTGTGGATTTCGTCACCGGTGCGATCAAGGAAACCGGTATTAATGAAGACGACGCGCTCTCTGGCTTTTCGAATACATTCTTTGAGGTTGACTGTTGTGCGGCGTTCTTCGTCCATGATGCCAATTTTTATAGTATTTTTTTGAAGACCTAGTGCTTGCTCCACCATTTCAAAAAGATTAACGGCAAGCTCGACTTCTTCAGGCCCATGCATTTTTGGCTTTACAATATAAATGCTGCCTTTTCGACTATTTTTGAACGCGCTATTGCCGAGTAAATCGTGTTTGGCTGCCAGTGATGTAACCATCGCATCAAGGAATGTTTCGGCTACTTCTTCGCCATTACAAGTCACTGCATCAGTGAACATGTGGGGGCCAACATTACGCACAAACATCATGCTGCGACCGGGTACTGTAAAGTCGTCACCATTAGGCGCAATAAATTGAGGATCTACATTAAGACTGCGCTGTACGGCTTCTGTTCCGCGCATGAGTGTTGCGACTAGATCGCCTTTCATTAAACCAGCCCAGTTTCGATAGACGCCTATTTTGTCTTCGGCGTCAACCGCAGCAACAGAGTCTTCGCAGTCCATAATAGTTGAGATCGCGGCTTCTATTCGAACGTCATAAACGTTTGCAAGATCTCCCTGACCAATAAACAAGCCTTCGCCAATCATGATTTCAATATGAAGGTCATTGTGTTTGAGTAGTATTGCAGACGGTAATTCTGGTTCACCACGATAACCGGCAAAGCATTCGCGCCAGGCTAGTTCGGTTTCGCTGCCATCACCCATTACTGCAATAAGTTTTCCTGAGCGTACTTTGTATTTTGTAACATAGCTGTGACTGCCCGCAGCTAACGGTACAGATTGGTCAAGAAACTCTCTAACATAACGTATAACTTGTTGACCCCGAACGGGATTATATTTAGCGGTTTTCTTGCAGCCTTGAACCTCAAGAATAATATCCGTACCGTAAAGAGCATCGTACAAGCTGTACCAGCGAGCATTAGCGGCATTTAAGGCATAGCGTGCATTGTCAACAGGCACAACGAGTTGGGGGCCAGCAATGACGGCAACTTCGTCGTCAACATTTTCAGTGCTTACCTGAAAAGCATCACCTTCAGGAACAAGGTAGCCTATTTGTTTTAAAAAATCTTTGTACTGAGCAAAATCAAAAGAGCCAACATTTGCTTTGTGCCAGTCATCAAGTTGTTGTTGAATTCTATCGCGTGTTGCGAGTAGGGCTTTATTACGTGGTCCTAGTGCTGCGTTGATATCTGCAAAAGACTGCCAAAACTGAGTCGAGTCAACGCCACTATTGGGTGCAATTTCCTGATCGATAAGTTTATAAAGGTTGGCATCAATACTCAGGCCACTTATTTCGATGCGTTTACTCATAATCGTTACCGTCTATTTTAAAGCATAAAGTTAACTATTATAGACTCAGGCTGCTTCAAATGCAGCCTGAGTCGGAGTCGGTGAGCAAAGTTTAATGATCACTATTTAATAACAACTATTGTGAGCTTGAAAAAAAGTTCTAATCGGAATCTTCAGGCTCGTTGCTGGCGAGTCTGACACCACGCTCATCAATAATAATTTCTTCATCTTGATCAAGTACATATCTTCTTTCTGCTTCGGGCACAAATACCTTAGTGCCGGGAATTGTTTTCTTGTTTTCGGGTTTGTCACTATTTAAATTTATGATTTGTTTCCAGGTACGCTGTAGATCATCCGCTGTAATGACAACTAAATCGCCTTCCATAGCCATTTTTAGGGCAAAGTCTACGGCTGGTTCTTCGTCTGCAATTACGGTAATGTTGGCATCGTCTACACCGGCCTCAATTAAGTAGCGTCGCAGTAATTTAGGTATTTCATCATGTCCACGGCCCCGACGATTAGTGTCAGCCTTCACAACAAAGTGAGTGAACTCGGGCAAGCAAGCATTAACCGAATGGCGAATATCTTCATCCCGACGGTCACCTGGCGTTGATATAACCATAATGTTCCTTCCAGTGGGCTCGAGACGACCCGCTAAGTCAGCCATGGCGCGAAAGCTGGCTGGATTGTGGGCGTAATCGAGAATGACCTTGAAGGGGTGCTCATTGTAAACGTTCGTTCGTCCCGGGCTCTGAAAGAAAGACGTGTCAAAAGTACGTAAACCCGTTCTAATTTCGTCTAAATCTTTTCCAAAACTAAAGGCCATAGCCGCTGCAAACATCGCATTTTGTACGTTGTGCATTGCCTTACCTTCGATCGTAGCCGGAATTAAATGAGACCAAAGTAGAGGGATATGCGCGCCATTATCATAGATCGTTATCATGTCGCCGTTAATGCCCTTTTCGAGTACAACAGCTCGACCATTGGCTCGGATATGTTCGCGGACAAGGCCATGAGTTGGATCCATGGTGATATAGCAGAGGTGTTTGGCACGCGTATTGTCAGCCATTTTAAGGCAGAGTTTGTCGTCAGCATTGAGGACTGCAGTGTCATTTGCAATGCGCACAACAGTCTCTTTTACCTTCGCTAACTGCTCTAATGTTTCGATGCCACCTAGCCCCATGTGGTCTGCGCTAATGTTGATACAGGCGGCAACATCACATTCACTATAACCTAGGCCTGCTCTTAATATGCCACCGCGTGCAGTTTCCAAAACAGCGAAGTCGATTGTAGGATCACGCAACACAATCTGTGCTGAATGAGGGCCTGTCATATCGCCTTTTACGGTAACTCTGCCATCGATTTGAACGCCACCCGTTGATGTCATGCCAACAACATGACCTGAAGATTTCATAATATGTGACAGCATTCGTGACGTTGTCGTCTTGCCATTGGTGCCGGTGATGGCGGCGACAGGAATTCTGCTGGGCGCACCGGGTGGATACAGCATGTCAAGGACCTTACCTGCAACATCACGCGACTCTCCCTCACTGGGCGATACGTGCATGCGAAAGCCTGGCCCAGCATTGACTTCCACAATAGCGCCACCCACATCTTTGTACGATGTTGTAATGTCATCAGTTAAGAAATCTACACCGCCTATATCGAGGCCAATGGCACGTACAGCTCTGATTGCCATTTCGCGGTTATCGGGGTGTACGAGGTCAGTCAAGTCGATCGCAGTTCCACCGGTTGATAGATTGGCGGTAGAGCGTAAAAAGAAGCGTTCATCTTTTTTGAGAACCGTTTCTGCGCTATAGCCTGCATCTTGCATAAGTCGATTGGCTTGCTGGTCGAGCTCGATTCGAGTGAGCGCTTTTTCGTGTCCGATGCCGCGTCTTGGATCGGCATTCACTTTGTCAACCAGTTCAGTAATGGTTAGTTTGCCATCTCCAATCACATGGCCTGGTACTCGTTTGGCGACTGCGACTAGCTCATTATTAACCACCAGCATACGATGATCGAAACCCGTCACGAAACTCTCAGCCAATACCGAACGGGACCGACCCTGTTCTTTTGCAAAGTAGAATGCTTCGCGAACGTCTGCGTCAGTCATCAGGTTAATACTGATGCCGCGACCATGGTTTGCATCGAGTGGTTTGATGACGATTGGGTAGCCAATTTTGTTAGCGGCACTCACCGCATCGTCTTCCGATGTAAACATCATTTGTTTTGGTACGGGTAAACCCATATCACGCAATAAGCTATGGGTAGCCTCTTTGTCGCTGGCAAGTGACGTAGAGATGCAACTCGTGTCACTGGTGACTGTGGCTTGAATTCGTTTTTGATACTTACCATGCCCAAACTGCACTAGACTATAATTATTTAAGCGAATCCAGGGAATGTTTCGGCTAACAGCCGCATCGACAAGTGATTGTGTGCTGGGGCCAAATTCTCGGCGCTGAGCTCGGTGAACGAAACCTTCTAGTTCAGTTTCAAAATTGAAGGCAGGGTCTATATCAAATTCGACCTGTTGTTGTAAGGTTTCGGGCAACAGGTGCATTAGTAGTTTTAATGCTAGGTGACCTGCCTCGATACCTGCATCCCGCTGTTTATAGGCGTATATCATGTTATATAAGCCAGGCCTTCCCGCATTACGAGTTCGTCCAAATGATACGCCTGAGCCCGCAATATTTTGAATTTCGAGGGCTACATGCTCCATGATGTGCCCCATCCAAGTACCTTCATCTTCGGTTAATCGACGTAAAAAACCGCCCTGTTTACGATATGAGCAACCATGTTCCGCTAGGCTTGGAATAGCTTGCTGTAATCCGTCTGTAAAGCCTTTACCACACTTCACTGATGGCCATTCAAGCAAAACACCCAGATCCAATACCATTCGGATAACTGGGAAATTAGCGTAAATACTGGGCCCTACGTAAACGTTTGTAGCGGTAATTTTCATAAATACTCCTTGTCTATGGCTGATTAAATGGCTTAAATATCTCTTACAGGTTTAGGTTTTAGTGACTTTTATTTTGGGGGGTAAGGTTTCCTTTCTTGAATATTGAAGCTGCAGCCTTTTGATAAAATATGCAGTTTTAAATCAAGTAAACTGAGTGCGTCTTTTTTTGAAGCGCTACTCATTGACGAATAGCTGAGATTAATTGGATCAATGACCGTTACTGCACCACTGCCGACGACTTCAAAGTTTTGTTCTGCATCGATGAATATAGCCGTGTCTTCGTCGATACCAACCCCCAGCATAAATGGATTATAGGATATTGCGGTTAATAATCGGCCAAGTCGATCGCGTTGGCTAAAGTGTTGGTCGATCAGTAGAGCATTAGTGAGGCCAAGGCCTGGCGCTAAATTAACACCGTCTGCAGAAGGCACTGATCCCGTGGAGCCGCCGGCAATCATGTGTTCTGGCATGATCGCTGCTCCGGCAGATGTGCCAGCAACATGAACACCGCGGGCGTTCAAACGCCTGATTTTTTGGGCAACCTCTGTGCCGCCAAGAATAGTCGATAGGCGCAGTTGGTTACCGCCAGTAATAAATATACCCGTAGCATTGTCGAGTGCCTCAATGTAATCAGGTCGACTGGCTTCGCTTCTTTCATTGATTGATAGTGATATTGCTTTTTCAACCTCCAGCTTTTCAAAAATTTCTATATATTTGTCGCCCGTGTCAGTTAGATTTGAAGCCGTGGGTATAATTACAATACGGGCTTTCTTACCGCCGCAGAGTTTGACGAATTTTTTTAATACCTTAGCCGAACTGGTGCGTTCTTCTGCACCACCGATTGGAATAACGTAACCACGGCGTTGACCGTCTTTTTCTGGAGAAGGTGGCACTTCTAATAGACCTCTAAATTATTGTGTTAATAGGTTAATGCTGACGTTTGAGTTTTTATTGCTCAAATAGCCCGTGCACTAACTGTTGCTGATTTTTAATATGCCAAACGCCATTTGCCATTACACTTTCGATTTGATGATGGGCATTCAAAACCAGCAAATCGGCATCAAAACCGGGTGCAATGTGGCCTTTATGGTGGAACTTTAACAGGCGAGCAACATTACTGGTCATCAATGGCAGTATTTTTTCTATTGGCAAGTTGATGTCTAGCATAGCTTTAAATGTCTCGGCCATTGCAGATGATTTAGCAAAACCCATTTTGAGTAGGTCTCCCTGAGCATTAAAACAAGGCAAGCAACCGCCACCATCTGAACTGATCGTTAGTTTTGTCGGGTCACAACCCTTATCAAAATAACGAGCGACTGCATCTTGGGCAACCCAACCGATATCGCTCTCGTCTGCTGGAAATGCGGTAATATCAACAGTGCA
>Ga0307997_10000794_pt1 | contig 14565 bp, 5 predicted proteins | sample Davwhametageno36_FD_203165 | JGI IMG/M metagenome (GOLD analysis project Ga0307997, IMG submission 203165) | Marine microbial communities from Davis Island wharf, Antarctic Ocean - #36 | ecosystem: Environmental > Aquatic > Marine > Unclassified | place: Antarctic Ocean: Davis Island wharf... | reverse complement strand
TTTTTTTAACAGATTGTGACGAGGGGACGTTTCAAAAATATGAAAGATACGTACTCTCCTCTTACATGTCTGACTCCTCCTTTGCCAAGTACTGCGCTGCTGGTGGCTGCAACCGAATCATTGAGTACCCAGCTGGCACTAAAAATCGTGTGATTGAGTGCGTGTGTGGTTATGAGTTTTGTTTCACGTGTGAGCTTCAGTATGGACATTTACCACTCCAATGTAACATGATTGAAACATGGAAAGATGCAAGAAATTCATTTAAAGGAATGTCTTCTGATGAATTGTGGTTTGCTCAAAATGTTAAAAAATGTCCAAAAAGACATGGTGGTTGTGATCGTCCCATTAATAAGAATGGTGGATGCATGCACATGACATGCCGCAAGGGAGAAGGTGGCTGTGGCTTTGAGTTCTGCTGGTTGTGCCTTGGACCTTGGAGTACACATGGAAGTAGTACAGGTGGATATTTTGCTTGCAACAACTATGAAAAAGAAGGAAAATCTGGTAAATTAACGGGTGAGGCAAAACTTGCATACGAAGCAGCATCGACGGAAGAGGTACACAAGGAAAAGCTTAAGTTTTATGAGTTTTATGTGCAGAGGCATGTGTTTATGCGTGACAGTGCAAATGGTGCGAAAGAGCGTGATCTCTCACCTCTTATGGACAAGCTTGCAACATGTCTGTCTGTTAATGGTGATGTGAAAAGAAGAGATACGGAAAAAGTTCAAGTGTTGCTAGAAGCAAATAAAATTGTAGAAAAATGTCGTCGTGTACTTCAGTGGGTGTACGTTGCCGCGTACTATTTTCCAAGAAACCATGGCCCATACGCACTGTTCAAACTCAACCATGACGCACTGGAGGGACACACGGAGCACTTGAATCGATTAGTCAGCTTTGGTAGTCAACTTGATGGTGTTGAGAAATCATGGGATCAAATTATTGAAGAGGGGGGCAGTGCGAACGTCGCCGACGCTTTGAGAGAGGTCGGGAGGGAGACAGATATGGTGAAGCACTATTTGGATAGTTTCATGGGAGAGGCAGTGTTTGAGTTGTACTTTCGCGAGGCGTTGAGAGACACGAACAAGTTGCCGTCGAGTGAGGCGGGAGTACTAAAAGTATGAAAGAAGAAAATTAATTTAAATTAAAAATTTAAAAGAAATAAACAATAATTATTTATATTATGAGCTTCACAACTATCTTCTATCATGGTCTATCTTTGTTTTTTATTTTTATTTTTATTAAAAAAAATAAATTATCTTTGTTATTTTTTTATTTGTTTTTACTTTTTACATATGTACCGAAGGTACCGCGGTACAATTATTTCATTAAGTTATTTTTATTAACACTAACACTACTACTTCTTACAACGCCTTGCATATTTGTTTAAACTTTGTATCAATCTCTGTTGTCCATAAATCCTTGTATGATTTTTTTTTACTCATTATCTCTACTACGATCATTTTCTTCCGTCAGCAAGTAGGCCATGAGATTTTTTCTTGTGAACACTACTACTTCTTACAACGCCTTGCATATTTGTTTAAACTTTGTATCAATCTCTGTTGTCCATAAATCCTTGTCTGATTTCTTTTTACTCATTCCACCCATGACGAGAGCAACTTTGTCGACGACGATCTCCTTGTCCGATTCCAACCCATTGAGTGCCTCTTTTAATTCCTCTTTGGTATGTGCAGACGTCAGCGCAGCAATCCAGTTCACACCAATCATCTCACCGTCAATACCGTGTGATGCTTCATGATTCTCATCATTAACAATACATTGATTAGCGCCGGAAGCAACGAGAAATCGTGCCGTCCAAAAGTAGTCGTACGCCATTGCCATCTACAAAAAAAAGGAAAGAAAAAAGTTAAAAAAAGGGTCAGTGTATACACACGCACCAACCACCAGCAGGTTTTATTTAAGAAAAAAAAACGACTCACGTGAAGCGCCGTGTTCCCTTTGCTGTTCTTTGCATCAACATCAGCACCCGTCTCGATCAGCATAGTGACAACATCAAGATGTCCATTTTGTGCTGCTATGTGAATCGCTGTGTTTCCATTCCTTGGATCATGGACGTTAACGAGATTGGGCTTCAACGACAAAAGCTCACGCATTTTCAACGGCTCCTTGTTCCAACGTATCAGGGAGTGGAGCTTGTTCATCCCAACCACATCGTCTTCCTCTTTCCAAACATCGTCATCTCGGTCACGTCTAACCAATTGTTCTTCCTTGGTGCTCTTGTTGACATTTAACAGAGCAACGTTCCTCTTTGTCAAAGCGCCGCCGCCGCCGCCGCTCTTGGTTTCTTCTCCCTTACACTCCTCTTGCTTCTTGTTCTTGTTTTTTATCTTCTTCTTCTTTTTCTTTTTCTTTTTCGTTCTCCTCCCACCTTTTGTCACCTGCTCTTTCCATGTGAACACAATCGTTACCTGATGTTCTCCTACTCTCTCTTTTTCAAATTCGTCTTCTTCTTCCTCGTCTTCTTCACTCTCATCGTCTTCAGCCTCCGCAACTCCATCATCGTACACTTCAACATCTGCATTCCCTGGAATGAGAAAATCCATCTTGTCTACATTGATTCGCCATCTCGAGTTCTCATGAACGGCTCGATGCACTCTGTTTAAAATTGAACTAGCAGGCGAGTCCAGTCGTGACATATCGTAATGATTTGCACTTTTTCCTAGTTTCGGTGCGTACTTCTTACTCATCTTTTGTGGATTCTTTTGTGAATGGAGTGCGAAACGACGACCGTCAGCTTCGTTAATATTGACTTTCCCTTGGTCACCGTGACCGTGTCTTCTTCGATCGCCGCGACGACGCATGGGTGACACGGCCGTTCTGGACAAATGGACCGAAGCAGGAAGGATGAAGCAGGACACCGTTGCCTTGCTCAGGCTTCTCGCATTTCTCTTCTCCTCCCATATCGTTTGGCATGCAGACTGGAGTGAGCGTGGTTGAATTTTTGTAAATCCAATTTGACAAAGAACATCACCCTCGTTAATGCCAGCCAAATAAGCTGCACCGTCTTTCTCAACACCAATGAAGCAGGGCATGCCATCTGGACTAAGTTCCAGCTCTGCTGACCATCGCGTGTTGGTAGGTAGTTCAAGAATCGTTCCGTCGTCACTCATTGTTTTGTCGATGTGAGAATGTGATCGAAGTTGAATAACCTTGTCGATTGAGTTTATATATGATATATGAATGAGTGTTCAAACTCTGAACGAATAAAATAAAAACAAGTCAAATCAAAGTTGTGAGTGTCAAATCAAATCGTCCAAATCCAAATACAAATTTCTACTAGTATAATCATACGATCTAATTCGGCGGCTCCATTAACAAAACCCAGAGACAGCAGTGGCGTCCACCCAACACCATGAACACGTTTAAAGAGAGCATCCACAGTACTCTCAACCTTCGGTTTGTCTATCCGGCCTCGAACTGCAAGACCGGAAGGGCAGTTCTCGATGCCGACGTTCTCGGCATTCCAGTGTGGCCAGTGCAAGGACAAAAAACAAAACGAAGATGTGTTGGACAAAGCTCACTCTCAGATCTTCGCCAAGTCATTGTCCAACCTGTTCTCCTTGCCGAGTGTCACGAACAGCAGGTGGGATTCGAGGCCAACCAACAAAGAGTCGTGGGTGAAAAAGACAAACTCGATATTAAAAAATCCACTACCGCTACAGCTTCGACATCCACACTCACATCACACATGTCCAAGCAGCTGACCTACAACTCGACCACCACAGGCACCAACCTGCCCACCAACGTAGCACCATTTAATATCTCACGCCGTGATCTCCGTATTCCTTCGCCAACGAAAAAAAACATTCAACAAGGTTCTTTTTCAATCGGTCGACCAACACGAAAGTATCGACCACGACCAGGCGAGACCAGCAGCTTTGCCACCGTGTTCTGCTCCGCTACTGACCAGGACAACATTGTCAAGTACTTTGTCATTGAGCATATTCCAACAACACTTGAACGACTGATGCTGTACGACCAACAAGCAGTGTATGGAAGTCCGTCCCGAGGTACTTTCTCGTCGTCCTCCTCCTCCTCCTCCTCCTCCTCCTTCTCCTCCTCCACCTCCTCCAATTTCTCCTCCTCCTCCTCCAATTTCTCCTCCTCCTCCACCATCTTTGCAGCCTCGTCCACCGCCTCCGCCACTGCATCCTCCCCGGGTGGTGCCCAATCAACTGAGAGCCCACCTCACAGCCCACACCTCACGAGTCAGACCATGCCATTCTCCTCCTCTCCATACTCTCCGTCCTCACTCTCACCGTCCCGGCACCACAACGGACAACCAGGGAGTGGCAATAATACTTCTCTCTCGTCTCCTCTGCTGACGACGACGTCTACTTTTGATCAACATGGTCATCATCGACATCATCGCGACAGCTCAATTTCCGACGTGGACATGATTGAGGAGGATCACAGCATTGTGCCTGGCGCGTGCTTTGGTCTTTTGCGTCGAGCAGACTCGCGCATTGTGATTGGCAGCAATGTCTGGTCTGGTGACTCTGTTGGAAATTTGACTCGAGTACAATTTTGGACGTTCCAGCTGTTGTCGGCACTCGATATTCTTCATCGAAAAAATCTTTCTCACGGGGAGCTCCAACCTTCAACCATTCAAGTTGTAGATTTAATGTGGTTGAAACTGTTTCCATCGAAAGAAATGCTGCTGCGTAGTGGGAGGAGAACGGCTGGTCATGCTATTCCCAAATCGTCGAGCTTTTTGTCGAACAAAAGATTTCCCTGGCCATCCCCTCTGATTACTTGTTGTGTGCCACGACATGTTGCGCATGGGAAGCTGACAACGGTGACGGAGCGATGGACCAATGGCGACCTGTCTAATTTAGACTACTTGATGCTTCTGAACAAGGCAGCTGGAAGAAAAATGGGTGATGCAAGTTTTTGTGCGGTTCTTCCTTGGGTGACTGATTTTACAACAACAGGAGGAGATGGCGAGGAGGTAAAGGAGAAAGAGGAGAAAGAGGAGAAAGAGGAGAAAGAGGAGAAAGAGGAGAAAGAAGAAAAGAAAAGAAAGAGTGGCGATAGGCAAAGAGATGATCGTGATCTCATCTCACAATGGAGAATGCGTGATTTGACCAAGTCGAAGTTTCGTCTCAACAAGGGTGACACGCAGCTGGACGTGACGTACCGCTCCGCGATTTTGAGCGGGATGCGAAACATGGGCGTCATTCCACACCACATTCCTGAAAATTTATCAGACATGTCATATTATTTTTATCTCGCGAGAGTCACGCCACTGGAAGTACTTCGCTCAGTCGTCCGCTCCAGATTTACATCCAGACACTACCCTTCCTCGATGGAGCGGCTGTACGCTCTAACACCCGACGAGTGCATTGCGGAGTTTTATCTGGATGCAACTGTGTTCACGTCGTCACACCGCAAGAAGAAGAAGAAGGAGAAGGAGAAGAAGAAGGAGAAGAAGAAGAAGGAGGAGGAGGAGACAAAGAACATGGCGAGCGGCGAAGAAAGAAAAAACGAGGAAGAGGACAAGATGTCCATGCCAGATCTTGAGATTCCATGCAGCTCACCACACATGTTCATTGCAGCGCACCGTGCCCTTTTAGAAAGCGATGCGGTCACGTCGCAACTGCACCACTGGATTGATCTCACATTTGGATACAAGCTGACTGGAAGGCCTGCCGTCAAAGCAAAAAATGTTCCGCTGAGTGTCATCGTTGCATGCCAAGACGGCGTCGGCGGCGCGAGCGGTGAGTTTGATCGTGAGAGCAGTAGTGGTGGTAGTGGTGGTGGTGGTGATGGTGGTGGTGGTGGTAGTGGTAACAGCCGCATCTACCGGAGATCAAAACATCTGGTTGGTGGTGCTGGTTTCGTCCAACTTTTTGGCGCGCCACACCCACAACGAAGAAAGACAGTGACACCATCATCAAGAGTGAAGAGGAGCAGTCTAGTCACGCCAGGTCCAAGTAGAAAAGAAAAAAAAATTGCACCTGGTGCTGGTGTTGCGAGTGTTGCGACCACTGATGACCACCTCAGCGGAAACTTGATCGCAGCGACCACGCCTCGCATGCGCCTCCAACCTGGCATGTCACCCGCGGCGCTGGCATCATCTAATCTTCTTGTGCGTGCTGGCAGTCCATTGGATCCAACTGGCGCTCAACTACTTCGTGCTCTTCCGTTTCCTTCACTGAATCTCCAAGTGAACAACAGCAGCGTGAAAAGGAGTCGCACAGAACAACAGAGAGATGCCACGCAAGAAAGCAGTATCTCCTTGCCACCACCACCGTCTTCTTCCTCTTCCTCTTCCTCTTCCTCCTCCTGCTCCACCTCCTCCTCGTCCTCTTCCTCTTCCTCAGCAGAGAATCCTTGGGACTTTTTAAATCCCACCGCGGTCCATGACGCTTCCGCGTCCTCCGCGTTGACAGAGAAGGAAGAGTCTTCTTCATCGCTAGAGACATGCAAGCAAGAAGGAGTCGTGCGAGATGTGTCGTCTATATCATCGAGACGATTGAACGCAACGTATTCGGACGTTGGCGACGATACCAGCGCAACACCCGAACAGGACATGTTTTCTTTCGGATGTGTGCTCGCGCAAGTGTACATGCCACACAACGCACCTCTATTTACAAGTGCCTCTCTTGTTCATTTTCAAGAGACGTATTACAACGAGGAGAAAAGAAAGAGAAAAGAGAAAAGAAAAGATAAAAGAAAAAAAAGAAAAGACGGAGGAGGCACTAGGAAACAAAATTTAAATGAGCAAGACAAAGAGAAAGAGAGGAACAGGAATGGGGATCGACCAGAGGAACATACAGCACGTCTCGTGCGTCTCCTGACCAAGTCTTGTGGTGCTGATGTTTTGACAATGCCACCCTCTGTCTTAGAGACGGTCGCACATCTTGTCCAACCTGATCCAAAGCGACGACCGACCTCCTCCTCTCTCCTCTCAGGAAATGATGGCAGTGAAACGGCGGAGGATCAGAATAGAAGAAGGTTGTTTCCAAATCCCTCGCGATTTCTTGGTGTGTACGAGTTCCTTTCCGAGTGGTACAGCTGCTCAACGTGGATGGCGCGGTACCAGCATGCGCAGCAAGTACTTCCTCTGCTGCTTGTAGAGGCACCTATGGAAATGTTTGAGACGCTGCTTGTACCTTACGTCATTGATCTGGTGAATCTTGTTTCTCTGTCCTCTGTCGAGAAGGAGGAAGTCGATGATGTAGACAAGTGTATTCACGAGTGTGTTCACATCAGCATCCGTCTATGGATCCAATGCTCACAACGCGCTGGAATTGAAGAGACGCTGCGGAGTGACCTATGGTCGTCGCTTCGGACGCTGATGGAGGCATCGCTCCGCGAAGTGGAGGACGAGGACGAGCTGGAGCAGGAGCGACAGATGAAAAGGAGTGCAAGAGAGGAGGAGATGGTGGTGGAGGAGTTGGTCGCAGAGAAGGTGGTCGCAGAGAAAGTGGTCACAGAGGAAGTGGTCACAGAGGAGGAGGAAGTCAGCCCAAGCCTTCCTGCTGCTCGCGCTACACTGCTCGTGCTGGCAGGAGCCAAGCGGTACAGTGGAGCTGGACTTTCAAAGCAAGCCAAGCGTGTCCCTTCTCCCAAACGAAGACGCGGCCTCTCCTCCTTCTCCTCCTTCTCCTCTATCCCACACTCTCTGTCGCACTGCATCGGCCACACATATTTTAAAAAGGAAATGCTGCCGACGTACGTCCGTGTGTTGACAACGCTCAAGACTGACGCGTGCGATCCACTACGGAGGCAGGCAGCAGACGCCATCGTTCGTCTGGCAGACAAGGATGGCCTCGGACGTGAGTTCTCTACTCGTTATGTTTTGCCCATTCTCCTCCAGTCCATCAGCAACTCTCGTGAGTTACGAAGAACAACACATCGCTACCGTCCGACAAGGAGAGGTGACAACGAGCGAGGGCAGCCGTGGAGAATTGTACCAGGATGGGCGACTGCACTCGACCAACAGAACTGCAGCAGTAGCAGCAGTGTTCGAGGAGGGGGAAGGAGAAGACGAGGGAGGAGGAGGAGCACGATGCGAAACGGCACGCTTCCACCACCACTGTTTGTTCAACCCGAGCCACCCTCTTTCCTCCTGTCAGAAATCATTGTCGCAATGTCAAGAGCGTTGACTGAGACTTGTCTGGCACACACGGTCCTCCCATGCCTGCTGAGCACACTGCCTTATCTTCACGAGAGATACCAGATGCTGTCTCGCGATCAATTTGAGGCAACGGCAGCAGCAGCAGCAGCAAGAGACAAGGTCACAGAGGGAGATCTTTGGGGCACGTGCTCATCCAATGATGCATGGTGTTTGGAAATTTTTCAAACGATTGACGGTTTGTTTCCTCTGCTGTCAAACTCTACTCTCTTAGATAAGTTCGTCCTCCGTCCTCCGTCCAATTGTCGTGGCATGACGCTCCATCGAATGCTCGAACTCCTGCCTCTCCCTTCGCCCGACAACGTCACCAGCGTCCATGCCAGCGTCCATGCCACTCTGGCTACTCTCGTGGTTCGACTCTCTCGCTCCGTTGGTCCTCAATATTTTCGGGAAAAGATTCTTCCGTCCATACGAAGATGGATGCTTCGAATTTGCACAGAGCAGCTGCCTGATGCTGTCCTTGAGCGATGGGAGACGAAGCGAGAAACGGGTGGTAACACGAGGAGTGGAATGACAGCGACATGGTATTACCGCGTCGAGCTGCTGCTGGACTACGTTGGCATGGTGTATCTCCCACTGGAGCGAATGCATGGAAGCAGCGTGGTGTTTCCAGTAGAGGAGGAGGAGACGAGGAGATACTTGAACGCAGTTCGACTTCGAGGATACGACACAGAATTGTTGGTGGAGCAGAGAAATGTTTTGTACGGTGGTGGAAGTAGTGGCGGCGGAGAAGAAAAGCGCACCGAGGCAGAAAGAGAAGGAGGAGGAGGAGGAGGAGGAGGAGGAGGAGGAGGAGACGGTTGGGAGGAGGAGAAAAGTGGCAAGAGCGACGAAGTGGCAAGCAAGATTGAGGGAGAGGGTAGTGGCGGAGGAGGAAACAGTGGTAGTGGTGGTAGTGGTGGCAGTGGTGGCAGTGGTGGCAGTGGTGGCGATGCTGCTGCGAGTGGCGGATCACTGTCCGGAGAGTCTGATGGTGGTGCCATGACTAGTAGTGGGGGAGAGGGTGCGACAACAACAACGACAACAGCAACAACAACAACAACAACAACAACGACGACGACGACGACAACAACCAGCGGTGCGACCGATGGAGTGGATCAGCTGCCCGTGTATGTTGAGCCACAGAGAATTGAGCTGATGCAGCTGACAGTGCGAGAGGGAAGGACAGGAGGGTACATTGCACCGGATTGGAGAGACAGGAGAAGGAGAAGGAAAGAGATGGCTGAAAAAAATAGAGAAAAGGAAAAAATGGTGGAGAGCAGGAGCAGTAGTGGTGAACAAAAAGAGGAGAGGAGATTGGTCGAAGACAAAGATGAGTTTCAGATTTTTGATCGATTTAAAGGAAGAAGCCAGGAGCAATCGGAGCAGAAGAAGGAGCAGAAGAGGTTGATGGCAGCTGCCTCTGTAGAGTCGATCGATGAACCAGAGAGTGAACGAGTGACTGTGGCTGGTGGCATCATCACTGAGTCATACTTTTCAACCTATGGTGCTGATCTCCGTCGCGATCTTTCGGTCGAGTCTTCGGATGTTCTTCGTCCTTTAGGCTCTGTGATACCCTCGTCACCCATGACATCTTCGACAGCATCGATCTCTTTCTCCTCCTCTGCTGTGAGAACACCATCAATGACACCATCGAGAGCTGGTGCCAGTGTCCCTTCTCCCAGTAATGCGCCAGAGCAGACAGGCACGACAACAGAGCTCGCAGCAAATACATCTACAACCACCGGACGCACCACAACTGGTCCTCCCACGTCTTCTTCTGACACCCAAGTGGTGGTCGGTACAGCAGCAGGTAAAGCCGCCAGCGACAGTGCCACCAGTGCCGCCAGTGCCGCCAGTTCTGCTAGCCAGTTACAGCAACCACAGCAACCACCGCAACCACAGCAACCACAGCAACCGCAGCAACCGCAGCAACCACAACAACCACAGCAACCGCAGCAGCCACCACATCAACCACAGCAGCGCGTGGCACCCGCCACTATTTGGGAGGTGGACAAGCGAACCACACAGGAGAGATCCGGCAAGGGGTGTGTGCTTGAGAGTGCATGGCCACCCTCGAAACGTCACGGCCAGCCTCTGTACGCTGTTGATAGTTGGTCCATTGTGGGTGGTGGTGCAGAGGAGAACTCCGTGGATCCAGAGGACGACGAGCACAAAAAGGAGGTGGAGAATGCTGACCGCACGGAAGATCTTGCCAGAGGTGCCATCTCCTCGTCTCGCCTTCTTCCTACAATTGCTGCACCAGTGTTGTCGTCGTCTTCCTCTTCTTCTTCTTCTTCTTCTTCCTCCTCCTCCTCCTCCTCGTCCTCCGAGAGCGTCACTTCCATGACAGTGGCGCGCGACGAGAGGACGCTCATTACAGGAAGTCAAAGCGGCGTCGTGTCCGTGTGGAGGCTTGGCGAGGGCACTCCACCCGTCTTGGGTGGCCAGGGTCGTGTTGGTGTGTCTCCAATCGTTGCAACAACTCCTTGCAGGAGTGGCACCAGCATCGTTGTCTGCGACGGTGGTCTCCACTGGATGGACTCGACAACGGGACGCTTTACTCTACGACTTCCTCATCGTGACGGTACTCGGCTTCCCTTCAGTGCTTTGGCGAGTGGTGGCAGTGTCCACAACGTTGGTCACCACAACAACGTTGTGGCTGGCACCCGCGGTGGGAGTCTAGCCTGTCTTGACGTGCGCCAGCGGCACTCGGCGCGCGTCGTTGCGTTCTGGTCACTCGCACCGCAGGCTCAGCGCACCCACGTCGGAGATCGTGGCGCGATCACTTCGATTGTGCGTGGAGAGCACTGGGTGGCAGCATCGTCGTCATCGGGATTTGTCACGATGGTTGACGTCCGGACGGGTGGTGTGCTTCACCGCTGGCAGGGACACGGCGTCAGTGGTGGCAAAACAGAACAGCCCGAGTGGTCCAGCGGGACGGAGATCGTGCAAATGCTGCGTGCTGGTGAGACCAGCGTTGTGACAGCTGCCAGTGACGGCATCGTGCTGGTGTGGGATTTGAAGAGGAGCTTGCCAGTCCTGATGCGTAAGGAGATTGGTGGTGGTGGGTTGAGTGGTGGTGGTGGTAGTTTGAGTGGTGTGAGTGGTTTGGGCAGCGGGACGAGCACAAACATCCCTACCGCTACCAACAGCAACAGCAACACCACTACTAGCAGCAGCAGCAGCAGCAACAGCAGCAGCAGCAGCAGCAGCAAAGCTGGAACAAGTGGCGGAGGTCTCGGCGGCGCGAGTGGACTGAGTGGCGAAAGCAAGAGTGAAGATCGGACGTCGAGTGGATCCTTCAAAGGTGGATCTGCAGCCTCCGCGTTGGGTGGTGGTGTTGGAATTAGTGGCAATGGTGGTATTGGAATTGGTGGTAGTGGAATTGGTGGTGAGATCGGTGGTGGTCTGCTGAGTGGTGTACGCGAGAGGGAAGGAAACGAAGAAGAGGTTGACACGACGACAATGGAGATGATCGGAGGGAGAGGGAACAAGGCGGGCGATCGATTAGTTAACAGTTTGCACGGCATGCGTGAGATGGGACGTGAGATAGCGCGACTGGGAGCAGAAAAGCTGCTGAGTGGTTTGAGTGGACGTGACGCTGGATTTGTTGTTGCTGCCGGTAAGCAGCAGCCAATGCCTAAGTTTACGTACGAGAAAGACATCCATCCTTATTTATTAAAAAGTTGGGAGGTTGCTTCTTTTACAAGCGATCGAAGATTTGAATGGGAGGAGAGAGTAGCAGTAGATGGAGTTGTGGGTGAGGTCTGCACAGTGGCACCAGCACGCGTGGGTGGTGTTGGTATGCGTGGGAGTACGGTGGCTAGTCCAGGTTGGGATCACGTTACTGGTTTGTGGAGTCCAAACGATGGTGTGATGACGGTGTTTGGTGGCAAAGGCAATCGCGTCGGTGTGACGAGCGTCAAGACTGGTGGTGGTGGTGGTGGTGGGAGACAATGGAGTGAGATGGTGACGAGATCAGTGCTGGTGACAGGTGGAAGAGGGAGTGGTGGGAGAACGGGTAAGATGAGAGGGAAAATTACTTCAATAGAGGTGCTGAGAACAAGAAGAATGGTGCTTGTTGGTGACTCGCGTGGTGTTGTGAGCGTGGTGGTTTGAGGTTTCTAACAAGTAATAGTAATAAAAAAAAATGTAAGCGATAGAGAGAAATTGATCAACTGCACTACTGTGTATTCTTTCCTACATTATTTATATTATTGTTTCCAATTCTTCAGCTGCGCCAGCTTTGAAGCATGCCCCGCATTCTCTACTTTATCTGTGTCTTCTTCTCCTTCCAATGTGCTTCCACGTAGAGCAGATGGTTTTTTTCCTTGTTTTATATGATCGAGATGAGTTTTGATGCATCGAGCAAACAAAAAGCTAGACTCCTTACATCCTGCAACAGCAGCGTTTTTGGGAATGGATGCCTGTGGCAGTGTGCCGAGTCGAGCCGCTACATACTGTGCAGTGCAGGAAGGATGTGCCCAATCTTGGTCGTTGGCCATTCTATGTTCAAAATCGTCTGCCAGGTATTTATAAAAGTGGTTGCAGCTATTCTCACAAGCAAGTCTTGTCGTTGGCCGAGGAAAATACTTGTTCCAAGGCTTGCATAAGATTTTGCATGATATGAGTTTGGGGTGGTTGGCCTTGTCGTCGGGAGTTTGTGACATGTAGCGGCATGGGCAGCGATGCTCGTCGTGCTCTTGGGCTAGCACTGCTTGAAGAACAATAAGAACCAAAGGGATCGATCGGTGCATGTTTGGTTTTTTTAATTCGAATCAGATCGACGAAAAGAGAACCAAAAACCAAACAAGGAAAGAAACAGCCAAAAACACTGGGATGGTATATTCTTGCAAAAATATCAAAAAATATTTTTACTAGATTTTATGTACCTTGTTCAGTACACTATTTTTTACTACTTCCTCGATCCCATTGACAGCAGCAGCAGCAGCAGCAGCAGCAACAGCAGCATTGCGAGCACACTCTTCTACTTGCGCAACGTGCTCCGGTCCAAACTCCAGGTAGTGCTGCTTCAACAGCATCCAACCAGTCTCTCTTTTTGATACTGGACAAATTTTGATATGTCTTAAAATTGCCAGTCTTGCTTCCCTCTCTGCTCTCTCAGCACCCTCCGTGTCAAAAGTGTTATCCAAATCATCGTCCACAGCACACGCAGCTACCTTCTTGATGACCATATCGAGCTCCTCCACTTTCACTTTCACTCTCACCACACCACTACACGACACATTGTCAGTCCTCTCGTCGTCATGACAAGAACCAAGGCAGCACCAGCATCGTCCAGTCGACTCGTTGTCACTGTCCACAAAGTCATCTCCACCACCATTCTTTCTCCTCCTTCTGGCAGCGCTGCTGGTTCCACCTGTGTACTTGAACGAGGGGGTGGCACTGCACGATGCTGCTCCTCCACTGCCGCTGCTCGCATCGGCTGCGGCGATCGCTGCTTTCACCCACTTGGCCTCGCTCGCTGCAACACCCTTGGCGTAGTTGGCCAATATCTTTTCTGCAGGACAAATGGGAAGATGGAAAGCTGTTGCAATCGGACGATGATCTAGTGACAGTGGCAGCATTGTTTCGACGTAACTCATACTGGACAGTGCAGGCAGCTTGGTAGTCTCATCAAAACCATGAGTATGAGCTTTCTCCAACAAACGCCATGTCCAGCAGAGTGGACGACACTCGACATCACGCAATGCACTGACGTTGCGCTTGGTCCTGCAGTGGTCATACCCCAGCGCATGGTATTCAGCAAGCTCCTGCTCACAGTTGATGACTGACTCGAGCTGCCAACCACGTCGTGCTGCTGCCTCGAACACAAAACCATATCGTGCGTCCTCCTTGGGATTCAATGAGCGAAGACGCATCTCCAGAACGCCGACGCCAGGAACGAGGAGATTACTTTGTGAGAGTGAGGCGAGGAAGGACTTGACAAGTTTGGACGTGCCACCGTGGCGATATGTATGTGGAAAGTTGAACACCACCTTGTCGAATGGTGTGGTGGTTGTTGGAGTAGTGAGCCAGGAAGGAATGGGTGCACGGGAGGCACGGGAGGGTGCATGAGACTTGCCACTTGTCGTCGTCGCCGTCGTTCTAGTTCTTGGATCTTGGTCGTGGAGACGCGTCGCATCGATCTCGGTGGCAACGCGCACGTCGAGTGATTGCAACTCATCTAGACGATGCTGGTAGGCTGGATCGGAGGAGTCAAAGTATCGATCGCGAATGTCGGAGGCAGTGCCAACCTCGGTGGTGAAGATGGTAGAGAGATGTGACGACGGATGACGGGCGAGTGCGAGTGCGAAGGAGAAGTCGCCATCACCAAGGAGGAGGATTCTTCTGGTGGATGATGGTGATGGTGATGGTGGTGGTGCAGTTTTGGACTCGACAGGAGGACCAGCAGATGTGTA
>Ga0307997_10000792_pt1 | contig 14602 bp, 9 predicted proteins | sample Davwhametageno36_FD_203165 | JGI IMG/M metagenome (GOLD analysis project Ga0307997, IMG submission 203165) | Marine microbial communities from Davis Island wharf, Antarctic Ocean - #36 | ecosystem: Environmental > Aquatic > Marine > Unclassified | place: Antarctic Ocean: Davis Island wharf... | reverse complement strand
TACAATCAAAACTTAAGTAATCCATTAAAGTCCTCTTTAAATCAGTAATCACCTAATAAAGATAGCCAATGAATTTATCCACAGCAGCATCGCAGACTAACCAAGCCCATCCAGCGTTTAAATTAATCCGTAGTCAAGTAATTGAGTCACTTAACGTTACTGTTAAACAATATCATCACCGAAAAACAGGTGCTGTACACTTTCATATGGACGCCGAAAACGAAGAAAATGTATTTTTAGTTGCGTTGCGTACCGTACCCATGGACTCTACTGGTGTTGCTCATATTTTAGAGCACACCGCGCTATGTGGCAGTGAACGTTACCCTGTCCGTGATCCCTTTTTTATGATGATCCGACGCTCACTTAATACATTTATGAATGCCTTTACTAGCTCCGATTGGACCGCCTATCCGTTTGCTAGTCAAAATCGTAAAGATTTTAACAATCTTCTGGACGTTTATTTAGACGCTGTTTTTTTCTCTCGCCTTGATCAGTTAGATTTTTGTCAGGAAGGCCACAGGATAGAGTTTTCAGAAAGTAACAACTCCAACAGTGACCTTGTTTACAAAGGAATCGTTTTCAACGAAATGAAAGGTGCTATGAGTTCTGTCACGAGTACACTTTGGCAAACACTGTGCAAACATCTTTACCCAACCAACACCTATCACTTTAACAGTGGTGGCGAACCAGAAAACATTCCTGATCTTAGCTATAAACAATTAAAAGATTTTTATAAACGTCACTATCACCCCAGTAACGCTATTTTTATGACCTATGGTGATATTAGCGCTGAACAGCATCAGTCAAATTTTGAAACATTAGCACTATCTCGCTTTGAAAAACTTAACATTAATATTGAGGTACCCGAGGAGACGCGTTATCTGGCCCCAATAAGTGTTCTGGAAAGCTATGCATTTAACGAGGAAGGCAGTCTAGATGACAAAAACCATGTGGTAATAGGTTGGTTATGGGGACAAAGCACTAACTTACAAGACATGCTAGAAGGGCAACTTCTATCCAGCGTATTGTTGGATAATAGCAGTTCTCCACTTATGCGTGCATTAGAAACTACGGATCTAGCCAATTCGCCATCCCCCTTGTGTGGATTAGAAGATTCCATGCGTGAGCTGACTTTTGTCTGCGGTGTTGAAGGCGCTAAAATTGAAAATGTTACTCACATAGAAAAAATGATTCTTGACACGCTACAATCAGTGGCCGACAAAGGTGTCCCACAGCAACAACTTGAATCCGTGTTACACCAACTTGAATTAAATCAGCGCGAAGTCGGTGGTGACGGCTTTCCCTTTGGTCTGCAGTTAATTATGGCAGCTATTGGAAGTGCCACTCACCGTGGTGATCCCATTGGCGTATTAAACCTTGACCCAGTGCTAGAACAATTACAGCAAGACATTAAAGACCCCAACTTTATTAAAGGCTTGGCTCGCAAATTACTAATTGATAACCCTCATCGGGTAACCCTCACTCTGACGCCAGATACTAAGTTAGCTGGACGTCGTGATGCTGCAGAAGCTGCAAAACTAGCTGCCATTAAAAAGGGCCTATCAGAGCAACAAAAGCAGGACATCATCAACCAAACCAACGCCTTAAATAAACGTCAATTGCAAAAAGATGACGAGTCAATTTTACCCAAGGTAGGCCTAGAAGATGTGCCTGCCGATATCCGAGTCATTGAAGGCGTTAGCGCCCAACTTGGTTCAATGCCCAGTCACAGCTATGCTCAGGGAACCAATGGGTTGGTCTATCAACAAATATTAATTGAGCTACCACCCCTCCCTTCTGATCTAATGGCCTTATTACCTTTTTACACTAACAGTCTAACTGAACTGGCTGTCGGAGATAAAGACTACTTGCAAACTCAAGCTTGGCAGGCTGAAGTTTGTGGTGGTATAAATGCTTTTACTACGATGCGTGCCAACATTGATAATGAGCAACGCATTAAAAGTTATTTAGTCCTTTCTTCAAATGCTTTGTCTCGCAATCAGCAGCAGCAGGCAGAACTGATGCAAAAAACTCTGCAAACAGTTCGCTTTGACGAACTGCCTCGGCTGCATGAATTACTTAGCCAACAAAGAGCCAGTCGTGAGCAATCAGTGACTAACAGTGGCCATAGCCTAGCAATGAGCGCTGCTTGCAGCAGTATGAGTCCTACTGCTGCCCTAAGCCATCAACTTGGCGGTCTTGCCGGTATCCAATCAGTCAAAATACTCGATGAAAGCCTAAACCAAAGTGACAAACTGGCTCATTACGCCGCTTCGTTGAGTAAATTACATCAACTAATTATGACCGCACCCAAGCAGTTATTGCTGGTAGCCGAGTCAGACAAACTGGCTGATTGCCAAAAAACTATCACTCAGCTTTGGACCGAGAAAAACCACACTGTTACACAACGTTTTCAACCGGATCCTGTTCGAGATCAGACCAAACAATTATGGGTGGCGAACACACAAGTTAATTTCTGTGCTAAAGCCTATCCCACTGTTACTGTGAGCCACCCCGATGCGGCTGCATTATCTGTACTAGGTGGTTTTTTACGCAATGGTTACCTTCATAGAGTAATCCGTGAACAGGGAGGAGCCTATGGCGGTGGAGCTAGCCAAGACTCTGCCATTGCAGCGTTTAAGTTTTACTCATACAGAGATCCGCGTCTAGAAGAAACACTGAATGATTTTGACCAGTCAATTCAATGGCTATTAAAAACAGAACACGAAGCCGAACCACTGGAACAAGCTATTCTTGGCGTCATTAGCGAAATCGACAAACCCGGTTCACCCGCAGGTGAAGCTAAACAGACGTTCCACAACCGTTTATTTGGTCGCAGCCCTAAACATCGTCGTGAATTTCGCCAAAAAATATTAAAAGTAACACTGGATGATTTAAAACGTGTGGCTCGTCTATATCTGAAGCCGGAATTGGCCAGTTTAGCAATAATTACTAGCCCTTCAACATTTGAAAAACTTGCAGATCTTGTTATTACCGAGGAGTTAGAAGTAAACGCACTTTGAACATGGGCCTGATTGAGTTATAGCTAATGACATTAAATTTTACACTAGGCATGGTCTAGGTAATTGTGTCTTCGATTTATACTCTACCTTGAGACCACCAGTGACCTTGATTTAATTATTATAGTTAATTTAGGGTGCTCAAATAATATGTTTTTTAGGGTAATGGTGCTGGTAAAGACTTAAAATGATCGCTTAATTTTTAAATACTTTAAATTTAATGTGTTTTTTTAGGGTAATAGTGCTGGTAAAGACTTAGAATAATCTCTTAAATTTTAAATGCTTTAAATTGAAGCAAAATATTCATAAATCACCATAGTACTATTTGTTAAATTTGAATTAACGAGTCAAGGATTTTTAATCATGAAAAAACGAACTACTACTATTGTTGCCTTAATTGTTAGCGTTTTAATTTTGTTCGGGTGCAGTAGTAAAACGACGGTAGAAAGTGATTTGAATATTTCTAGTGCGCCAGACTGGGTCAACGAGGGTAATCAAATGCTCGGCGATGAAGATGGCAGACTATTTCATGGTATCGGTTCAGCGCCAGCGATGGGTGACTTCTCACTGCAAAAAAACGCAGCGGATGATCGCGCACGGGCCGAAGTTGCTCGCATGTTTAGCTCTTACCTCAGCATAGCGTCTAACGATTACAGTGCTTCAGCTAGCCAGGGTGACCAGCTAGTAAACGAGCAAGCAGTATCACGCCAGATCGATAATATGACTCAGATCAATCTATCTGGCGTTAAAATCATAGCTCGATGGCAGGATGAGGACACTAATTCCATTTGGTCGTTGGCCGAGCTTGATTTAGATCATGTACAGCGAACTTTAGACAAGGCAGAGGCTATGAACCCTACTCTGCGTGAATTTCTTACCAAACAAAGTAACTCAATTTTTGATAGATTAACCGGAGTTAAACAATGAAAAATCAATGGTTCAAAAGCTTTACTCTAGTCGCTGCAATATCTGCTGGCATGATTATTAACGGCTGCTCAACCGTCGTCAAACGACTGGATTCAGGTGAAGTCACCGACCTAAGTGGTGAGTGGAACGATACCGATTCCCGACTGGTTTCAGAAGAGATGATTCGCGATGTATTAAGCCGCCCCTGGATAAACCGTTTTATTTCGGCGAATGGAAACCGGCCAGCAGTCATTGTTGGTGGCGTGCGTAACCTGAGTCATGAACATATGAATGTTGCAACCTTTATCAACGATATTGAACGAGAGTTAATCAATTCGGGAGAAATTGATTTTGTTGCTTCGAAACTTGAGCGTGGTGAAATCAGAGATGAGCGCAAAGACCAAGAACTTAATGCAAGTAACGAGACCGCAAAACAAATGGGACAAGAGTATGGGGCTGATTTCATGCTTAAGGGTTCAATCAATACCATCTTAGATAGCGTAGATGATGAGCAGGTACGTTTTTATCAAATAGACCTGAACCTAATCAGCCTAGCGGACAACCGCAAAGTTTGGGCTGGTCAAAAGAAGATTAAGAAGCTCATTGAAAAATCAGCTTTCCGTCTTTAAGCGTTACTTGTAAAACAGTTGCTTGTGAAGCGAATGACATTAGCTTACCTAATGGTTAAAAAAGTTATTTTAAAGTATGTGTTAGCTTTTGTTATCGGATTAATGGTTTTGACCCAGAGTGCCTGTGTCAGTATTAAGTTTGAACGTGATGAAATTGAAACATATCTTCTAACGCAGCAACCAGAAAAAGCTTTAACCGCACTCGAGAGCCATGAAGTTAAGGATAGAAACAAGAGCCTCTATTTGCTCGATAAAGCCATGTTACTGCGCATGCAAAATCAATTTGAAGACAGTAGTCAGGTTTTTGAAAAAGCAAAAAGGCTAACTCGCAAGCTAGATGCAATTAGTTTGCGAGAGCAGGCTGCGGCAATATCAATCAATGATTCCCAACGTAGTTATCTACCCCAAAACTTTGAACAAGTTTTGGTTCATTGTTTCCAAGCCATCAACTATCTGCAATTACAAAGGTATAGTGATGCAAGGGTCGAAATATTGCAGCTCAGCGAATTACTCAAACAAAAAGATGATATTCAAATGCCGTTTGCCCAATACCTATCGGGTTTAGTGTTTGAATCTAACCAGGAACTTGATAATGCACTTATCTCTTATCGCAAGGCCTATCAAGCTTATAGTAGTTACAATAGTGCAATCCCATTAATGCTGAAAGAAGACCTACTCCGTTTGACTAAATACCTAGGGCTTAATGATGAACATAAAAAATTCCTAGATGAATTTGATCTCCAAATATGGCCTAAACAGCAAGATACCGATCAGCAAGCACATGCGGTTGCCATTGTTTTAAATGGTTTAATGCCTCGTAAGCATAGTTTAGAGATCAATGTGCAGAGCCCCACTGATGGACAGTTGCATCGAATATCTACGCCCTTTTATGAACATCGAGAAACTAAAGTGTATGGTGCAGAATTAAGTTCTGAATTATTAAATACAAGTTCTGAAATAATAGCCCAGCTTGATAATCAGGCCAGAAATGCATTAAATAATGAAATGCCATCGATTATTGCACGTACAATTGCCAGAATGAGTATTAAAAATTCAGCCGTTGATGAAACGAGGGAGGATCTACCTCTTCTTAGTTTGGCCCTAGAAATTGCTGCCATCATAACCGAACAGGCAGATATTCGGGCTTGGAACACACTGCCTCAACAAATTTTAATCATGCGCTTAAGTCTGCCAGCGGGTAGTCATGATTTAAAGCTTAATCTTTTAGGGTCAAATCTTCCAAGGAATATTCAAACTTGGCAACAAGTTAATATTGCTAAAGGAGAATCTCGTTTTTTTAGCTATCACTCTCCAGATTCCTATGTCACTCAGCGGAAGCCATAAAAATGCAACTTAGTGTCACCTTTGTATTAATTTCAATACTATTGACTTCAGCTTGCAGCTTTACTTCAATCTCACCCAATACTCGGCCCGACTGGGTTAACGGTCAAAGCAAACAATATGCCTCATCACTTTATCTGAGTGGCCAAGGCAGTGCAAAGACCTCCGACAACGCAAAAGATCGGGCAAGAAGCGACCTAGCAAAACAATTCGAAGTAGCGCTTAAAGAAAGTGGCCAACAATCTCAAACCTTTACAAGCAAACAAGCTAACGACGAAACTCGAAACCTGCTCGATCAAAAAGTTTCACGTCAACTTTTTACCTATACATCACGTACTTTACAGGGTGTTGAAATTGCTGATCAATGGTATGACCTCGAGCAAGACGATCACTATGCGCTGGCAGTTTTGTCACGTAACAAAACTCGACAGAGGTTCATTCAAGAGCTTAAAAGAATTGACCAGCAAAACAACCAACGACTTCTGCAAGCCGAAATAGAACCTGCCGCGCTTAAGCGCGCAGCAATTGTACAGCTCGTCATAAACTCACAGCTGCAGCGTATGATGGTACAAAGTTCTTTGCAGGTGGTTGATTCTAGTGGCTTTGGTAAACCATCAAAAATTTCTTTGGCAGAACTAATTCGTAGTCGTGATGCGTTGCTTATAAAAGTGCGCATTCAACCCATAGCGATTGGTGATATGAGCAATGCATTATTAAAAGTAGTCAGTGGTGCCTTAGCTGGTGCTGGTATTTCAGTAAACAAAGACAAATTTGATTATCAACTTAAGGTTCAAACCATTCTTGACCCAGTGATTGAAAAAAACGGCTGGTTCTGGTCACGAGGCACTATGGAAGTCAACTTAATCAATGGAGATGGCAATAGTATAGGTTTGCAGCGGTGGCCATTAAAAGTGTCATCCACCAATATTGAACGGACCCAACCCAGACTGCTTAGTGAAGTTAATAGAATTTTGAAGGAGCAGTTGCGAGAAGTACTCTTAAATTTCACATTAAAACCATAAATTAATGATAAATTAGTATGTATAAGTAGTAATTCACTTTAAGGTAAATTTTTTAAGGTCAATTTATGTTTGAAAAACTTGACCGTAGTAAAAAAGATAAAAGTTTTCAAACAACCTATAGAAGGCTAGTTCTAAAAAGTTAAACTTTATTTAAGGGTGAGCCCCTGAGTCAAAATTAACAAAGCCTAATACAGTGCAGAGCCATTTTAATGCAATAAAATTAATTTTAGCCACTTCAGTTCGTAGCTTTTTTATAAATAAGTAGCAGTAAATAATGCATAGGCTTGAATTTAATAACCTTTATTTCAGCATAATTAACGCATCAACAGCGACCGCGCCCATCGGATTGACAATCACTGGATTGACATCAATCTCAGCAATGACATCTTTTAGTTCATAAGCTAAATGAGAGAGTTTGACCATGGTATTAATTAATGACTGTCGGTCCGATGCCACCTGACCGCGTACCCCATTGATCAATGCGTTAATTCTCAATGTGCATAAAAGTTCGTCTGCGTCTTCACTGTTGATAGGACATAGTGCAACTGCTCTTTCGGAAAGCAGTTCAATTAAAATGCCGCCAGCAGCGACTATTAGTATCGGTCCGAACTGTGGATCGTTGATAATACCGAGACCGATCTCGACGCCCTCGCCTATCATCTTCGTCAATAGTGCCATCGGCCCAAGCCGTTGCTCTAAATCGGTGTAGTGCTGTAACAGTTTGTCTTTGTTTTGAATATTGACGATGACACCACCGACATCACTTTTATGTAAAATTCCGGGCTCTGCTGTTTTTAATACCAGTGGAAAACCAATTAAATCTTCAGCTTCCAGCAAACCTGACGAACCTTTAACGACGGCTTTTTTAGGTGTGGTAATATCAAAAGCAGATAATAAATCCAGTCCATCAATTTCACTCAAGATTTTTGAAGTATGCTGCTTTAACCGCTCATGCCAATACTTTATAATGTTGGGTTCTATAAAATTTTTATCGACCCCTCTTTTTTTATTTGACTTGAATTGCTGATAGGCGAATAAATGTTTGAACGCAAGTAGAGTTTCTTTGGCGCCATCAATGACAGGAATACCGTGTTCATAGCCAAGTCGGCAGATTTTATCGTGCTTTAAATCAGAATAACAATTACCCAATGCAAGTGGTTTGTTGGTCTTTTTAGAAGCGGCCTGCATCGCTCGATAAATCGCTTCAGATAAAAAGTAATCATCTCGGAAATTACTAAAAAAAACACCACCAGCGACATTGCGGTCGGCCATCAATAAGTTGATGCAGGTAAGAAAACGATTTTCAAAATTATCATGACTACCCCAAGCATCCAGTGGATTCTCTGCTTTTAAGCCAGGGTCGAGGTGAATTTGAATTTGTTTTTTAGTGCTGTCTTCGATCTCGGCAAATTCAATTTTAAGTTCGTATGCAAGGTCAGCAATTAGTTCACGGAACCCACCAGACTCTTGAATCGTAGCAATTTTACCCGATGTAATTGCTGGGCTATTTTGAAGCAGCATTAACGTTGCCGCCATTTCATCGAAATCATCAACCGAAATAACACCATAACGACGACATAAAGCTTCAAAAGCTGCCTGACTTCCGGCTATTGCGCCGGTATGAGTAAGTGCCATTTTTGCACTCAAGGGTGATTTACCAATCTTTAAAATCACCACAGGAATATTTTTGTCTAAAGCTTTTTGTAGGGCATCAACAAAGGACTGAGGGTCACGCACAGCTTCTAGAAACAGGCCAATTACTCGGGTTTCAGGTTGCTCCAAAGACCAATCCATATAATCTGCGATTGAAGTTGTGATCTCATTACCACTTGAAACACAGAGATTAAAACCAAGTCGGCTACCATTATGACAAAGTGTTGTGAATGCAGAGCCAGACTGTGCGATATAACTAATACCGCCCTTCTGAATACTCAACGTTTTAGCAAATATACCGATGTAAAGGTCGTCATGGACATTGTAGAAGCCCATACCATTACAACCACAGATAGCAATTTTTGCTTCTATCGCGAGCTGGGTTAAACGTTCTAAAAGGGATGGATTGGTATCGGTCGCTAATATGCCACTCGAATAAATGGTAACTGCCTTGGCGCCATGTGCAATGGCAGACTTTAGCGCAGCTTCCAAGTGTTGATTACCCAAAGCAAGTACGATGTGATCGACTACCTTGGGTAAAGATTCAATGTCAAAATAACACTTGTGGCCAATAACTTGATCAACACTTGGGTTGACCGGAAAAACCGTTCCTACGAAGCTTGAATTGATAACCATGTCGGCCAATATAAACCCCGGTGTCCCAAGTTTATTTGAAGCACCCACTAAAGCTATCGAAGTAGGCTTTAAAAGTGGGTCAAGCAAGTGCTTCATTATGACTGCTTCAAACGTTGTTCACGCCAAGCGAGTGCTGCTTTCATACCCTGCTCGCTTAAAATTTTATTAAACTGTTTGCGGAGCGGTGTCTCAGTCGTTTCAATCTTAACCGATGTATCGACGCCCATTGCCAGAGAACGGCTCAAACCCATTATCTCATAGGTTTGATTAATGGCCTGTTTTGTCATGCGAACTGAGTCTGGATCCATTAATGCAACCTCTTCAGCAAGTGCTAAACCACGCTGTAAACCTTCGCCGTTAGCAACAATTTCATTAACGATACCCAGGTCTAATGCTTCCTGAGCTGGCATACGATCCTGCCCAGAAAGGAGCATTTTTTTGGTCCGCTTAGGATTGGTGTACCAAGGCAGTAATAGTGCTGCAACACTACTTCCGAAGCGAACCTCGGGCTCTCCAAACATTGCATTGTCTTCACAAATAGTCATATCACAGGCCAATGCTAGCTCAAAACCTCCTGCTAGAGCATAACCTTGCACGACGGCTATGGTTGGTTTGGGGAAATGCCAAAAGCGCATAATCACATCAACATCATGTTGAATAGCTGCACGCCATTCAACCTCTCCTTTACGGCTGGCTTCAACACCCGCCTGCAAATCAAAACCAGCGCAAAAAGCGCGACCATTGCCCTTTATAATTACTGTAAAAACACTGTCATCTTTTTCAATATCATCAAGTGCAATATCGAGTTCGAGCAGCATAGTTTTATTGATAGCATTAAGCTTTTCTGGTCGGTTTAAGCTGACAATAGCGACTGGACCCTGTTGATTCAATTCGATCGTTTCAAAGGACATTTAAATTTTAAACTTGATTACTAGAGAGTTTAATTTAAGCAGATATTAGCCCTAATTACAAAAATACAAATATTTAGTATATTATGAATTTTTATACATAACTAAGTGTAGGTCATGAAAGTAATTAAAAACACACTCTATATGTTAATTTTAATATTTTTGACTGCTTGTGGTGGTGGAGGTGGAGGTGGAAAAGCTTCAACTTCAACTCCAACTTTAACCCCAGCAGAAAACAAAGATTGCTCTGAAAGTGCATCAACATCACTGAACGCAATTGTTGCTGAAAATATTATTCCAAAAAATATTGATGTGTTTGATAGGTATATCAATTTTGGTGGATTGTCCCTATTTGTTAAGCCAAACAACAGCGACGATTTTTTAATTAATGTCGCTAAGACATACAGAGATATGTTGGGAGGTGACTTAGGATATACATCTGATTGCGTAGACACATTAAATAGGGAATTTACGTCTTTCAATGTAGCACAAAGAATCTGGTCCGAGACTAAGCCAGAAGAATTTGAGGTCTTTGGAAATAGTTACGAAGCCGTAGACTTAATTGAAGAAAGGGCAAGTTTTAGTAGTCAAGAACAAATAAACGAAGTGATTGAACATCTACTTCACACCATATCAGTATTAGGTTTAAGCCAAGTATTCCCTAATAAATGGGACTATACTAATAAAACCTCGTCCCTTTATTTATCGATGCAGCAAGCTATAGATGGGGGATATTATGACATAACGAGTTATGAGAACCATAAGGCATCCGATCCAGCACAACACCAAAAAATAATCCAACAGGAATTTGCTTATGCAGCAATTTTAACCGCATGGGGTTTAAAACCTCAGGTATGGCCAGAGTCAGAAGGCGAGTGGACATTATCCACTGCTATTGATGTTAAGGAAAAACTCCCCTTATTCTGGACACTATACGAAAACACAATTGAGAATTTTCTTACTGCACCGCTATACACTGACTTAGAGGCACGATTCCCTTAGAGTTAAATTACTTAAAATATTTTAAAAGAAAATCATCCACATTAACATTTTGATCTTTTAACCCATAACACTATTAGTGCAAGCTAAATAGTGACCTGCTATAGTTATTTAACGTCTATCGTTATTGGATATGTATAAAGATTTTTATAATTAATTATAAATTTTTAAATTTTGATGTCATGCTTGATCTCAAGTAAGGCAGACTTTTAAACTTTGTAGTTAGTTAGATCGGTTCATAGCTACCAATCGTTTCAAAATTGGACTCAGTAATGGAAAAAGGAAAGACATCACAACCGCTGTCTAAGACTACTTCTCGCAATGTAACCACTGCAGCAGCTAGGCAAAGGTTGACTATTGTTGGCATCGGCGCTTCGGCTGGGGGCTTGGAAGCATTAGAAGAATTTTTATTAAACGTGCCAACACCATCCAAACTAGCCTTTGTTGTTATCCAGCACCTCGATCCGAACCATAAGGGCATCATGCCTGAGCTACTGCAACGCGCTACCCTGATGAAAGTAAAACAAGCGGGAAACCGGATGAAAGTTGAGCCCAATTTTGTCTATGTCATTCCACCCAATAAAGATTTATCGATTTTGCACGGATTGTTGTTTCTGCTCGACCCGGTGGATCGTCGTGGCTTAAGACTGCCCATAGATTTCTTTTTTCGCTCACTGGCGACTGATCAGCATGAGCGTGCCGTGGCTGTCATTCTTTCGGGCATGGGCTCTGATGGCACTCTAGGATTGCGTGCCATTAAAGAAAATGCAGGTCTGTCGATGGCACAATCGCCTGAATCAGCTAAGTTTGATTCGATGCCACGAAGTGCGATTGCCACCGAGTTAGTTGATATCGTGGGGACGTCAAAAGAATTACCAGAACGGTTATTGAGCTTTTTAAATCACTCTTTTGTTGGCGTTACGACGGCAGTAAAACCGTCCACAATTATTTCTAATACAGCAGAAGAACAAATTATTATTCTACTGCGTGAGCGCACTGGCAACGATTTTTCCTTGTATAAAAAGAACACCTTAAATCGGCGCATTGATCGGCGCATGGGGTTACACCAGATTATAGAAATCGATTTTTATGTGCGCTATTTGCGTGAAAATCCACAAGAATTAGACTTGTTGTTTAAAGAGCTATTAATTGGCGTTACTAATTTTTTTCGAGATCCTGACGTTTGGCAAAAAATGCGGACTATAGCAATACCTAACTTGCTCACAAAATATCCTGCAGGTAAAGAGATGCGAGCTTGGGTACCTGCTTGCTCCTCTGGAGAAGAGGCTTACTCACTGGCAATGACGTTTAAAGAAACGTTAGATGATGTAAAGTTACAGGGGCGGTTTTCGTTACAGATTTTTGCCACTGATTTGGATGATGATGCTATCGAGAAAGCGCGGCTAGGGGTTTATCCTGAAAATATTAAAGCCGACGTCTCTCCAAAACGTATTGATCGCTTTTTTGTTAAAGAAGAGAATGGCTATCGCATCTGTAAAGAAATTCGTGAGATGGTTATTTTTGCATCACAAAACATCATCATGGACCCCCCTTTTACTCGACTAGATATTCTCACCTGCCGTAATCTGATGATCTACCTTGGCCCAGAATTGCAAAGGAAAATGATCCCTCTGTTCCACTATGCACTCACTTTAGAAGGTATTTTGTTACTTGGGACTTCTGAAACAATCGGCAACTTTAACTTATTTAACCCAATCGAAATTAAGTCAAAACTTTATTATCGCGTTGAAGTGCCGTTATCATTAATAGAGGTCGACTTTCCTATTAAATCATCCCTTATTGCTTCTGGGGTGAAAACCTTAACTGATAGAACCCAATCTATGACAATTTCTCCACCTAATCTGCAAACACTGGCAGACCAAATTTTACTTCAAAACTACGCTCCAGCGGCCGTAATGGCCAATGCTGATGGAGACATCCTTTATATCAATGGCCGTACCGGAAAATATTTGGAACCAGCAGCCGGAAAAGCGAATTGGAACCTATACGCAATGGCGCGTGAGGGTCTAAGGCACGAACTTGGAATGGCGATGAAGAAAGCACAAACCCAAACTGAACCCGTTCGCGTGTCTAATTTGACCATAGGTACAAACGGTAGCACTCAAAGCATTAATCTGACAGTACAGGTTATTACCAGCCCCAAAACATTATACGGTTCGTTAATGGTCGTTTTTACTGATGTTCAATCCCCAATGAAATCGAAAGAAGTACTGCCTACGGCAGATGCCAATCAAAAGTTGATGGCACAAGAAATTAAAGAATACCAAGAACAAATTCAATCTTTGCATGAAGAAATGCAGTCTTCGCAGGAGGAACTCAAATCATCCAATGAAGAACTACAGTCAACCAATGAAGAGTTGCAGTCAACTAATGAAGAACTAACCACATCCAAAGAAGAAATGCAGTCTTTAAATGAAGAGCTACAAACAGTAAATACTGAACTACAGTCTAAGGTAGAAGATTTATCATGGGTCAACAATGACATGGAGAACCTACTTAACAGTACTGAGATCGCTACCGTTTTTCTGGATAACGCTTTACATGTGCGACGTTTTACAAGCCATGCGACACATCTTTTTAAACTAATACCAAGTGATGTTGGACGATTATTGTCAGACCTCGTGAATGATTTGGATTATGCTGCACTTCTGAAAGATGCAAGAAAGGTATTAAAAACACTCGCGTTTATTGAGAAGCAGGTTTCGACTCAGGACAACAAACGGTGGTTTAAGGTCCGTATCATGCCCTACCGTACGCAAGATAATGTAATCGATGGTGTAGTAATAACATTTGTCGACATGACAGATCATGAACTTACAACCTCAACCCTAAACGAGGCTTTAGAAGTATTACATAGCCGCTTTAAAAATCAGTCAACCGAGCTAGAAACCGTTAGCACGTTAGAAACGATACTGAACACGACACAGTTATTGCTGGAACAACATGTCGATAACCAAACTTTGAATCTGGGTAATAATCCACCCTCAAAATCTAAAAAGCAGAAAACAAATTCATGACCCAGCCTACTACTGACCAACTGCGACAATCCGCCGAGGCTCGTCTAAAGGGTAAGCAGACTTTGGCTTCTGAAATGTCTGAATCAGAAATTCAAAAAACATTACATGAACTCCAAGTACACCAGATTGAACTAGAAATGCAAAACGAATACTTGCTCGTTGCAAGAGATTCAGAGGACCGAGCACTATACCGTTACACGGAATTGTTTGATTTTGCACCGATAGGCTATTTTGTCCTTGATCCAAGCAGTAAAATAAAAAAGGTCAACTTACGCGGTGCTAGTATGTTGGGAATCGAAAGATTAAACCTGACTGGAAGGTTATTTTCAAACTACATTCCCTCAAAACATAGAGCCATATTTAGTAACTGTATTGCAAAAGCGCTCGAATCCAACAATAAGCAAAGTTGTGAAATATTGGTGAAAGTAGATAAAGAGGATTTGTGGATTA
>Ga0307997_10000791_pt1 | contig 14611 bp, 8 predicted proteins | sample Davwhametageno36_FD_203165 | JGI IMG/M metagenome (GOLD analysis project Ga0307997, IMG submission 203165) | Marine microbial communities from Davis Island wharf, Antarctic Ocean - #36 | ecosystem: Environmental > Aquatic > Marine > Unclassified | place: Antarctic Ocean: Davis Island wharf... | reverse complement strand
CTGCTTGAACTCAAGCAGTTTTTCTTCACTTCTTCTAAAATATCCTGTCCTCTTAAAACACAGAAGTCGAAGCTTGTGGATCATGCAAACACCGTCCAAACCTTCTAATGCTTCACCCATGCCTCGTCCAGGCCAAGGTCGTGCTGGTCAAAATATTAAAGCCTCTGAGGAGGAAATCATAGCAGCACAAAGAATTCAAGCTGTTGGGAGAGGAAACGCAACACGAAAAAATGTGGAGAAAAAACAGAAGGCTGCAGTGAAAATCCAATCTGTCAACCGTGGCAAAAAGACACGAAAGGAAGCCGACCAGAAACAAAAGGCAGCTGTCAAGATTCAATCTGTTAATCGTCAAAAGACGGCCACGTCTAAAGTTCAGCTGCGAAGAGAAGAGGAGAAACGGAGACAACAAGAGATCGTAGAGGAAAACGCAAGGCTGAAAGCGGCTAAAAAAAATGCCATTGGAAAGGCAGACATGAAACTGGACAAGGAAACTCGAGCAATGCGAAAGGAACTGAGCACTGATCAGGCAACATTAAAGATTCAAGCAGCCAGCCGAGGGAGATTGAGTCGCAAAGAGACTGCAAGGAAACAGACGGCTGCCGTGAAAATCCAATCTGTCAACCGTGGCAAAAAGACACGAAAGGAAGCTGCCAAGAAACAACAGGCAGCAGTCAAGATACAATCCGTCAACCGTGGAAAAAAGACACGAAAGGAAGCCGACCAGAAACAAAAGGCAGCCGTCAAGATTCAATCTGTTAATCGTCAAAAGACAGCAAATTCAAAAGTTCAGCTGCGAAGAGAGGAGGAGAAACGGAGACAACAAGAGATCGTAGAGGAGAACGCAAGGCTGAAAGCGGCTAAAAAAAATGCCACTGGAAAGGCAGATACAACTTTGTCCAGAGAAACTGAAATGACACGAAAAATGTTGAGCCGTGAGGAAGCAGCAGCAAAAATTGAAGCAGTCGCAAGAGGAAAAGCAACACGCAAAAGGACTGGGCAAAAAATTAAAGTTCGACGCGACTCAGCCATTCGAATCCAAGCATCTGCTCGACAAAAGATTTCAAAATCCAAAGTGCAGCAGCGTCGAGACGAGACCAAGCTCAGACAGGAGGCGATTGCACGAGAGAATGCACGTCTCGCGCAGTCGAAAGCTACTGCAAAAGGTCGAAACGACATTACTCTGTCGGACGAAGTGTTGGCAAAGCGACAACAGTTGAAAGGTGAATCGGACGCTGCTTTCCGAGAAAGAGTAAATCAAGAGGAGGAAACTCGTCGACAACTGCAGGACATGAAGTTAAATGCAGCAGGTCGTAATGACATTGAGCTTTCTCGAGAAACACAAGAGATGCGTGCTATTCTTGCTGAACCTTTGTGATATGCATTAAGTGAGTTATAGAAAAACGAGTCACCTCTCAGCATTATTCCACAAATAAATAATGTTAGTAGATTTGGATATAAAAACACACATCAAATAAAATAAAAAATTCCAGTTCTTCTTTTCACTTTATTTATATACATTATTTTTTTTAAAAATTAAAAATTAAAAAAAAATAAAATTTATTTTTTATACTCTCACCAAACTGGAGATCTTCTCTGGGCCACAGGTAGGGTAGCATGCTAGTGCTGTAACCATGGCAGCAACTGGTAGTAATACATACATAGAAGGTACATACACATATATTTATAAAATATTCATATTTATTATTATATATTTATGCGGAGACATTCATGTTTATTAATAGACACACATGTACATGTGCGTGTACACACGAAGGTGACAGAAAAAAACTCATTTACAAATATTTATGTTATATGTTCGTATGTTTGTTTGTGGCGGTGTTTGACTCTACTCAAAGATCTTCGTCCAAAGTAATATCTTCTTCTTCCACTTGGTCAGCAGTAGCAACTTTTGCTTGTGCCACTGCTTGTCCCAAAAAACCACCCTCCGTTGTGTCAGCACTTTGTTTCTTGCTCTCCTCTTCCACCTCTTCCACCTCTTCCACCTCTTCCACCTTTTCCACCTCTTCCACCTCTCCCACCACTTCTTCCTCTTCTTCGTCCTCCTCGCTTTCGCTGCTTTTAGCCATCTGTCGCAGTGCTGACCTTCGATCCCGTTCTCTTAATTTACCAAGCTGCACTTCGAACTCAGCTTGCTTCAGGCTGTTGTTCATCGCCCGCTCCTCTCTTGTCACCACAGGTCCTGCCTCCGCTCCTTTGGTAAAATCCAGCTTGCACCATGCGCAGCAGTGCTGCGCTGCCGCACACTGGGGACACAAAATATGGTACGCGCGCTTGATGTTGTGCTGCTGACAGCTGTAACACTTGGCAGAGCGCTTCAAAGGTTTGTACTTGCGATATTTTTTTTTCCAAGCAATTTTATCAGTGCAGCGATGACACAATCCAGTATGCATAATACCTGCAATTGCTTCGGACTTTACAGATTTAGCATTGTGTTTGAATGCAAATTGATTGTTGTGTGCTGGCAGCCTTCCTTTGGCTCCGTCTCGTTTCTTTGGCATTTGGAGTGGCGACTACGATCTTTTTTTGGTGGGATGTTGTCTAAGATGGAGCTTTTCTTTCCACCACCCATCCAAAAATGTCCCATATCCTATCGCATTAACATTTAACAGCAAGATTTTGTCCCAAATTTTTTTTCACGATTTTATGATTTTTGAACCACCTCCAAGAGAAAAAAAAAAAGCTATGCCCCCTTCTCTCTCATGCCTCTTAATTCTGGTGCTCACGTTTGCTACCACCTGTCATGCGCAGGGGAGCAGCACGGAAGAAATCAAAATGTCCCACGTCAATGTTCTTCTACCTTGGCGTCAACCAGCACAAGATGAGAATCAACTGGATGGTCCCGAAGAATCTGTTGAAAATAAAAGACAAATCACTCTGAAAGCAAAGCCTGGTTGTTTTGTGTGGGAGTCCACCGCAACATCTGTTGCAACAGTCGAACATAAATACAAGAACGACAATGAGAGGGAGAGTGGCTGTGCGTCAAGCGCCGTTGTGACGGCGGTGTGGAGTCAGCGCAAGCGTGCCAAGGCAATTATTAAAGCAAAAAAAAAAGATGTGACGACGGGAGTTCTTGGATATGATTTGAGATGTGAGGTGTTTGTTGCACCCATTGAGAAGATTGTTATTCTTACCACGGTCCGCCAGCTGAGGCTGGATACGTACGAGAAGATTGAAGTCCAAGCGTTTGACGCTGGAGACAATGTCTTTTCAAGTTTAGAAGGTTTACGTTTTGATTGGACCTCACCGAGACCTGACGTTTTGAGAGTTGAGGAGTTGTCTAAAACGCAAGTTCGTCTGTCTTCCAATCAACTGGCAATGGAGAAAAATGGAATGAAGACTTACTCGGTACAAATTTTGGGTGTAAAAACAGGACGTGGCAAGGTGACTGCTCGTCTCATGAACGAATGCTTCAAAGATATTCCTATTGCTTCTGTTAACATTAATGTATCACGTCCTTTAGAATTGGAACCAAAGAACGCAAAATTTATTGCACCTTCCTCCGAGTTGTACATGGAGCTGCACACGTTTCAGAAAAAAAAACCACTCCGCCTTGATATGCCAAGCGACGATTACAAGTGGGAGTCTAATAATAGGGACGTCGCCACGGTGAACGTCTCCACTGGGTTAGTCATTGGAGTCAAGAAAGGTAGCGTAGACATTACAGCAAGAGATCAAGAAATTTTAGAAAATTCTGATGTTCACTCCATGGACGTCAGTCATCCTTCATCAATGCATATCGTCGTGACACCCTATAAGATGGAGCTGTCACCGACGACGCAGCAGAGTCAGTCTGAAAATTATGTGGCTGATCAGCGCGTCTGGCATTTGGTCAAAGATCGAAGCTACGCAGTTCGCTTCGTCCTATTGAACGAGGAGCATCGACCGATGTACATTACGAGAAACATGGAGTTTGAAATGAAGTACGACAATGACAATGGTGATGGTGATGGTGATGGTGATGGTGATGGCAAAAAGGAGGGTGGGTTCTCAGAGGAGCTGTCTGTCGGAGGAGACAGTGACGTGGACGACAACGATGATGACGACGACGCAGAGGTGTTCCATGGGCGAATCGTTGTCAATGATACCCTTCCACCGGATGGATTTGCAACAAAGGACGACGTCAAAAAGAGAGATGAATGGAAGGTGCAGAGAAAATGGGTGACGGCGACGAAAGTGGGAAGGACAAGAGTAATCTCGAGAATGCTGCCTATTTACAGCATGTTTGCAAATTCTTCTTGGACACCGTTGAAGGAGGTTGGACATGAGATTGTGGCTTCCTCAGAGATTGTTATCTCAAAAGAAGTCACACTTCATCGTCCTAGAAAGCACTCACCGATACTTCTTCCGCCGTTGGAGCAGCAGTACAAGCTGATCGCGAAAGGTGGAACAGGAAGATACTTGTGGAAGTCTGATAACTCTGAGCTGGCATCAATTGGACCCAATGGGAACGTGACGGTCCAGGCGTCCGAGGGAACAACGAAAGTCCAAGTGTCGGACGAGGCGAATACATATAATTCTGCAACGGCCTCTGTTGAGATTGCGGAAGTGAATGATATTAGATTTTTACGTGGACCCATCGAGACCGAGGTCGACGTGACAGAGGGAGAGGAAGGTGCGAATGATTTATATTTGCATGTTGGTGCAGTGGACAAGCAGCGCCGCACGTTTCACGCATGCACCAGTTTGGCGAATGACATTGACATTGTTATGGACGAGAACAACAAGATCTTTCAGCTTGTTGACAAGTATGTGGGACCTGCACCGAAAGGAGAGGAGGGGAAAGATGGAAGAGGAGGAGGAAGAGGAGTGGAAGAGGAAGAGGGAGAGGAGTCAAGAGCGTGCGTGACGCTCCGTCTTCGTCCACTCGTTGTGGGCAAGACAAAAGTTGAAGTGCACTATTTACACAAGAGACATCCGCTCAAGTACCGCGCGACGGTAGAAATCAGTGCCTTTGCACCTCTTCGTTGGTTGATTCCAGCACCCTCTCTACTTCCTGCGTCAGCCACGTCGTCCAACTCGGACGAATCGTCCAACTCGGACGAATCGGACGACTCGGACGACTCGAACGACTCGGACGACTCGGACGACGACTCAAACGACGACTTGAACGACGAATCGGATGGAGACGGAGGAGACAGATTGAAGTCAAAACCTGTTCACTTTGCTGTCGTGTCACTCCATGCGACGGCCACTGTCCAGCTGGTGGGTGGTCCACAGGTGCGTGGGCACAGCGTGGGATCGAATTCGATTGACGATTGGGAGGTGGAAGTTGAGGAAGAAATTTCCATCCAACCTGCTGATCTAGATCACTTGAAAACAAAGGGAGGAGATGAGTTTAATCACATTACTCTGACTGGTGAGGGTGGTGAGAGTGGACTTCCCGAGGGTCGTATCTACAGCATCAAATGCAAGGAACTGGGTGAGCAGACGATTACTTTTGTTGTCCAAAACAATCGTGCGGCACTCCACAGTGATGACATGCAGGATCCCATTCCACAAAAAAGAATTGCAAAGTTACGTTTTATTTGTACTGATCCTGCGTATACGCAAGTAGTGGTGCAGAAATGTGCGGGTGTCCAAACAACACCAATGAGTGGAGCAAGCGAGGAACCCTCGTACTACGTGCGTACTTTGGCACCAGTTCCCATCTTTCTGCGTGTTCTTGATAAAAAGTATCGTCCATTTTTAAACTTTTCAACACTTCGTACTGAATGGTCAGTAGAGAAAGTAGGAAGAGGACAAGCTCTGAACAATGATTTGCTCGACATTGCCTATCGTCGCTGCTCTTTGGAGAATCGAACGCTGAGAAGTTCAGCCAACAAGTATGGTGACTACGATCTTGACATGTACGACACGTGCGTTGCCTCTGGTGGACCATGGGGCGCGGAGGGCGAGCCACGTTTGACGGAGGAAGATCTCGTGGTAGTGGGCGGTACTGGTGGTGCTGGTAAACTTGGTTGTGATGTTGGGATTGGTCATTCAATGGTCGAGCGTAAATATTTATTTGGTCGTGCAAAGGGTGGTGCAAGAATTATGACCGACACGAAAGTTTGTCCATCAACAAAGGGTGAGGCGTTCTCTTTGCAGCAGAAGGAGAGGAGGCAGAAAAATGGTGGTGGTAGAACGGATGGCAGAACGGACGGCAGAACAGACGAGGAGGAGTGCGAGGATTCACCACTTCTTCGTACTGCAAAGCTGACGCTGGTCAATAACGTTCGTTTACGCCCGGACTCGGCGATTCTCTTTCGACAGCCCTTTAATCCATTGACAATTCAAGCAGTCGAAGGAACGCAACAGTTCACATTTAAATTTGCCGACAGTACCATTGCGGAGATGCGACCAAATGGAACGTCCGCAGTCGAACTCCATCCATTGGAGACGAACGGAAGAGTGAAGATTGAGGTCAAGGATGATGGACTCACAGAGACAACACCAGCAATCAGCGATGTTACCGTGTCAGACGTTAATGATATTGAAATTAGTATTCGTGGTAATAAGATTGCACGTGGTGCATCTCTTCCATTGATTCTTACAGCAAAAACTCATGATGGCCAGCTGTTTCCACTTGGGCAACTCAGAATTATGGAGATTCGTTACGAGAATGCTTCCACCACGCACGTTGACATCTCCATGGAGCCGTGCCGATCCGACGACGCTGCCGCCGCCGCTGCCGCCGCTGCCGATGCTTCCGATGGCGGCTCGCCCTCTGACGACGGCTCCTCCTCCTCTGGCTCCTCCTCCTCCGACTCCTCCTCTTCCGACTCCTCCTCTGGCTCCTCCGGATCGCTCAACGACGACGACTTGAACACCATCGAGTCGCGTGAGTTTTGCGTGCGTGGTTTGAAGGTTGGTAACACGGAGGTCAAGTTTTTTGTCCACCATCATGATGGAAGAAACGTGTACAGTCAGCCTTTGTCGCTCACGGTCTTTGAACCTTTAGTTTTGAATCCACGTCGTCTTGTTCTCCTTCCTGGATCTAAGTTTGATGTGGATCATGCTGGTGGTCCAAAGACGGACTTGATCTATCGAACATCAAACTCTACCGTTGCCACTGTGAACAACAAGGGTCTGGTGTCCGCTCGTTCTGTTGGTGACTGCATCGTGTACGTCGAGGCAGTTGGTCTTTGGTCGCTGACGGGAAAGAAAGTTGTTCACGCAACTGACGCGATACCTGTCGAGGTCCGTCGAATGGACGGTGTGGAGATCGTGTCACCATCAAGAAAGATGCTGGTCGGGAATAACATTCGTCTCCGAGTTCGTGGGTAAGTCTTTTGTTGTTCTTGTTCTTGTTGTTGTTGTTGTTGTTGTTGTTGTTGTTTTTTGTTGTTCTTATTGTTGTTCTTATTGTTGTTCTTATTGTTGTTCTTATTGTTGTTGCCAAGAGGAGCTCTTTTTTCTTATTCCTTTTTTTACAAACATTCGCTGACTTGATGACGGCGTTTATTTCTTTTTATGTATTATTTTTTTCTTTCCAGGAGAAGCGACGAATCACCCTTCACATTTGGAACGGCGCAAGTCGAGTTTGCGTGGGAGAGCGACAAGACGGACGTGCTGGCACTTCGACACAGCGACCAGGTCAACGGAGATGACGACTATGGCGATAACGACGTCGACGTGCTCAAGAGAAGAAGATCCGATTTCTCCGTGTGGTCCAGCGCAATGTCACCTGGAAAGTCAAAAGTCAAAGTCGTCGTTACTTCCATTCCATTGTACGAAAACGAGGAGGGAAAAATAATCCGTCTCGCAAAAAAAACATATCAAGCTGAGCTTGTTGTAGTAGTCGAGTCACCGCTGGTGCTGGTGTCAAGACCAACACTTCTCCTTTGGCCAGGTGCTGTTGCAAGAATCAGAACAAATTTGGATGGCACGGTACCACTGTCGTATCGTCAGTCTACTGTCAATACTGGTTTTCCAGAGATTGTCAAACTCGTCAACGACAAGTCGACCGTGGGATGCAAGATTGTTGCTGGCACCGTCCCAGGAAGATCGACCGTGTACGTGATGAATAAGGAGGAGGATCAGTCGGTTGTGGTTAACATTGAGGTGCGTGACGTAGCACAGCTGAGAATTGAGGGGAGAACGCACATGCACGTAGGTGAGGAGGTGCTCCTTGACGTTGTTGTTGTAGATGACATGGGAAGAAGATTTAATATGGATGCTCTTGACATGATGACGGTTGAAAATTTAGATGGTTATACTCTTCGTCGTGATCCTGAAAAGCAAAATATGCTGCGCGTGCATGCTGCAGAGGAGAGCACAATGACACTGAAGATTCACATGTCAGATGCTGGTCCACCACAGATTACAGTGGGTGAGTTGTCCTCCATCCAGTTGCTGGAGCGTGGGACAGCAAAACCACCCAAAATTACCAAGGAGGGTACTGCCGATGTTCTTGAAGCTCACACACATCTTTCTGATTACGTCCTTCTCACGAGCGTGTATCCGATGGTGCCATCGGGAAGACCTGCGATTCATCTTCACGTCGGTGGGACGGTTAATTTTACATCAGCAAGTAAAAGTCAAATGTTTCGATCTTCAGATCAAAAGATGTTGCGACTGTTAGATCCTGCTGGTAATTCTGGTGACAGCAAGACGGGTGCAACGAGAGCGGAGGCTCCAGGGCAAGCGTACATTAAGCACAAGGGACTTTATCATATTGTTCACAAAGCAAAAGTAATTGTTCATCGTGTGGAATCGATTACCATGAACACGTCGTCCATCTCTTTTGTCGTCCCATCGGAGAAGTATATCTTTCCAGTCCAAATGTTTGGTGCGAATGGTTCGCTCCTGATTGACGATGACATGGGTACAATTCGACAAAACATTCAGCTCGATTGTCGCTACGCGCTGAATCAACAGGGAAGATCGTTAGATGAGAACGCAGTCCACGTGACCTCATCATTCGATCCGAAGACGGGTCGCCATGCTTGCGAGCTTAAGATTGATGACACGTCGCAGGACATTTCGCAGGACACGTCGCAAGGCACATCGAACGAGAATTTGTTTCCCATGGCACGCTCCATCTCTATTGTTGCCGTTGCTTCCGACGCAGAGAACGGACAGCAGGGAACGAGCAGAACGAGCAGGAGACGTGGGACGTACAAAACGGGGTTCATGACGTTTGATAACTACATTCCCTTCTTTCCTAATCTTCGTACGAGAGTACGCTACCCACACGACGTCGCCAGCATGGAGCGTGCTGCTGGCAGGAGTGGCAGTGGATCAAAGCAGCAGCAGCAGCAGCAGCAGCAGCATCGTGGGAATGTGCTGTTGGGATGTGTGGAGCTGCAACCAAGAACACCCTTTGCATATGTTGACGTCTACGTCCGTTCTGATAAAGTTGACATTCCTCTCGACTACACGACGACGACGAATGAGATCATGGTCGAAAGAGTCGAGTCAATACCCGAGGATCCACCAGGATGGACGCGAGTGACGTACAAGATTTCTGCGCGGAATCGTGAGGTTGCTTTCAAAGAAATGTCCATTGAGTTTGCGCATGTTGCCTCGAGGCAGAACAACGACGTTTGTGTAACGTACGGCCAGGTGAGTGAATACAAAAAATGTCTTTTTTAAATTTTATCATTTCTTTTTCCCCTTCTTTGTTTTTATCAAATAATGTTTTAACTTTTTGTTCTGACTTTACATGAATAACATTTGTTGTAATTTTTGTGATTTTGTTCAACAAACGACTGCCGCTCTGCCGTATGGTTCAGCCGCACGAGCATCAGTGGTACTGCGCTGTCAGAGAGGAGGCATCCTCGAAAACGACGTCGACCAAGTACACGAAACAGTACTGCAACCAGTGCCCAGCCGAGTCTGGAACGCTGAGCCCAGAGGCCGACGACACGCGTGTCCGCGACATCATCTGCTGCCTTCCTGGTACTGGACGTGAGTGCGCGTCAGATCAAGTGGCGGACAGCTACAATTGCAACGGCACACCCAAACCTTCGGAAGATTGTGCTGATATTAATTTGTTTGCAAAGGGAGAGAATTCGAGGAGTCATCGTCAGCAGGATCCAGAGAATTGGGAAGATTTGTCTGACAGCAGTTTGTCTGGCTACATAATTGCTGTCATTGCTGTGATTCTTGGTCTTATTAAATTTAGTCCAAATATTGAAAGATTTTTTTGTCGACTATGCAGAGATACTGTCTACCCGACCGATAGGTATAACACGAGAGGTCGTGATGAGATCCGACATGGTGGGTTGAATCCGACAGTGCCAGGTTCACATCGTGATACTCAGCGATTTCGTCATCGGGACTCTCGACTGCGTTCAGGTAACCAACGACAAGTTAACAACGGGTTGTTCAACTTGGAGTAATGAGCGACGCTGGTTACATGTTGTATGTAGTATAAGACACGTCAAAAAAAAAATTTCAAAAAAAAATTCAATATTTTATAATGTAAACAATTACAATTTTATTTAAAAAAATAAAAAAAATAAAAAAAAATACTTTTACTTTTTAATTCTCGAGAATTGGTACCCTCATTTATATCATATAACGTTTAAAAAATTAACTTTTTGTATTCTTTGTTTGTAACGAACGCAGAGGTAGCACTACCTTCCGATACATGTGTGCCTTGAGTCCGATAACTCGATAACTCCACCCCCTGCTCGTGAGTGACTACATTACAAGATTTTATTTTATTATTTCTTCTCCGAGCTCTCGTCTTTTTTCTCATCTTCATCCTTCTTACAATCAGGACAACCTCCTTTCACCTTCTTTGCAGCCTCTAGTGACTCCGCATGCTCTTCTAGCTTGGATTGTGTTCCCGCAATGTGCGTCGTTGCAGCCTCTTTCATTTCACTGACGTTATCTTTTGCCTCTGTTGCCTCCGTCTCTTTCTTCTCGATGCTGGCGAGTTCAGCTTCCGCTGCCGCTGCCTTTTCCTCTTCTGTCATACCACTCTCTTCCTTGGCACCTTCGCAAGCTGCTTTTGCCGCTTCTTTTGCGGCCGTTGTTGCTGCTTGCTCCGCCTCCGATGGACCTGCTGCCTCGCCGCCCGCTTCCTCTTCCTCCTTGGATGCTTCACTCTCACCCTTTTCTTTCGCTACATCGGCAGCAGAGGAAGATTCCTCGATTGACTTTTCCAAATTCTCACGCTTTTTATTTTGAATGTCAGCAATCACATCGTTCTTTTGCTGCTTCAAATCAGCTTTCGTAGTGGAATAACCTGCCTCCAAATCAGCCTCTGTCGCAATGATCTCCTCTTTGCGTGCCAAATGGTCTTCCAATGTTGGTGGTGTTGGAGGTGCTGGAGGTCCTGATGCTCCACCCGTCGCAGCACCCGATGCGTCCGATGTGTCCAATGGATCTGAGGCAGCGACAGGTGCTGGCTCTGCAGAGACGTAGTTGTCGGCACGCAAATTTAACCCTGTTACTGTGGTTGTCAGGGTTGACGCCAGCAGTGCAAATCGTAGCATGTTTTTATTGTCGGATGAGAGATCCGGCAGTGGAAATATATATTGCAATTGAGGTGAAATAAAATAATTCCCCTCAAAAACCTTTTTTTGTCGACTTGGACCTGTCTAATTTCCCATTTCTGGATTTTACCTCACATTTGTACTGGGTTACCGATACGATACGATAAACGCGATCAAATAATGTTGCTTCGAAGCGACCTTCTCTTCGTCGTCACGCTGGCGACATTCTGTCATGCTCAACTCACAGACGAACAAGACCTCTGCGGAGCTCTAAAAACATGTGCAGCATGCACACCCATGGACGGATGTGGATGGTGCGTAGATGTCCTGACATCGGGAGATGGCACTGCCAAGCAAACGGTGGTCAACTGCGTCGGCACCAACTCTTCACACCCTGGCAGCCCACCCGAGGGTCGTCGTTGCAATGCTGGATATCATCAGCAAGTTTGCCCATGTCCAAACCAATGCAGTGGTCACGGTGCTTGTAACAGTGACGGCAAGTGCTCGTGCTTTCGTGCGTTTATGGGCATTGACTGCGCCACGGCTAAGGAGACGGTCATCTCAGCAGCCGTCGTCGTTCCTTTGAGTATTGCACTCATTGCTGCGATGGTGGGTAGCATTATATTTTTACACATTCGTCAGACTGCCGAAGCACGAAACACTGGAAAGGGACAGCATAAGAAGAAATTTAAGGGCTCGCCAAGCAATGAATCGGGTGTTTCCATGAAGTCTAAGTTTGAGAAGTATACCGATGCCATAAACTAAGATCTAGATCTAGCGAGGCTGCAACTTGTCAGGGACGACAACGTAAACAACAACAACAACAAAAAGAACGAGAGGGCGTACAGTAGAGTATGCTGTACCAAGATTGCATTTAATTTTTCAAGAAGTTACAATTTTCTTTATTTATTATAATTTATTTATACTTTGTATTGCGTAAAAATCTACTCGCAGATACAACTCCCCTTGCTCCACCAGAAAGGTGAGAGAACAGTCGGTGTGCTGTGTCAGCAACGCAACCTGAAACCAGTCGGCGAACTTTCGGTGCGACCCGCGATGGTACCAAAGTTCGCCGGCGTGTGCTTGTATCGACCCTGCGATACCACCACACGTCGAAGGAGAGCACTTTTGTTCTCCGCTTTAGCAAAGCACAACACCGAAGTAAACTAGAGAGAAATATCTGAGTTTTTTTTTTTTTGCTACTTAGCCTTAGTGTGCTGCCTGTGCGCGCTTGAACCACCGCACCGCACCGCCGCGGCCGACATTTGGATAACACAATGTCCACCGAGGGTCTAGAGGGACAGTCCATTCTTTCGAGCAACGGTGTGACACGAGGTTGGGTTCTCATACGAAAGAAAAGGAGACGATTTTCTCTCCCTGGTGCCTCGGCTTGGAAACGTCGATATGTCGCAGTGGAGGGTTCCATCGTGTCAACTTTCTCATCAGAAGCAGCATACAACAAATGCAGCGAGGCAGAGACAAAACATACGGTTCACGTGGATCCCTCGTGCACGTGTGCACCTAGCACAGAGGTTTCAGAGGGGACCGTGTTTGTGTTGACTTCTCCGCGAGAAAAAGGTGACAACAGTTCGCTTATCTGCATGGCTTTCGATCGTCGCGAGATGCAATGTTGGGTGAGCGCTATTGGTCGTGCCATTCACTATTCAATCGACTCAAACACGGCCAAAGAAATTCTGCAGCGTCATCCAAACTCGAGCTCATCTCATGGATCATCACATGTTATTCAAAGCAAAGATGGAAATTTTGATCCATCTGCTTTGAACTCTTTGCTGCGAAGAAAAAGTTTAAGCAACGAGGAGACTTGCGCAATAAGACAGCTCATGGTTTCTCTCAAAAATGAAAAGAGTAACAGCACTACCAGCACTACTACTACTACTACCACCACCACCAGCTACCACCCTCAGAACAATGTCAAGGATGTCTCCAATCCACTGCTTGCTGGGAAGACAGACGTGTGGTACGCAGCGTTTCCTTTTTCATCCTCAACTAATGTTAATGATGGTGAGATTGATCTTGCTGCTGGTGAGAGTGTACTAGTCATCGAACGTGGGGATGCGTCGAAGAACGAAACATTACCAAACAACAAAGTTGTTGGATCAGGATTGGGAAGCCATGGTGGTTGGTGGTTGGTTGAGAACGCAAAGCAGGAGCGTGGGCGAGTGCCCTCGGGTTACTTGACACAGAATGCCTCTGAAATACGTAACTTTGGTGATGCAATGACATCGTCAGCTGTTATTGATTATCGTGTCTCTTTGTATTCGTACAAGGCGGAGACAGAAAAGGAGTTAAGTTTTCATCCAGGTGAGCACATGCATATTTTGGAGAGACACGAGAACGGATGGTGGTTAGCAAGAAAGGATGGGACGGCAGAGGTTGGTTTTGTCCCCAGCAACTACTTTGTTACAGAGAGAATGGAGATTTTGGAAGAAACAAACACAACGGTAGCAAATGCAAAACAAAGAAAAAGAAGAAATTCAAAAGTGATTCATTCCTACAGCGCAAAGTCTACAAACGAAGTGACTGTGGAGGCTGGTGATATGATTACAATTGTTGAGGACGATCCAAATTTAGAGTGGACGCTTGTTGAAGTGCGTGGAAAGAAAGGTTATATTCCTACCAATTATTTGAAGCGTCTTGCTGCGGGTGAGGCTGCTGACAAAGAAGAGAGCGGTGGTGGTGGTGGTGGTAGTGGTGGTAGTGGCAACGTTAATGATGACGTCGGTTTGACGGCCAGTGTTCTTGGATGGAAATCATCAACGACATCAATGCCAAACAACGTGCAGGGTCTCCTTCAAAAGAAGAATCTGTCAACAAAGGAAGTGGCACGCGTGCGTGAGATGATGGAAATGTTGAGCACGACGAGTGGAGGAGCGACTGGTGAGCAGACTTCGTCAGTATCTTCAGCGTCTTCAGCTTCTTCAGCGTCTTCAGCATCTTCAGCATCTTCAGTGGCGTTGGCCACATCCGGGAGTGTGGAGGAAGTGGGAGAGGCAACGATTCAAAAGAGGAGGAGGGAAAGTAATGATGTTGCGGGAGTGCGAAGCAATGTGATCTGGTGGAACGCGGAGCAACACCAGTGGTTGTATGGTCGTCTCACGCTGGAAATGACTACGCTGGAGTGCTCGACCGATGGCAGAGAT
>Ga0307997_10000788_pt1 | contig 14651 bp, 8 predicted proteins | sample Davwhametageno36_FD_203165 | JGI IMG/M metagenome (GOLD analysis project Ga0307997, IMG submission 203165) | Marine microbial communities from Davis Island wharf, Antarctic Ocean - #36 | ecosystem: Environmental > Aquatic > Marine > Unclassified | place: Antarctic Ocean: Davis Island wharf... | reverse complement strand
TTTTCCCGTTGACGAAGAAGTATTCGAGGAGGAGCAGCGACTTGATGTAAGATCGTGTGATGAGAGGGTGGCAGCAGTGGTCGTAGTGAGAGGTGAGAAGCGTCGAGGTATGGAGGACACGGTGTGGTGGAGAAAGAAAAATAGGAGTAGAGTTGCTTTCAGCAACATGTTTGCAAAAAAAAATGGGTTATAGGACAACCGAGCAAAAGAAACGCGAGAGGAAACAGTTCCCAGTCCTCTCATCAAACATGTTAAAACTAATGATTTGTTTGTCCTTGTTGGAATTTAGCACCGCCATGTTTGCATCTAAACCATCTGAGACTGGTGTTGATGTTGTTACGTGCAAAATGTCCTCCAATACAGACAAAAAAATGGATGTGAGACCTCTTTTATTTGTTGAAACTTTTTTATTTTCATGATACGCAACATTCTCAATGGATCCCCATTCATCATCCACAACCGTTCATCTCCCAGCTCTAGCTCCTCCTATATCTCACACCTCTTTTTTTTTTGCTCCACCCCTCACCTTTTTTCAAAAAATTAAACATTTCAGTGCCTCCCCACGTGTGTCTGTCAAAAGCTCGTGTGGACGCTGGAGTTCTCACCACAGCTTCGTACAAATACGAAAACAACGAAAATTTGTGAAATTTGGATCGAGAACAAACTGATGGATGAAAAATGTATGTGGACATGCGCATCCATTGCCAATCAAGTCTATGCTTCGCAAGGTACCGATCCAGATCTTTGTCCACAGATTGAACGCGAAAACGCACAGGTCACTGGTGGCACTGCAACAAAACTTGACTACAAGCTCTTAGAATTTTCCTCCTTTTCCACTACCAGTTTAAGATCAAATCCAAAAAGAACACCGACGAAGACAACAACAACAACAACAAGGACAATCCCCTCATTTGCACCACCAACAGAGTACTACACATCGATGAAGGACAGTGTGGATGCGCACGAGTGAATCAGAGGGTGGATGAATGTGAAAAAGAAGCGAGACATCTCGCTCGCTGTACTAGAGAGGCATGTCACTTTTATTTTATAGTTTTTTTTTATAAATTATTATTTATAAAAAAAAAAAAAAGAGCATCATGCTGATGGCCCTGAAGAGACGGAGAAGGATCTCGAAAAAAGTTTATATTTAAAAAAATACTCTCACTCTCACTTTTATTTTGTAAAAAATTATACCTTGTACATTTTACATGTACAGCGAACAAAAGGTCGACCGTACCCGTCTCATGGGTCCATTGCAATTGGCAAATTTGTTGTTGCTACACTTCTTTTCAGTAATCACCAGTTCCCTGTACTGTATAGATCTTCGTGCTCGGGCAGATCCACATGGTATTTGCTTATTTTTGATACATCATTCATCTAGATGCACCACATATATATACATTACTGGTATACAGACATATTCTACCACGGATCAAACGTTGCAACGCCGTGCGTCACGTGGCTCATCATTTTAACAAACTCCTCCTTGTCAATTGTTCCACCACCATCCACATCAGCCTCGTCAATCATCGCATCTAACTCGACAAGTGACATTCCAGTCTGCGCAGAGTATCCTGACACGACGCCCAGTGCTTTGTAAATCTCCATTCGATCCAACGTGCCACCTGTTTCAAAAAAAAAAGGATGAAATAAAAAGAAAAAACAAATAAAACACAAGTCAGATGTCAACTCTTGCGTGGAGTCTGTAAAAAACAAACAAAAGATAATTTAATTCAAGAAAAAAAGAAGAACAAAGAGATATTAAACGCACCGCCGTCCTCGTCGTACAAATCAAAAATTTGACGCAACTCCTCGATCTCATCGTTCGTAATAGGATTGACGATCTCAACTTCGAGACGTGGTGTTTTAGGCATGCTGAGAAACGCAATGATGTCGTTCATTTCACGCGGTGGGGCCTTAAAGAAAACGACGCTGCACATTTCGCGCAGCGAGACGTTTCCATCACCGTCTTGATCCATTGCATGAAACATGCTGGCCATGTGATCGCTCATGTGCGACTGCTCCTGCGCCTCTAAAAACTCCTCCAAATCAATGTTGCCGGAACCGTCGGCATCCATTTGTTTAAAACTTTGACGCATGTGCAGAATATGTTCCTTCGTGTACGTGCCAAAATGTAACTTGTCTTTCAGTGCCGCTCTTCTCTCCGCTCTTCTCTTTTCTTTCAACGCAGCCTCCTCTGCTTCCGCTCGTGCCTGATCCTCCTTCTCCTCCTCCGTGAGCTCACTTATATCACCATGACTGTTGTTTCGTCCACCACTGTTTCGTCCACCCTTCCGACCGCCTTTCCCTCTCCTCCCAACGTCCAGCGCACTCTTCACGTCACGCTCTAAATCACGCATCACGTACTTCATTCTTTCTCGTATTTTTTGAGGCGAAGTTAATTTTGGTGACATTACACCCGAGGCTGCAAGCTTCTTTGAAATTCTTCGTGCCTCTCGTGCGACCTCCACGGTCAGCTTTGGTGCCGATGAAGAGATTGTCATTTTTTTCACGCGATGTGGAGGTACGGCTGGTTTTTTTGCCGCTTCCACTTTTGCACGATACTCTGGATTCATTTTCATTTGTAAATCATGTTCTCTCCGCTTCTCAGACGCCACCTCCTTTTGCTGCTCGAGCAGCAAGCGGAGTCGCTCCTGTGCCTCTTTCGCTTGCTCTTGCTGCCTCTCTTTCTTCATATCAAGTTGGCTGATTAAATCACCGTGCTCCTTTAAACGATTGCGAAGCCAGGCAGCGTCGTCGTCTTCGTCTTCTCCCTCGTCACTACTGCCAACGGGAGAGCTCGTGGGTGAATGCTTGTGATGCCGATTCTCCTCTTGGACTTGCGTCCGATGATGCTCCGAGTGATGATTGGGATACAGCATCTGAAGCCGATTCTTGCTTCCCATCGACCAGTTTCCAGGATGATCGTACGGAAGTTTGACAGCGTCGACGTCGCCCTCGCCTCCTTCTTTAATCGGCGGAGGATCCGACAGGAGCTCTTGCATTTCTGCATCCTTCTTCTCTTGCTCGCTCTTTTTCTTTGAAGCAGCTACTCGTATCGCCTCCTTCTTGGCTCTCTCTTCTTCCTCCGCCATCATTCGACCGCGCTCTAAATCAGTCAGCACCCACGTCGTCTCGCCCATCAGTTGTCCCACAACTCTCCGACGATCGTCATCCAACCTCAGCAACTTCTCCTTCGCCTCTAACGCCGCTGAATTTTGATCTTTTCTTTGGAGACGGAGCTTTTCCGCGTCCTGCTTGTCCAGTGACTTCAACGTCATGCGATCTGGATCAAACAGTGACTTGTTGCCACGAATGCTGATGACTACCCCAGGCTCAACGATCTCCTCCACCTTCTTTTCGTCGTCCGAGTCCTCCCACTCATCTTTTTTTTTCTTTTTCTTTTTTTTCTTCTTCTCGTCCTTGTCCATTTTGGCTTCTGCCTCTAATCTGGCAGCCTCTGCCTCTTTCTCTAATCTCTTCATTTCCCGATCCTCTTGATACGCCATCTCCAGCGCAGACGTCAGTCGAGGATGGCACTGCTCCCAACCATCACCTTTGCTTCCCTTGCTGATTCGCCAGTCTACATCGTCCACAATCATTCCACCACTGTCAGACTTGGGTGATGCCGGTCGACTCGGACCGCGACTTTTGGACAGTTCGGCGCTTGACAACGCTCTTTGACGGTTGAGTTCTGCATTGAGGTCTGCTTTCTCCTGTGCATCTTCCTCCTCAAGAACGGACTCAAGCGTCGCCCGAGTCAGCACAAGATTCTCACGTTTCTGCGCCTCAAGATCTACCAGAGATATCCATGGGTACGGCTTCCGCCGTGTCTTGTCTACCTCGTCACCCTTGGTCAAAAAACCAAGCGGCCTTCCCTCCAGCGAAAATGCACGCAGCACCAGATCCGCTCCGGAACTCAAGATGAAGGGTACCGCGTTCGTGTCACCGTCATCAATGTTGACGTCGATGGCACGCACCGACTTGCCCTCGTGGGCTAACCACCGGTGAAGAAGAATGGGCACAGGTGCTGTAGCTGGATCGAGCAGAGGTCCATTCATCACTGTCTCGCTCTTGCTGGCACTCTTCTTTGGACTCTTTGGACTCCCACCCAAACCACCACCCACGCCGCCGCCACCGTCACTGCCCTCACTCCCACCGCCACCTCTTTTTCTTCGAGACGCCATCATGGAAGCACCTCCCGCCGAGCCAAGACCAAGAGAAGTTGCCGATGCTGACTTGGTGAGCAACGTGCGCCGGTTGACACTTCTTCCTGACATTCGGCTTGCTCGACGACCACCTTTGGTATCTCCTCTCGTCGTCTTCTTGCTGATGGCAGGAAGCCTTGGAAGACTAGAGTCGAGAATGCTGCTGCCACCGCCGTCACTGCTGTCGTCTATCATGGAGACACCACCGACAGAGCTGATGTTCAAGCGACCACCAATCGAGGAAGCCACACTTGTCTCGCTCAGATCACTGTCTGCTTTGCTGGGCACGCGGGAACGATTTGAACTTCTGCCTTTGCTTTGCTGGGCAATCCATGCCTCGGGTGATGCATATCCTTCTCCGTACATTTCTGCCTTTCTTCTGGCGTTGTAATTGTTTCGTAATGTTGGCATGTCCTTGTCACGGATGGCAGTGAGACCACAGGCACGCACGACGGGCATGGCATCATACACACCTACGTTGCCGTTTTCATCACCTACAACAAGCAGGCACCTTCCACTTGTTATCCCCTCTGATATGATCTCCCCACCATTCGAGTCGTACTTGTACTTCATCGTCGTGATTGGCCACGTCGTCGATTGACCAAACTGATCCGTAATGACATTGAACGTACTTCTCGCAAGACGATAGGATTTGTACCATGGTCGGACCGTGTAGAGGTACAAATGACCCGCACCATCGGCCACGGCTAACAGAGGATACGGCTCTAAAAACGTCATGCACGTGATGTCGACACCTTTCCCCTCCTCGTTCAGCTCGCAGCACGTTCCCTCGTGCGTTCCGAATTGAAAGTCCCAAATTTTGACAACGCCGTTCGAATCCCCAGTCGCGACAAGATTCAACAAGTGTGAGTGTGCCACGGTCGAAATGTCATAGTCATGAGCCATGTTGACAGTCCGCAGAACAGGAAGCATGTTGCCAGCATCTTCATCCAACACTTTCCACGACCGATCCCAAGACGACGTGACGATGCACTGATCTGCCTCGCAGTACACCATGCAGCTAATCTCTTTCGAGTGGAGCAAGCTGGCTCTCTTCATTAGAGCACCATTCATGTAGTTGTACACTGAGACGCTCCCAGCCAAATCTGCCGTGACAAATTTCCGATGCCGGCGATCTAAACACAGAGCAGCAATGTCCGCGTCATGCGAGACTTTGTGATCACAGCAGTCGTGAAAGTTGCTGTCTATCAAACCTGTCGTCGCGTTCCAAGTCTTGACGTTTCTCGCTTGCGCCGCGACGATGGTCATGGAAGTGCGATTATATAAAATACCGATGGCAGGTTGAGTTTTGGGACGGACGCGTACCAGATCAAAGACCCGCATGCTCTTGGTACCAACAAGAATTCGCTTGTCTAGACCCGCCACAACCATGGTTGTGGGGACAGGAACACTGGTGCCCATTCCCATAAAGGGAAGCACAGTTTGGATGCACTCGGCGTTGTTGCTGTCACTGAAGTCGCTCCCAATATGCCACCACTTGATAACGCACAAGTTGTCAATGGTCACGATGCGACCATCTGAGTGCGTTCTGCAAATAACAAAAAAGAAAAGAATAGAAAAAAAGAAAAAAAAAGAGGAAGAATTGTACAACCAGAGCGTGAGCTAAAAAACAAGCAAAAAACAAGCAAAAAACAAGCAAAAAACAAGTTACCAACAACATGCTCTTTCTCACCTCGCTTGGACGACAGCCGCCGTGTGACCGGTCAATCTCATCAGCGGCTTGTCCGCCAGACCACCGACCTCCCACAGGAGCACCTCGGAATCAAACCCTGAGCTGAGGACAAGATTACCATCGTTTTTGCCCGTTACAGCACTCAGCGCCCGAACACCCATCTTATGCCCCTTTCGTTTCCCTTTGATTGTGTACGTCTCCGTATCCCAAATCAACAGTTTCCTATCGAGAGAGGCGGAGACGAGACCGCAGAACTCAACGTGGACACCACGCATTTGTACGACCGACAAAAGATCCGTGACAACATCTTTATGACCCTTCATGGTAGCCACCTTGCGACATGTGAGTTGATTCATTTGTCCCTCAATCGTCACTTTCCATGCTAAAATGTTGCCCGTCGTCAAGCCACCACATGTGAACAACGTCTTTGCAGGTCCACACCACGCCATTTTTAACACCAGCTTTTCCGTGAACACTCTTTTGACAAACCATGGAATTCCGTTGTCTGGATCACGGCGGTACACTCCAACATCCCAAAAAGAAATGGCAATGTCACTCATCGCAACAGCTATCATACCCAGCTCCGGAATGTACTCCACGCACGTTGGATGGACAACCGACTTCTTTTCAGCACCTTTGGCTGGTGCTAGTTTAATTTTATCCTTGTGAGCACCTTTTGTTTCGTGGAGATGCTCCGACTTGCTATGATCAAGATTAATTTCATGGAGGAGGAGTGGCCCGTGTCTGCCACGATCAGGATCGTACACTTTGAGGGAGGAACACTTGCTCTCGCAAACAAAGATCTTCTCCAGCTCTGGTATCCATTCAATTTTTTCTACTAACGAGTCAAAAGATCGACTCTTGTCGACGTACTTGGTCGACTCGACATACAACTGATCTGGAATGGCCGAGGATCCATGAGAGACAGTTGCCGCTATCCCCTGGTCAATGCAGAAACCCGTGAACTCATCCCACTCCATGGTTCCGTCGCCGTTCACGTCGACTTGGAGAAAAAGCTCGCGAAGGTTGTGAATGGCTGTCTCCGAAAGACGTGTACCTTTTTCATGAGGCAAAGCTCTCGACATGACGGAAATAAATTCTTCCATGGAGAGACCATCTGGTTTGGTGGCAAAGTGATCGCGAAGACCATTCAGCTGGTGTGCTGAGAGCTTCATCATTTGATCCATGGTGGTCGGAGTTGAGTATTAGCAGTGTATGAAGGTCTCAGCAGAGATGACTATTGGGTGTCATGTTGATCGTTGCTTGCACTTGCTGAGTTTATGCAGTTTTGCGTGTGTAACCGTATTGTAAAGCCCTTATTGATATCATAATTTTCAGTTACATGTATATATTTTAGTTAATGTTTCATGTATTAAATATCTCTCTTTATAGATATCGATAGTACTTGATAGTACTTAGTATATGATATTGTGTGTACTGTGGTATGTAATTTGAAGGATACACTGAGTGCATGGAGATTGTGCAGCGTGTTATAATGTACGCGTCCGCTATATCAATTGACCGTCATTGTCACTTGCGCTTGTCTTCGACGTGAGCTGCCCTTCCTTTTTCCTAGGGAGATCTCCCTCTTTTTCCTATATGTATTCTTCCGGCAGGTTAGTCGAGTTATGGGGCAATGGAACAGCCGCAAAGCAAGCCAAAAACGAGGACAAAAACGAGGAAGGTAAAAAAAAAGGAAGGCAAAAATTTGGAAAACGAAGGCAAACTTTTTGGAAGGAGTTGAGAAACACTAGTAAACACTCAAAACAAACAAACAAACAAAAAAAAACCAACAAGTACGTGAACCCCAAAGCACCTCCGCTCTTTCCCACCCCCGCCAAAGTCTTGATTTCTCGCTGTCTATCCGGATGGTGTCCTTGTTTTGTTTTTAATTTGTTTTCCACTCGACCGAGAACGACCGTCTAACTTTTTTTTTTTTTTTTTTTACTTTTCTTCCGCTTTCCAAACTTTTTTTCCAGCAAAACAACAAACAAGTAATATGGCGACACAACTGATGATTATGGGTGCACTACTAGCCTCCGTTGTCGGTGCTACAAACGTTCGTGGGAAAGAGCTACAGTCGATTCTTATGAGCAACGCCAAAGCGAAGCAGTTTCTCCAAGTCCAAGGTTCAGGTTCCCGCAACTCGCGAAGTCGGCACATAGGCACATGCTATATGCCTGAGGGTCCCGTGGCTGTACCGGGTACTTGTGAATTCGTTGAACTCGCGTGGGAAGGTGAGTTTCTTCACATTTAAGCTATTCATCGGTTTTTTTTCTTGTTTTTTTTTTTGTAACGCTTGTCTTCTTGTCTTCTTCTTATCTTTCTTCTTCTTATCTTTCTTCTTCGTATTATTCTTTTCTCGCGTTCATTCTTTTTGCGCAGTTACAAACTGGGTCGACCAGTCAACCGGAGGACATGCAGGCAATGCCATTAACGCCGCTGCCAACTATGTTCCGTCTGCTGAAGACTTCGTGTCTGCTGCAGGCGCCGCTACCGACCATTTCGACGCTGCTGTCGACACTGTGGCAAATTTGTCACCCGACGATTTCGAAGCAGCAGCGGCAGAAGCAGCAACAGCAGGCAATCTTTTTGCCTCACACGTCAAGAAGGGAGCCATATTTATGGTCAACAACGTCGAAACGGCCGTTAGTTTTGGTATCCGCATAGCTGCAGATGGCACTCGCACGGCAGTGACGCAGCTCGAGGCATTAGCAGAGGACACTGCTGGCTTTGTGGAGCAAAACGGACGAATGGTTGTCGAAGGCGTCACGACCTTCGCAGAAGAGGCGGTGAAGACTATCGAAGAAGCCACAGCTGATGCTGGTGTCCTTGTGGGATCCTCTTCTATGCAAACGCACTGCCTAAAACTTTGGCAAGAGAAGGACACCCTCGAGAAGCGCATCAATTATCTCAGCGAACCTTCCTCGACTGAAGGCATGAACAACGTAGAAAAAATGGAAAGCATGCAAGTGGAGCTTACGAGCAAATTAATGGCGCGGCTGCACGACCTGAGAAAAGCTAGAACGGAATGCGAGTGCGATCCCACTTCCATTGCGTGTGCAAGATTGGAAAATGCAAAACTTCGCGTGGAAACGATTAATCGAGCCGCAATAGCGATTGAAGATGTTATCTTGGCTGCTTCTGCTGATAGAACTGCTGCTGAGAACCGTCTTGCGTTCCTCAAACATGCAGCTGGTTCGGCATGCACGGCCGTCTCGGATTTGCACGACGCAGCGCAAGAAGCAGTCACTATTCTTGTGAAACATCTTATCTCAGCGATTCTTTGGCTCAAAGAACACGGAAAATGCGCGGCTGTTGACATTACATTTGCTTTGATTGGTACGTACCTCGATAGTCAATTGGCAGTGGGACAAGCTTTGCGAGATAAACCAATTTGCCAGTTGACAGCGATATCAGGAGTATTTAAAAGAGTTACTGGTGGTGCGGGCAAGTCTTCAAGTAAAATGATTACGAAACTGTCAGAATTCGTAGCAAAAGATTCAGTTCAGATATCATTTGCCTCAACGTCGACCGTAATGCAGAGTGCCGATCCAAATCTCGAAGGTTTAAATGATGAATTAGGTGTTGAAGTCACAGATTTTGTCGCACAAGTCGACAACGACCCATTTTTGAACGCAGAACAAAAACAAAGCACGAAAAGTATGATCAGAACATTGTCCGGTCAGGCTCCAAATCCAGCCGAGATTATTCTCAAGTTGGTCACTGCAATGACAATGGGTGCCGTCGAAGGCATGTTCATGGTTCTTATGGAAATTCTCACTTGGGTTCTAAAGATAATAGCAGAAAAGACTGAGAACCGAATGATTCAGAAGCTTGTGGGAATCATGCTAGAGGAACAAGGTATGTTCGTCTGGATGGTGACTCAAGCTTGGTATGCGTCGTGCGGTCAATTTGGAACAGTTTTTGCCAACGTTATGAAAGAATTTTTCAACTGCAACGTCTGTGAGCTTGACTGCCCATGCACTGTTCCGCGATTAACAATACGCTCCGTATGTAAAGTGAAGGCCGAAGGCGCTGGTCTCGTTGGCGAGTTGATTCCTCCTCCCGTGAATGAAAATGCAACTCCCGAGATCGACTGCAGCACTGCCAATATCATTGATCCCATCGATGGCACAATAAAACAAGAGGCTGTGAAATACTTACTGGCATGCGAAAATAAATTCTGTCAAGGAGAAAATATAAACCACCAGTATCCCTTGAAAATGATGTGGCCGGCAACAACAAATATCGAACAAGCCACAGCTGGCATAAGCTTCACAGATGGCGAAGAAGGGTACCCAGAACGTGTAATGGTGGCTGAAGCCACATGGGAAGAGTGTAACCTTTGTTTCGAGACGCTGGACCCTACCTTCCATACTACTTTTGCTGCATCAAGATATAGAGGCTTATATGCATCAGGATGGACACGCTCCAACAGCTTTTGTTCGGCAGATGAATCTGCCACGACAGCTCCCGCGGTTGAGCCTCTTTTGGTTGAGGCCGGTGCCAATGTGGGTTTACCTGCGGACGGAGAGGCCGGCGTGGGTAGCGTGGATAACATTGACATTGACGACATGCCAGGAGATCCCATGGAGATTGAGCAACAAGTTCAAAGCGCTGCTGCTGCTGCACATGAGGGCGACACTTGTCAAAAGGGTTGCGACGTTGATAACGGCCAAGTTGTTGATGGTGAAACACAAACTGTAGATTGGGAGGCAGTCTTTACAAATCAGTTGGGAGCAGAAGGTTCTCTGGCGCCATGTAGGGCCGATACTAACGCGGATTGTCCCACGTGGGCAGCCGCAGGAGAGTGTGATACAAATCCTGGTTACATGCACCAGAATTGCATGAGGTCCTGCAATATCTTGTGTCCACGAAGTGGATCGGATGAAGGTCATCAATTGTGTGATAGAGGATGCACATCGCATGCTGATTGCGAAGGCAATTTGGTTTGTCACAATCGTGGCATTAATACACAAGGAATTGGAAGCGTTAATACACAAGGACAGGGAACAACAAACGGCTGCCTTACGGCGAGTACATGCACTGACTTTTGCAGCAGCGGCTACTATTGTAATGCAGGGTCGAGTGATTTTACCTCACCAGATTTGTGCGCTGGCAACAACCGTGCTGATTGTTGCGAAGGTACTCTGAATTGCGCAGCTTGGGAACATAAAGATTTATCGGCAGTTCCTGGATGCGACGGCACTCCAACTGATAATGGTGCGGTAGGGTACTGTGGCTGGCCCAGCAGTTCCGATTTTCCCACCACACGACCAAAAGAGGCCTGCCCACAGAATTTTCCGATGTGCCAGGGTGCAGCTGACGGTGGCGTTACGGGTCTATGCCATGCATCTGGCGCGGTCGCAGCTCTCTCCGGGTGCTCAGACTCTACTCCACCAGCGGTAGAACCGGAAGTGGAGGTGGGCCAGGGAAGCGGGACAGTAAGCATCTCATCTTCATGGACTGATAACACTGCCTTGTGGACAGATCGTCCAACCAATTTGTATGCATCTTATACATTTGTTAACCCCATTGGGATGGGTAGATTTAATCCAACCAATTTTGACTATCTTATCAAGTCGACGGTCAACTTTCGGAACAACGGATACCAACTTCGATTTCCATCACCTGCAGAAATTGTTGTATTTCACGAACGAAATAATCCTTTGTGGGCTACACAATCAGGGTGGTCTAATTGTGACATTGCGACAATGGCTAGTCCTCCTGCCCTGTTTGGTATGCCATCAACCCACTGCTACATGAAGACTGCATTTGCAGGTGAAGTCGTACATTTTCATGATGGCAGAGGCGCAAGCCATGGTACTAATTCTGGTGGTGGTCTCACAACACAGAAAACTATTGGTTTCGTAAAACTATTACCACCAGAACCTACATGCCAAGAAGCAACAGACACAATGGTGGCGCGAGCCGAGGAATTACATGCAATTGCTGCCGCTGCTGCTGCCTTGCCACCAGTGACTGGTGTGGGATTTGACAGGTGTCACTCCGGGTGCACTGATAATTCAGGATGTGGTAACGGTCTTGTTTGTCATGTGCGTCAGTCTAATCTTGTTCAAAACGATTGGACTCGCAACTTAGAAACGTGTGTTGCTGGTTGGGAATGCACAAATCCCACTTGCCAAACAGCCACCACTCAATATTGCACGACTACAACTATTCATCACCCCCAGGTATGCCACAGGTGCTCCCGTAGAGGGCCTTGGTACAATCGCTACTATGTTTACGGATCGCATCGTTGTACTCAGCAGGCAGGGCCTTGGTACGAAAGACACCGTGTTTTCTGTACCACGCCAAGTCCAACAAGTTGCTGTCGAGGTTGTGGAGCTCAACCCCACCAGGTTCAAAACCCAATCAATGGATGGACACGTAATGTATGCTTGACCACAACGGTCACACAAGTTGATAACATTGCACCCTGTCCGGCCACACAGGCAGATCTTATAGCCGCAGGGGTCAACTCATGTCCCAGAACAACCACCGAGACGGGCAACTCAAACGAGGCTGTTCGAGGCTGCTCGGGCAACCCAGCGGCAAACACCAACTACTGCGTGATCCCATAGTTTTCATGAAGGTACATGTACACAGAAAACTATTGGTTTCGTGAAACTATTACCCAGAACGACCACAGAGACGGGCAATCCAAATAAAATTGTACGAGTTTGTTCGGGCAACCCAATGGCAAACACGAACTACTGCGTGATCCCTTAATAAAAAACTAATTACCAGTACCTTCTACAGCTGTAGGTCCCAGGAAAATTCAAGTAAAAAAATAAAATTCAAGTAAAAAAATAAAAATAAAGTATTTTAAAATATATATTAATTTTAATTTTTAGGAAGGTATGTATTGATTTAAGTATTGATTTGAGCATGAACCCCTTTACCCCTTTAGGACCTTGTACTACTTTCTTCTACCATGCGGTTCCTGAGATACCAGCGGGTACAAACGCACGAGTCCGGCGATTTGGAATAAAGTGTCTTCTGGCTTCTGGATAAAGTAAAATAGAAAATATATTACATATTACCTTCGGTATTTATTGTGCGTTCGTCATGGTTACATGTCATGTTGTACACACATACATGTACATTACATTATGCATATATATTATATATCATTTATCATGAGAATTTTAATACCGACGCAAACGCTCCGCAGTCCCCTTTATTTCCATGCTTGCCACTACCATCACTGGAAGTCCACAACGTATCACACTTGCACACTCCAGTATCACGATCACACTTTCCATGTAGCGAGCACTCCTCGTCCTCTGTTGTTCCTGTTTGAGGAGTGGTCAATGTTATTCCGGCACTTGTTCCCGTTACCGAGCTGGTGATTACAAGATTCGGAACATCGCTATGCTCTGTATTAAATGTGATCGTCATTGCTGCAAGTCGTTGGTGGAAGAAAAAGAAGAAGAAAAACACGAAACAACCAGTCAGATAAAAGCAACAAGGAAAAAAAAAAAAACAGAAATAAATAAAACAAGATAAAGAAAAAATAACAAAGAAACTACTCACGTGCTGTCGGTTGTCCGTTTGTCGTGCAAATTGCACTACCTGACGCCAGACCTACCGTCACGTCGTCAATCGTGTTCAACCCCTCCAGCGCACTCTCTACCGAGGTCGTCAACTTGTAAATTTCATACAGCGTGCCAGTGGGCAATCCAATGGGTTCTGTCATCACGATTGTGCTGCTACTGTCAGACGACACAACGAACGTTCTCGTGACGTCCACCAACAAATGCGTGCTGGTCAAATTGACGACATCACCCGCTGCAAAGGACGCCGCGAGATTGCTCGTCGTCGCCAGCGTTGCACTACCGTACGTCACTGTCCCTGTTCCCGCCATCAACGTTTGTACCCCGTTCGCATTGGCATTCCAATCAATGGCCACCGTCGTCTCTCCACGAAATCCTAACTTGAACGTTCCACCAGTTCCTATGCAAGTAATTTTTTGAATCTCCTTCAAATGGTACCCGGTCACAGCGTTCATCGTCTCCGGATCATCACCACGCGGACATTCGCGCTCGTAACAATCTACAGTAGTCCACGTCCCACCACCAACATCGTTCGAGAATCGATCCGTGTCACACAAACATGCCTTGAGTAGATCAGCGTCCCACGTCGCTGCAGAGCTTGGATCACTCCCATATACCAGGGCAGCACTGACGCCGTTGACGGTACGATACGTATTTAACCTTTTCAACGTCATGCACCTGCCTTTACCGTTGCAAACGCCATCACCGCTAACGATGGGACAGATCGAGAACTGGCAGGCTGCACCCGTGTTGCCACCAAAACATTTGCACAGCCCAACCGCACGATCACACTGTCCACGATTTGAGCACTCGGCCCAATCGTGCGCGACGTCATTTGATGACGGTTCGTCCCACCACGCCTTTCCCACCTTGCATTTGCGGAGACTGCAGCCGTAGCCAGTCCATTCATTGGCGCAAGAGCAGCGGCGGTAAGTCGCCGATCCAGAACTTGCACTGGAGCACACACCGTGACCACTGCAGACCGTCGTTCCATCGGTGCTGGAGCCCATCGTGCACGTCGAGGGCGTTGCCGAGACGCGGGAGCAATCGCCAACATCTGAAAGGAAGGAAAGAGAGAGAGAGAGAGAGTGAAAGAGTAAAGAGTAAAGAGAGAGAGACAAAAAGAGGTGATGTCAGCTGCCAGGAGGAGCAAAAACAAAGGAACAGAAAAACAAGGGACAGAAAAAA
>Ga0307997_10000787_pt1 | contig 14662 bp, 16 predicted proteins | sample Davwhametageno36_FD_203165 | JGI IMG/M metagenome (GOLD analysis project Ga0307997, IMG submission 203165) | Marine microbial communities from Davis Island wharf, Antarctic Ocean - #36 | ecosystem: Environmental > Aquatic > Marine > Unclassified | place: Antarctic Ocean: Davis Island wharf... | reverse complement strand
TTGTTACAATTCAACATAGCTGCCTATTAATGATTTGAGTAGTGATATCAGATTTCAATTGTTATTATGCTTTAATTTTCTGTGCATTTTACACGGTGAAGCCAGCTTATTATTTAATTTAGGAATTAAGTTGAGTGGACTAAAAATCTAATGTTTCGATCATCATAATTGATTAACCGTTTAGACAGTCACATTTAAAATATTGTCGTTAAGATCCAGTTGTTTAATTTTAAAACTAAAGTTTAAGGTAAATCGAATGTTTAAAAAATGCATAATGATAAAGTTCCTATTGCTTATGGCGTTATTTAGCCAGAACGTATTGTCTAATGAGGTTGGTCCACAGCAGTTGATCAAGCAAGCGACAGATCGAGTTATTGAAGAAATTAAACTTAATTCAAATGATTATCGAGCCAATCCTGATAAATTATTTGCTCTGGTTGACGAGGTGGTGCTCCCACATTTTAACTTTGTGGCTATGACCAACTTAGCTCTATATCGTCATCGAAAAGAATTTAACGACGAACAAAAAATCAGAATTGTTCATGAATTTAAAACCCTGTTAATTCGAACCTATGGCAAAGCGCTATTAGAATATAATAATCAGGAAGTTAAATATTTAGATATGCTGGGTTCAGTTGATAAAGGTAAGGTCAAGGTAAAAACAGAGGTCACTCAGACTGGTGGAACAGCAATACCACTTGATTATAGTTTAAGACGAGGCAAGCAAGGCTGGAAGGTTTATGACATTCAGGTTGATGGTATCAGCCTCGTGACGAATTATCGTTCTAGTTTTTCCAGAGAAATTTCGAAAAGCGGTGTTGAAGGTCTAATCAAACTGTTAAATGAGAGAAATCAATAAAAATTTATCCTGCTTTGTTCGGGTAGCCGTTATCATTCTTTAGGTAAATAGAGCTTGTATTCTTGTCAGTCATTAAGGCGAACATCTGATAGAATGCAAATTTTTTCAACCCCATAAATATTAAATATATTAGGCAATGAATAAATTAATCATTAAAGGTGGCATCCCCTTATCTGGGCAAGTTCGAATTTCTGGATCGAAGAATGCTGTATTACCAATTCTGGCGGGTACATTGTTAGCCAGTAGTCCTGTGGTGGTTAATAATGTACCCCATTTACACGATGTCACCACGACGATGGAACTCCTCGGCCAAATGGGCGTGTCGATCACCATTGGTGATAAAATGAGCGTTGAGATAGATCCTTCTACTATTGAAAATACCTTTGTGCCCTATGAGTTAGTTAAAACAATGCGTGCTTCGATCTTGGTTTTGGGACCGTTATTAGCACGTTATGGTACGGCCGAAGTATCGTTGCCCGGTGGGTGTGCTATTGGTGCAAGGCCAGTGAATATCCATCTTTCTGGGCTGGAGGCTATGGGGGCTGAAATTACCGTCGAGCAGGGCTATATTCGCGCCAAAGCAGATCGTCTGAGGGGTGCGCACATTGTAATGGATCAAGTAACTGTCACTGGAACTGAAAACTTGATGATGGCTGCCAGTCTGGCTGAGGGCACTACAATCTTGGAAAATGCCGCTCGTGAACCTGAAGTAGTTGATTTAGCTGACTTCATTAATGCGATGGGTGGTCGAGTAGAAAATGCAGGCTCCGATAAAATCACAATTCATGGTGTCAAAAAACTGGATGGCTGTGATTACACCGTATTGTCAGATCGAATTGAGACGGGCACTTATCTAGTTGCTGCGGCCATTACCGGCGGCAAGGTTTTGTTAAAGGATACTGACCCTAGTTTACTCGATGCAGTATTAGCGAAATTGGTTGATGCTGGCGCCATAATTGACACTGGAGAAAATTGGATTGAGCTTGATATGGAAGGCCGTAAACCAAAGTCTGTTAATATCCGAACTGCACCGTATCCTGGGTTCCCGACTGATATGCAAGCTCAGTTTTGTGCATTAAACGCTATTGCTAATGGCACTGGCTCGGTAACCGAAACCGTGTTTGAAAATCGGTTTATGCATATTCAAGAAATGTCACGGTTAGGGGCAAAAATTCAACTTGAAGGTAATACCGCAATTATTCAGGGTATGAATGATTTAAACGGTGCGTCTGTGATGGCAACGGATTTACGTGCCTCAGCTAGTTTGATTCTGGCTGGTTTGGTGGCTAAGGGTGAAACTGTTGTAGAGCGTATTTATCATATCGATCGTGGTTATGACCATATTGAAGAAAAACTTGCCTGCCTCGGAGCCAATATCCGACGAGTACCTAATTAACTCAAGGTCCAGTTGAACTTTAATCTAAATTAAACCAAGTCTGATTAAATTTAATCTATTTGATAACACAATTATGTCCCAAATTTTAACCATTGCGCTCGCGAAAGGACGCATTTTAGCTGAGACCCTCCCACTACTAAAACGGATGGGTATCGAACCAGTCGATGACCTTTCTACTAGCCGTAAATTAATTTTTCCGACGAACCATGCCCACATTAATCTGGTGTTAATTCGATCATCTGATGTCCCAACATATGTTCAATACGGTGCTGCTGATATTGGCATCGCGGGTAAGGATGTTTTACTTGAGCATGGAGGTGACGGACTGTATGAACGGGTTGATTTGAAAATTTCGGGCTGTAAATTAATGACTGCAGGGTTCCCTAATAAGCCATTACCTTCAGGGCGGCTGAAGGTGGCGACTAAATACCCCAGAATAGCACGACAGTATTTTCTTGATCAGGGGCGGCAGGTAGAATTGATTAAGCTTTATGGGTCAATGGAGCTGGCGCCAATTGTTGGATTGTCTGACTTGATTGTTGATTTGGTTGATACGGGTAACACTTTGAAGGCAAATGGACTGGCTCCACTTGAACATATTATGCACATTACGTCTCGATTGATTGTTAATAGGGCTTCTCAAAAAATGAAAAATCAGACCATAAAAGAATTCGTTTCTCACATCCAAAAGGCAGTGATGGAATAATAACTATGATTAAAATCAAACGCTTTGACAGTCAATCTAATAATTTTGAGTCCCAGTTAAAAGATTTATTGGCATGGGAGGCTGAGTCAGACCAAGTTATTTTTGATACAGTTTATGAAATTATCCGTTCAATTAAGTCAAAAGGCGACCAAGCACTATTGGAATACACCGAAAAGTTTGATGGTTTGGTGGTCAAAGCCGCATCAGATTTAGAGCTTTCACGAATTCGGTTAGAGAGGGCATACCAAGGATTATCTGACACTGAGCGACACGCCCTTGACTCTGCAGCTGAGCGTATTCGCTCATATGCTGAGCACCAAAAAATAGAATCTTGGCAATATACGGAGGCAGATGGAACGGTGCTTGGTCAGCAAGTAAGCCCACTCGATCGAGTTGGTTTATATGTGCCTGGTGGAAAAGCAACTTACCCTTCCTCTGTATTAATGAATGCTGTTCCAGCTAAGGTGGCTGGCGTTGAAGAATTGATTATGGTAGTTCCAACTCCAAAAGGCGTCATTAATGAACTTGTTTTAGCAGCCGCTTATATTGCGGGTGTTGACAGAGTTTTTACCATTGGCGGCGCACAAGCAATTGCTGCCCTGACTTATGGAACAGAAACAGTCCCCGCGGTTGATAAAATTGTAGGTCCTGGGAATATTTATGTTGCGACTGCAAAACGATTAGTATTTGGAACAGTGGGCATCGACATGATCGCTGGACCATCAGAGATCTTGGTTATTTGCGATGGTAAAACAAACCCTGATTGGATTGCGATGGATTTGTTTTCACAGGCTGAACATGACGAAAATGCGCAAGCGATATTACTATCTCCGGATGCTGATTTTCTTAATCAGGTTCAAGTGAGTATCGAACGCCAGATCAAAGAGATGCCTCGGCAGGATATTATTCGTGCTTCTCTTTCGGCACGCGGTGCACTGATTCACGTATCTGATATGGATGATGCGATTAAAATCACGAATTACATTGCGCCAGAACACCTTGAACTCTCGGTTGAGGATGCGCCCACCATGGCAAAATCCATTCGGCATGCGGGTGCTATTTTTATGGGGCGTTATACTGCTGAAGCATTGGGTGATTATTGTGCTGGACCAAATCATGTTCTGCCAACCTCTAGAACCGCTCGCTTCTCATCGCCACTGGGTGTTTATGACTTTCAAAAGAGGTCGAGTTTGATTGGTTGTTCCGCCGCGGGTGCTTCAGAGTTAGGCAAATTAGCTTCCGTTTTAGCCAGAGGTGAAGGATTAGTTGCCCATGCTTGCTCGGCTGAATATCGTATTAAGTAACTTTATTTATATCTGAATGCTTTTCGAATTTTATAATTGATAACGCCTAACTTAGGAAATACTTTTCTCACCATGAAATATGGTAGGTTGTTTCATCATCTTGGCCTTTCAGTGGCAACTGTTTTAAAGGTGTACTTATCAGGCCCTCGATAAACAGTGATCTTCAGCATGTCGCCAGGCTTATGAAAACTTACTTTTTCTAGTAGGTCGTGAACTCCAAGCACTGATTTACCATCTATAGCAACCAGTATATCTCCAGACCTTATGCCTGCCATATCAGCCGGACTGTTGATGAAAACACCAACGATGAGTGCGCCTTTTATATTCGGGCTGCCGGTAGACAAGGCTGCTTTAGCGGTAATCTCAACGCCTTCGACCCCTAACCAGCCCCGAGAAATTTTACCGTAATCGATGAGCTGCCGCATGATATCGAATGCAATCGAGGTGGGAATAGCAAAACCTATTCCTTGTGCGCCTCCGGCCTGGTTGAAAATGGCAGTGTTGATTCCAATCAATTCACCTTTGGCATTAACTAGTGCGCCCCCTGAGTTGCCGGGATTAATTGCAGCATCGGTTTGTATAAAGTTTTCGAACGTGTTTAAGCCAATTCGATTTCTCCCCGTCGCACTAATGATACCCATCGTCACCGTTTGGCCGACATTCAAAGGGTTGCCAATGGCGAGCACGACATCACCAACCCGAACTGGTTTGTCCGGCGCTATTTTAATACTACTCAAGCCGCTAATGGGTATTTGTAGAATGGCAATGTCAGTTTCCTTATCTTCACCAATTAAAACTGCCTGACTACCACGCCCGTCAGGTAAAGAGATTAATATTTCGTCCGCACCATCAATTACATGCTGATTGGTTATGATGAAGCCTTCCTTGCTAATGATGACGCCTGATCCGAGGTTGGTTTCCGTTTTACTGCGTTGCCGACGTTTAAGTTGTTCACCAAATAGTTGGCTGAAAATGGGGTCGTCCAGCAGAGGATGAGACTGTTCCACTGTCATTTTAGATGTATAAATTGTGACAACTGATTGAAATGAAGAAGCCACGGCATCGGCATAGGACGCGGTCGGGCTTTGAGTTAATAGCTGACCTGCAATGAGAGATTCTGTTTTGCTCGTTGAGGGTGATAAAAATTTTATAATATCTTTATTGGAGTGATCGGATTGCCAAAACAAATATAATATCGCAATCGCCAGCCCTAGAAGGCTAAACTGCAAAAAAAATGCTATGGTTTTAAATATTTTCATAATCAAATAGTATCATACGAATATGTCAGTTGAGGATGAAAAAATATGCAGTTACAGCAGCTAAGCGATTTTTGTGCCGACTATCTCAAAGTTAGTGATTTTAAAGATTATTGCCCGAATGGGGTGCAGGTTGAAAGTGTTGGTGAAGTTAAATCAATAGTTTCTGGCGTGACTGCAAGCCTCGATTTGATTGAGGCTGCGATCGATGTTCAGGCGGATACCTTGTTAGTTCACCATGGTTATTTCTGGAAAGGGGAGTCTCCAGAAATTGTGGGCTTCAAAGGTCGTCGTATACGCGCGCTAATCAAAAATAACATTAACCTACTTGCCTATCATTTGCCGTTGGACGCTCACCCAGTGGTTGGTAACAATGCGCAGATAGCAAATATTATGGGATGGAAAGTTCAAGGGACTTTTGCTAGCGTTGGATTGCATGATATTGTATTTCATACTGCCTTAAAGTCGGCCATAACGCTGGATGAGCTTACAGAATCCATTGGCAATCGATTAAATACCACGCCATTAAACATTGCAGCCGGGAATAAGCCCATTAAGAGCATTGCTTGGTGTACAGGTGCGGCACAAGGTTATATTGATCAGGCGGTGGACAGGGGCTTTGACGTGTTTATTAGTGGTGAAGTGTCAGAGCATACGTTTCATTACGCAAAGGAATGTGGCATCCATTATATTGCCGCTGGTCATCATGCGACAGAACGTTTTGGCGTGCAGGCATTGGGGCGTTTAATATCTAAGCAATTTGGATTAAAGCACCAGTTTATTGATATTCCTAATCCTGTATAGAGGATAAGTGCGCAAGATTTGTAAATTTTCTTCACTTATGACAAGTTATGTCGTTAATGGACTCGACCGAAAAGCGAAATCGAGCTATTATTACCTCCGTTTTTTATGCCTGTCATAAATTACTTACGTTATTTACTTCAGGTTTTCATATTTCTCAATCATGGATTATTCGAATGTCTTCTGATGGTGTTGATAATAATCGCAGGCGTTTCCTGAGTGCCGCGACCGTTGTGGTTGGTGCAGTCGGAGTCAGTGCGGTAGCCGTTCCATTTTTAAATAGCTGGAGCCCAAGTGCACGGGCCAGATCTGCTGGTGCACCCGTTGAATTTAATATAAGTAAAATGGAGCCAGGCCAGCAAGTTATTGTTAAATGGCGAGGCAAACCGGTTTGGATCGTGCGACGTGATACTAACATTTTAGCAACACTGTCGTCTGTTGAGGGTGAGTTAAGTGATCCATCTTCAGATGCAAGTATTCAACCAGAGTACGCTAAAAATGAAGCACGCTCTATTAAGCCTGAATATCTAGTAGTTGAAGGGGTTTGTACTCATCTAGGTTGTTCACCCACCTATCAGCCTGAGGTGGTTGCCGGTTTTCAAGGTTTCTTTTGTCCTTGTCACGGGTCTAAATTCGATTTTTCTGGTCGCGTTTATAGTGGTGTGCCTGCTCCGACCAACCTACCAGTGCCCCCCTATTATTATGTCAGTAATGATGTGATTCGTATTGGTGAGGACAGAGCTGCCTAATGAGTAACGATAATATTGATAAAGGCCTACTAGGTTGGGTCGATGAACGCTTTCCATTAACTAAGTTATGGGAAGAACATATTTCAAAATACTATGCACCAAAAAACTTTAACTTTTGGTACTTTTTTGGCTCTTTGAACTTGTTAGTGCTCATACTTCAAATTGTGACTGGTATTTTTCTCACCATGCATTACAAGGCAGATGGTGCCCAGGCTTTTATATCAGTCGAGCATATAATGCGCGATGTTGATTGGGGCTGGTTGATTCGCTATTTACATTCCACTGGCGCATCGGCCTTCTTCGTGGTTGTCTATCTCCATATGTTCCGTGGTCTGATGTATGGCTCTTACCAAAAACCACGTGAATTGATTTGGGTTTTTGGCATGTTCATCTTCCTCGCACTAATGGCAGAAGCGTTCATGGGTTATCTATTACCTTGGGGACAAATGTCTTTTTGGGGTGCACAGGTTATCATTTCATTATTTGGTGCTATACCCATTATTGGTGATGATTTAACTTTGTGGATTCGAGGCGATTTTGTTATCTCTGATGCCACTCTAAATCGTTTTTTTGCGCTGCATGTCATTGCTGTGCCTTTAGTTTTAATCATGTTAGTTGTGATGCATATTATTGCGTTACATGAAGTTGGTTCGAATAATCCTGAAGGTATTGAAATCAAGAAGCATAAAGATGTTAACGGTGTTCCACTTGATGGTATTCCTTTCCACCCTTACTATACAGTCAAGGATATTGTTGGCGTGGTGTGTTTTTTAATTCTTTTTTGTGGAGTGGTATTCTTTATGCCTGAAATGGGGGGTTATTTTTTGGAGCATGCGAATTTTATACCCGCCAACCCGTTTAAGACACCTGAGCACATCGCTCCAGTATGGTATTTCACGCCTTTTTACGCCATTTTAAGAGCAGTGCCGCACAAGCTGTCGGGAGTTCTTGCTATGTTTGGTGCTATTGCTGTTTTATTTGTACTTCCATGGCTTGATCGAGGCAAGGTTCATTCAATTCGCTATCGAGCTAACTCATTTAAATGGCTTCTTGCTATGTTAGTGATTAGTTTTATCGGCTTGGGTTACTTGGGCGCATTACCGCCAACTGAGTTACGTACCTTTTTTGCTCGAGTCTTTAGTTTTGGCTATTTTGGTTTCTTCCTAGGTATTTGGTGGATTAGCAAAAACGAAAAAACGAAGCCTGTTCCAGAGAGAATCCTGTAATGAAGAAGTCGCTAATTGTTTTGGCTGGTCTTTTATTGCCAGTGATGGGTTTTGCTGCCGGTGGCGGTGCGTCATTCCCAAGCGATGATATTACAATCGATTGGGACGATAAGGCCTCGATGCAACGAGGGGCTCGTATATTTGTTAATTATTGTATGAGTTGTCATGAAGCATCCTATTCGCGCTACAATCGAGTCGGGGCGGATCTTGAAATTGACGATGCTCAAGTTTCAGATAACCTTATTTTTACTACCGATAAGAATGGTGATAAAACTAAAGTAGGCGCATTAATGACTAATAGCATGGGTGCAGACTATGCTTCCGAGGCTTTTGGCATAATTCCACCAGACTTAAGTTTGATAGCGCGTTCACGGGGTGTTGATTGGCTTTATAATTACCTGAGAGCGTTTTATGTAGATGAATCAAGACCCTTTGGTGTGAACAATGGTGTCTTTGACAAAGTGGGTATGCCGCACGTATTAGCAGATCTACAAGGCTATCAAGTGCCTAAAATGGCTATGAAAGTGGATGCCAATGGCGATCAACATGAAGTTATTGTTGGTTTTGATATAGTCAAACCAGGTACACTTTCTAAGTCTGAATTCGACCAAACTATTTACGATTTGGTTGGCTTTCTTGACTATGTGTCAGAACCTTATCGCCAAACCCGCCAAAATATCGGAACTGGCGTCATTATCTTTTTATTCCTCTTCCTAATTTTGGCTTATTTTCTTAAGAAAGAATTTTGGAAGGACATAAACTAACTTAGGATTTAAATATGTCAATTGTGGCGAATCGTCGATCGGTAATGAGTTGTTTTTCATCACCAGTTGACCCCGAATGCCATCGCGCACGTATTGTGCTCGCTGAAAAGGACATTACGGTCGAAATTCATGATGTTGATATGGATAACTTGCCTGAGGATTTAATTGACTTAAATCCTTATGCGACAGTGCCTACAATGGTTGATCGTGATCTCGTACTTTATAATGCGCGAGTTTTGATTGAATATCTTGATGAGCGTTTTCCGCATCCGCCGTTGATGCCGGTTGATCCTGTGTCGCGTGCTAAAAGCCGTTTGGCTTTGTTTCGGATTGAGAGTGACTGGTTCAGTCTGTTGAATGATATAGAAAAAGGCACAGAAAAAAAGAAGGAGCAAGCTAAAAAAGCATTAACTGAAAGTTTGATTAATTCAGTGGAAGTGTTTGCTGTAAAACCTTACTTTCTATCAGACGAATTTAGTTTGCTCGATTGTAGTATTGCCCCCATTTTGTGGCGCTTACCTTATTACGATATCGAACTGCCGCCGTCTTGTAAGCCAATCACAACCTATATGAAGCGTGTTTTTTCGCGACCTTCGTTTCAGGCGAGTTTGTCTGAACAAGAAAGAGACATGGTTGCATAATTGACTCTTGTGTTAATTCCTTGCCTATGACTTCTAGTAAACCTTATCTTATTCGTGCACTTTACGAGTGGCTTCTAGAAAACGATGTGACTCCGTATTTGTTGGTTGATGCCAACTTTTACGGGGTAATGATTCCTCAGGGGACAGCGAGTGATGGAAAAGTTGTTCTCAATTTAACACCCAGTGCCATTCAAGCATTAGAGCTTGATAACGAATATGTAGCCTTTTCTGCTCGGTTTGGTGGTGTAGCTCAAAATGTTTATTGCCCGATGGCCTCCATTCTGGCTATCTACGCTCAAGAGAATGGTGAAGGTATGGTGTTCAATGAAGAGCCCCATACAGAACCTGATCCCGATGGTACCAAGACTGATGGAAAGTTGGCTGGTGTCAAACCGAGTTCTAACCTAATTGAATCAAAAAAAACCAACCGTCCAAGCTTGAAAGTTGTTAAATAGTAGTATCGGCTGGACCCAATAGCTGTAGATCAAGTAACTCACACAAAACGTGAATGATCAAAAGGTGGACCTCTTGAATTCTGGCGGTAACATTTGAAGGTACTCTAATTTCGACTGAATGATTATTTAGCTCTTGTTCAATTGAACCACCTCCCCCTCCGGTCAGCACAATAACGGCCATATCGTAATCATTGGCAGCTCGAATAGCCTCTATAATATTGGAAGATTGCCCACTCGTACTGATGGCTAACAATAGATCTCCAGGCTGTCCAAGTGCCATTATTTGTTTAGAAAAAATTTGGCTGTAATCATAATCATTAGCAATCGATGTTAGGGTCGAGCTGTCAGTCGTTAGCGCTAGTGCAGGCAGTCCGGGGCGATCACGATCATACCTGTTGAGTAACTTTGATGAGAAGTTTTGAGCATCACTAGCAGATCCACCATTACCACAACTCATTACTTTGTTGCCGTTGAGAAGAGTTTGATTTAATAAAGCTGAAGCCCGTTCGATTGCCGCACTAAGCGCAATTTCTGAATCCTGCTTGGTTTCTATACTAGATTGAAATGCTAACTTGATTTGATTTTCTACATCACTCATGAAATTGTCATTCATTAACTATCAGCCTTTTAAATTTTTTGAGTATTGGGTCATGTTATTCCGCATAGAAGGCACTTTGGATCCACTCTATATTAAGAGCAGGAAGCGTTAACCCAAGTTGTAAAATTAGCGCATCAAAGCGCATTGGCTTTTGTGCAATTGCCGGTGTTGCTGCAATATAACATTGTGCAGTTTTTATGATTTTTTGCTGTTTTGCGACTGGTATTGCTGAAATAGCGCCACCAAACGAATTGCTTTTGCGAAATTTGACTTCAATGAAGCACAAAACTTGCCGATCAAACATTATGAGGTCAATTTCACCAAATCGAGAGTGATAATTCTGCTCAAGTAATTTTAGCCCCTTTTTCTGTAAGTAATCTCTTGCGAGCGCCTCATAGCGTTGTCCAATTTGGGTGTTGCTACTCATGTTCATTTACTTTACAGATAAGCAATTACTGAGCTTTTAGCTCTTTTGCGCTACCTTTTTTATAAGTTGCCATTAAAAGTGAACGTTTAATTCGACCTTTATTATCAACGGTCAACTCGCCGGTATGCTGGATCAAAGATTTTTGTGGGTTAATCTTCAATCGACGTAAGGATGGGATCAATCGATAAGCATCTATGCCTAACGCAAATAATCGACTAAACCGATTGCTACTATCAGGCCATAAAGTCGAAATATTTTGGTAGTCTTCGTTGTTTTCATTATTCAACATCCACGGGATGTCGACAAAAAAAATGTCATTTAAGTCACGATCATCGTTGGTATTGGCGTTGCCAGACGAAATATGTGAGGTAGAAAAAACAGGTAAATCCTGAGCATGGTGAAATTTTAGTTGCGGTTTGATGAGTTTGGCTTGGCGAGAGTTGGCTGCGACAAAAATCATATCAACATCTTGACGACGCCGAGGTTCAAATTTAACTGATTGCCCAATTACTTGCTGAATCATCGACTTGCGTAAATTACTAGTGGTCAGGTTTAATAGTTTTTTGATTGAAACAGCATAATCACTTTTCTGTGAAGGATAACTTTCGTTGCCAACAACATGCCCTCCTAACGATTCAAACCGAGTTTTAAACGCTTGGTGCAGGCGCTCTCCCCATGCTGTGTCAGGCACCAATGTAATGGCATTATGTTTGCCCTGAGCTAAAGCGTAGTCAGCAATTTGTTCGGCTTCATCTTCTGGGCGTAAGCCAAACTGATATAAGTTTGAATTAGATGGTTTAGATTCATCACCATAGTTCAATGCCAACGTTGGTACTTTTAGGCTCTCTTGGGTTTGTAACCGCTCGACTAGTTCCTTATTTATAGGGCCAATAATAAAGTCAGCACCATTTTTGATTGCCTGATTATATTGAATATCAAACTTATTAGTGTCCGTACTGGCATCGATAATTTCAAGTTCGACCTCAAGTGTTGGATCCTGATTGACATTGTCTTCGTAGTAAGCATAAAGAAATCCGTTTTGTATTGCTTTAGATACCTGTTCAAGTCTACCTGATAACGGCAACATGAGTGCAATTCGCTCAGGTTTAATGTTGATTGTCCTACTTTCTTCCAATAGTTGGAGTGCGAATAATTTTCCCGCGGCATGTCCGTCATAAACCTCATACCACTTGTTTATCCAGGGTTGGATTTTTTTTGGCTGCATATCTGAGCGCCTCGCGATTAGATTCAACTCTAACCAGCCGCGGACTGGATTGCTTTGTGGTTCTGACAGTTCATTGACGATGGTACTTTCTGGAATTTGATTAAGTGCTTCCCAGATAAAATCATGGTTCAGTTCAATGTCTGTTGGAGCTTTCAAATAGCGACTAATTTGAATTCTTAGTTTAACGCTTTCTTTGGGTTTACCTATAGCGAGCAAGCTTTTTGAACGTATATTTAAAGCCAATAATTTATAACGCCAATCAACTATTGCTTCGACTGAAGGCAACTCTAACAAGCTGTTATATATTTTGCCTTCGTAAAAATAAGAACCCGCGAGCAAAGTGGTTTTATAGAGTCGATCTTGTTCAATAATATCGCTTTTCTGCAACGAGTTGAAGAGAGTCGGTATTTCCTGGAAGTTACTCGCTTGATAAAGCATGAAGGCCGATTTAATTAAAAAAGATGACCGCTCGGGTTGGTCACTTTTTTGAGCTAGCTCGCGATAGGCCAAAGCCGCGTCTGGCCAATTTTGATTAGACTCAAGCTCAAATGCAGCCAAAATTTCTTCAGCCGTCGTTGTTACAGCTGGTTCAACAAGGGTACCAAGCTTGATTTCGGGCAATTCTATTTGGATCGGTGGTTGGGTCGTAGTTTGGCAGCCCGAAATAACGATTATTAGCATTGCCGAGATTAGTAATTTGAGGCAAGGAAGTTTCATCGATTGACTGCCGTTTGAGGTGTAAAGGTGAAGTGCGAGGTAAGTTAAAACAAGATAATAGTGTACACTCTTTCGCATGACTGGCGTACTTTATATTGTAGCAACCCCTATTGGAAATTTGGATGATATTAGCTTACGTGCTATCGAGATTTTGAAGCAGGTTGACGTTATTGCAGCTGAGGATACTCGGCATAGTATTCGGCTTTTAAATCACCTCGGCATCCGCAATAAGCTGATGTCGCTTCATGAACACAATGAAAGAGATAGGATCGACGGCATCATTAATGACCTGAGGCAGGATAAAAATATCGCTTTAATTTCTGATGCGGGTACGCCTTTGATTTCGGATCCAGGTTATCCATTAGTCAAAGCGGTTCAAGATGCGGGTCTTCGGGTTAGTCCGATCCCCGGTGCCAGTAGTATTATTGCCGCATTAAGTGCTGCTGGAATGCCTACGGATCCGTTTACCTTTTATGGTTTTCTATCACAAAAGAATTCGGAAAGACTATCGAAACTCAGCGCTTTAAAGCAACAGCATGGCACCTTGGTTTTTCTTGAGTCAACCCATCGAATCGAGCGTTTGTTGGAGCAGTTGTGTGGACTATTTGGTAACAATCGTATTGTGGTTGCTAAAGAATTAACCAAGAGCTTCGAACGCTTTTTGTCGGGTACGCCATCTGAAATCCTATTAATAATGCAGCAAGAGCCTGCGTTAAAAAAAGGTGAATTCGTGGTATTAATTGATAACCCAGTCACTCTTAGCGAAAAGAGTTTAAGTGACGAAGATGTTGAAATTTTGAAGCTGCTGTTGGACGATCTTCCGCTTAAAAAAGCGGTACAAATATCAACCCGTATTAGTGGCAAAAAGAAGAATGATATTTATCAACAAGCGTTGCAGTTAAATGAGCTGACTCGCTAGGTCCTTGGCTATCAACCGCCTTTGACAGGGGCTAACACAATGATGTCATCGCTTTCACTAATGAGTGTCGATGCCCATTGCTTTAGATCTATTTTTTTGTCGTTGTGCAGCACAAGGTAAGGTCTGTCTTTGGGTAACGGAAGTTTGCTAAGTAGCTGCTCTAAAGTCTCCCCCAATTTGAAATTAAGGGGATAATTACCAGCTCTGCTACCTGTCGGCATGTGGTGGCGTAATTTACCAAAGACTTTAATGGTTACCTGCATTTCTTATTTATCTAAAGCTATCTGACTCAGTTTCATTTTGATTGTGAAGAGGTTTCAATTGAGTCCAAGACGAGCCAGTGTGTCAGCTCTAGGGCGTCCCTCTTCATCCCAACCACGAAGTTCGTAATATTCAGGTAACATTTCACCAAGACGGCACACGAGGCCTTTTCCTATACCCACTTCGGCTGGTTCTTCGAGTATTCGTTTAGGCAGGGTGTCATCAGCCCTACTTAGCCCAGCCAGTAAATTGAACTGACGTTCTAAATTCCAAATGCGCTCGCCAGTTTGCTTCAGTCTGTCCATGTCCCAGGTACTTTCACAAGCGCCGTCAACCAGCTCTAGATAATCGCTCAAGG
>Ga0307997_10000786_pt1 | contig 14674 bp, 9 predicted proteins | sample Davwhametageno36_FD_203165 | JGI IMG/M metagenome (GOLD analysis project Ga0307997, IMG submission 203165) | Marine microbial communities from Davis Island wharf, Antarctic Ocean - #36 | ecosystem: Environmental > Aquatic > Marine > Unclassified | place: Antarctic Ocean: Davis Island wharf... | reverse complement strand
AAAAAACCAAACTAAACACTCTTGAAGGTGCTATCTATAAAGAGCTTTACAGTGTATTACATGCCAAAGAAGTACAGCAAGAAATTCGCAAACAGTTTCCTAGACCAGAGATACATAGAAGAAATACAGGCTATGCACTAGATGAGCTGGTAGATACAGCTGTTTTTGGCGGCAACAGCTCTTTTAATATGTGTAAACTATTATCTGGTAGTGAAGGCACCCTGGCCTTTACAACTGCCATCACCTTGCAGTTAGATACCTTACCTCCACAAAAAACAGCAATGCTAGTGACTCACTATCACAGCCTAGAAAAAGGGCTGCTAGATGTGGTACATGCCATGAGACATGAGCTGTATTGTTGTGAGTTGATGGATGATATTATTTTAGAGCGCACCAAAGAAAATGCGATGTATCGCCCGTATCGGTTTTTTGTAAAAGGTACGCCAAAAGCCATGTTGTTTCTGGAGGTAAAGGCATCAACAACTCAAGCGCTGGAAGAAAAACTATCCGCTTTACAAGCTACATTAGATATAGAAAAATTAAGCTACCACACTGCAGTTTTATATGATGATGATGTTTTAAAGGCCCTACATTTAAGAAAGGCAGGTCTTGGCCTTTTGGGTAATATGGTGGGAGATAAAAAAGCGGTTGCTTGTATAGAAGATACCGCTGTTGCACTACAAGATTTACCAAAGTATATAGAGGAGTTTACGGCTATCATGAAATCTTACAACCAACAGGTGGTCTATTATGCTCACGCTGGAGCAGGAGAACTGCATTTGCGTCCTATTTTAAATTTAAAAACCCAGCAAGGGGTTTCTTATTTCAGGAGTATTACCACAGATGTAGCGCATTTAGTAAAAAAATATAGAGGTTCTTTCTCTGGAGAGCATGGAGATGGTATTGTACGCTCAGAATTTATACCCATTGTTATTGGAGAAAAAAACTATGCACTGCTTGGCCTTGTTAAAAAAGCCTTTGACCCTAATTGTATATTCAATCCAGGTAAGATTACAGCTCCTTTTAAAATGGACGTGTCCTTACGCAATGATTATAAACAAGATCCTCCCATAATAGCCACAGCCTTTAACTTTGATGACTCTCAAGGAATTCTCAGATTAGCAGAAAAATGTAACGGTAGTGGTGATTGTAGAAAATCTGCGGCAGCAAGTGGCATGATGTGTCCTAGCTATCATGCAACAAAAAACGAAAAAGATACCACAAGAGCCAGAGCTAATGTGCTTAGAGAGGTATTAACTACCAATGATGCCAATAATAAATTTGATTCAAAACAACTCAAAGAGGTATTTGATTTATGCATTAGTTGCAAAGCTTGTGGGAGTGAATGCCCAAGTAATGTTGATATGGCAACTAGCAAGGCAGAATTTTTATACCAATATCAAAAAACACACGGCGTTTCTAGAGCTACAAAACTATTTGCAAACTCAAGTAAATATACCTCTGTTGCTGCCAAAATGCCAAGCCTTACAAATGCATTATATACCAATAGAAGTACTGCCAGGATTATCAAAAGTATAGCAGGGATTGCTCCACAGCGCAGCCTGCCAAAACTAAACCTTTGGAAAAGACAACAAAAAGAAGTTTCTGCAAACCCAAAGGGCAAAAAAGTGCTTTTGTACATTGATGAATTTTCAAAATATTTGGATGGTGGTATCACCCAAGATGCCATAGATTTACTCTTTGGGCTAGGGTACCAGGTAACAGTTGTAGATCATTTAGATAGTGCTAGGGCTTTAATTAGTAAGGGGTTTTTAAAGCAGGCTAAAGTGTGTGCTACAGAAAATATAACTTATTTTAAATCTAAAGTTTCTAATAAAATACCACTACTAGGTATAGAACCCTCCGCAGTGTTGGGTTTTAGAGATGAGTTTTTACGTTTGGTAGATGACATTGATGCTGCTACTTATGTTTCTAAGCATGTATATCTTTTAGAAGAATTTTTAGCCTCAGAGTTTGAAAAAGGAATGCTCTCCAAAACGCTGTTCACAAATGTTCCTGCCCAAATTAAAATACACGTGCATTGCCATCAAAAAGCCTTGTCAAATCAAAAACATACCTTTGATATTTTAAACTTCCCAACCAACTACAGCCCAACATTAATAACCTCAGGATGTTGCGGAATGGCAGGTAGCTTTGGGTATGAAAAAGAGCATTATAAGGTGAGTATGCAAATAGGTGGACTGCGTTTATTTCCTGCAATTAAAAAGGCAGAACCTTCTACTATTATTGCCGCTAATGGTACAAGCTGTAGACATCAAATAAAAGATGGAACACAGCGCCAGGCGCTACATCCCATTACTATTTTAAAAAATGCATTGGTTTAGTTTCCTATCTCAAAACTAGTTAAGGTAGCGGTGCTAACAGATGTATTTTGCTCTGGGAGTGGAATTTCTAATCCAGGAATGCCACTTAAATCTTCCAGGGTATAATCTATAGTTTCTTTAGAAAAAACGAGCCCTATGTTAGCAGCGTAATAATTCTCTACCACTAAGACATCTTGAGAGCTTAAAATAGGTAGCGTAAGTGTTGTGCCTCCTACTTGAATCTCTGTGCTTATTTCTAAATTCAATACAATTTTAGACTGTATTACATCTGAGTATGTTTGGGTATCTGTAGTGTAAGAAGATAATACCTGCTCCTGGGTTGTTATAGATGAGTACTCAATAATAATAGGGAAATCCATAATTGTTTCCTCAAACGATCCAGTGATAATGTTAAGCTGTGTTCCGCCAAGAGCATTTGGGTCAAACAACACGGCATTGTTTAATGGGATGCTAATATCCGGTAACCCTTCTATTGGGACACCACCTAGAGCTCCATTTACAATAAGTTTTCCTGTGTCTTTTCTAACAAGGTTTTGGGTAAGTAATCCAACCATAAAGCCGCCAGAATTTAGTTCTTGGGTATCTAGATTTGTGTACTGCACTCCATTTTCTTGTTGTGTTCCAAAAACAAACATGTTGTCTTGACTGTTTTGCCCCTCACTCTCATTGGTATAACTCCAGGATGAGTTTAAGCTAAGAGGGAAATACTCTGCTGTGTTATTGGTATTTGGTGGGGTATCATCCTCACCACAAGAAATTAGTCCTAAAGTTACTATAGTAAGGCTCAGTAAAAAATATTTCATAGTTACATGTTTTAAAGCAAATATATTAAAAACATTCAGACTATAAGTATCCAATACGATACAAGGCTGGTTTTACAGAAATGCCCCTATTCTAAACAACTAGACAAAAAAAAGAGCAATTACCGCTGGTAATTGCTCTTTTTAAGTATCATGTATTACACCTATCTATCCTAGATATTTTTTCAGGATATGACTTTTACTTTCTTGACGTAAACGGCGAATTGCTTTTTCACGAATTTGACGCACACGCTCACGACTCAGCTCAAAGGTGTCTCCAATTTCTTGCAATGTCATAGCAGGTTGGCCACTAAGCCCAAAGTTTAATTTAACTACATCTGCCTCACGAGGTGCAAGGGTGTCTAGTGCTCTGTCTATTTCAATTTTTAAAGACTCGTGTATGAGCGCTTTGTCTGGATTTGGTGTTTCGCCAGAGCTAATTACATCATACAGGTTATTGTCATTTTCACCTTCCTGGAAAGGAGCATCCATTGATAAACTTCTAGACGAATTTTTTAAAGATTGTTTTACACTACTTACGGTCATGTCCAATTCTTTTGCAATTTCTGATGCAGAAGGAACACGTTGGTGTACTTGTTCTAGATGTATAGATGCTTTACGTATTTTGTTTATATCTCCAATCTTGTTTAGGGGTAAACGTACCACACGAGATTGTTCTGCAATGGCTTGAAGTATAGATTGTCTAATCCACCAAACAGCATAGGATATAAATTTAAAACCCCTAGTTTCATCAAAACGTTGAGCAGCTTTTACAAGACCTACATTACCTTCATTAATAAGGTCACTAAGTGTTAATCCTTGATTTTGGTATTGCTTTGCTACCGAAATAACAAAACGAAGGTTTGCTTTTGTTAATTTGTCTAAGGCGCTTTGATCTCCCTCACGAATTCTCTGTGCTAGCTCAACCTCTTCCTCTGCGGTTATCATATCAATCTTACTTACATCTTGCAAGTAACTGTTCAAAGATTTGGTTTCTCTATTGGTAACCTGCTTGGTAATTTTGAGTTGTCTCATTGGATCAAATGTGTTTTAGGTTGATAACATTATAAAGTTACTTTTTTTATTTGTTGCCTAATGCTTCAGAAATAGAACTGTATCTGAGAACTGTTTTAACAACATGCTAACTTCACTACTTACTTATACGTAAGAGGTTATGTGTTTGTTACAAAATAATTTATTTTTTTTGTGAAACCCTTGTCTGTTATTTGCGTCTGTATATAGAACGGTACAATAGACTCCTTTTACAAGGATGCTACGGTCTCTATTTTTTAAAGTTTTATCGCTTTATAGCCCATTGGTGTATATATTTGTAATAGATTATTAATTTGAATAGTAGAATACAATCTATTTTTTTGGTGAAGCAATTGTTTTTAAGGTATAAATAAAAAAGTGTTTATGAAATTATATGTCTCCGTATTGATGTTTTTATTTTGCTTCTCTCTAAGTGCGCAGTTTGATAATACCACTAAGAAAGTTGATTTTGAGCCTATTGATAGAATAGTGAGTGATCCTGGGGGTTTGAAATTACCAAAATCTCCAATTCCAGGATTAACAAATCAACTAAATCGCTTTGAGATAAAAAATGATAACAGCAATACTCTTGGCACAGATGATCCAGAGCCAATAGATATTTCTACAGATGATGGCTTTTTAACCACCAAGACAGACATGACCCCCAATGCATTTGTTAAAGATAAACCAGCCTCAGATGCCTTTGATAGAGATCAAGTACTGGGAGAGATTAAAACCAAGAGTGGTTTTGTGAATGTTGTTTATAGAGACCATCAAAGTGTAGATGGTGATAGGATACGGGTGTATGTAAATGATGATATTGTACAAAGTGACATCTCTTTGGATTCCAGTTTTAGAGGCTTTGATCTTACCCTCACACCTGGAGAAAATATTATAGAATTTCAAGCTTTAAATCAAGGTGAAAGTGGCCCTAATACTGCAGAGTTGCATGTCTATGATGAAAACGGGACCTTAATTTCTAAAAACGAGTGGAATTTACTAACGGGAAGAAAAGCCACAATTATAGTCTTCCAAGATTAATAGTTCAAACTCTTAAAATACTACTTCTATTTGCGCTACCTCTGCTGGTTTTAAAGTGCCAATAGTATGCTCTCCAATTCTAACTCTTACTAGACGTAGCGTAGGAAACCCAACTGCTGAGGTCATTTTGCGTACCTGTCTAAACTTTCCCTGGGTAATGGTTATAGAAATCCAGGAGGTTGGCCCGTGACGCTCATCTCTTATTTTTTTTGCACGTTTTGGCAGGGTAGGAGGGCTTGTAAGTAATCTAACTATACATGGCCTAGTTAGGTAAGGTTTGTTGTCTGAGGTGATACGCACCCCTTCTTGTAGTTTTAAAATTTCAGAGACGGTTATTATACCATCTACTTGGGCATAATATTGTTTTTCTACGCCACTGTTGTTTACATGATAGCTGTATGCGCCATTTGTAGTGAGTAGCAGTAGGCCCTCACTAGGCTCATCTAGTCTACCAATAGCCATGGTGCCTTTTGGGAAATCACCTAAAGCCCCTAAAAAAGTTTTGTTTTTAGCGTGTTTGTCATTGGTGGTGAATTGACTCACCACTCCATAGGGTTTAAAGACTTTGTAATACCTGTGTGTTGTATTTTGCATTATTAGCCAATAAGCAAATCTATAATAGCGGCTAGTTCAAAATCTTTTTCTGTAACACCATCTGCATCATGGGTAGACAAGAAAATCTCTAAAGTGTTGTACACATTAGTCCACTCTGGGTGATGGTTAAGACGCTCTGCTTCAAAGGAGATGCGTGTCATGGCAGAAAAAGCTTCTTTAAAATTATCAAATTCGAAACTAGCATATAGCCCCCCTTCAATATACTCCCAGCCCTGAAACTGAGTTAGTTTTTCTGTAATCTGTGCTTGTGTATATTTTATCATACTTATGTGTTTTTATGAGTAATAAGATCCTCTAGAGTAGAATTTTCTATAACAGCTGCCACGGTAGTTTGATAGTTTGCAGGCAGGGTATTGTGCTTTGGTAAAATAGCTAAGTATTGATCATCATTACTATTGTAAATACTTTTAAAGATAGGAGTCTTGTTGCTTATCTTCTCACAAATTTCTGTAAATAAGTCTTGATGATGAACCAGATCATTGCTTGCTAAATGAAAAATACCCCTTAGCTCTTTATTAATGATGTAATGAATTTGTTGCGCTATGGTGTTGGCAGTTGTTACACTTATAATAAGATTTGGGTAGACATCAAAAACCGCTTGGTGTTTAATGGCTTGTCTTAATTGTAAAATTCTTGGGCTATAAGCGCCCAGCACCATTGGTAATCTTAAAATACTTACCTGATTTTTAATTTTTTCGAACAGTAGTTTTTCTACAGAGGTTTTAAACTTCCCGTATTCACTTACAGCCCTAGGGCGTGTATCTTCATAGCTTGGCACACTACAAAGGCCATCAAAGACATTAACAGAAGATAAAAATAATAGGCTACACCCTGGGGCGCCATTTATATACTTACAAACCTGTTTATGGGCATGGTATTGCGCTTTAAAATTTCCGCGAAGTGCAGAAATAATTAGGGTGGGCTTAATTTGTTCTAGGATTTTGGTAATATCATCATTGGCTATATCATATCCAAAGAACGCCTTATTGTTATCATACAATTCATGGGCACAATAGTAGGTGCCATAGGTCTCAAAATAGCTGCACAGCTCTCTATAGATAGCATTGCCAGTATACCCGCTTGCTCCTAAAATTAATATGCTGTGTTTTTGTTTCTGCATCTAGTTTGAATTAGCCTACATCTTTAATTGATTGCCAATGATTAAAAAAGGTATTGGCACTAATTTATTTTTTATAGAATGGTAATTTTACAACCATTGCAGGTACTATTTTGTTACGTATTTGAATATGTATTTGAGATCCAACTTCTTTTAATGCCACAGGCACATATCCCAAACCAATACCCATACCCATAGATGGAGACATGGTACCGCTAGTAACTCTTCCAATACTGTTGCCTTGGGCATCAACAATTGCATACCCCTGTCTTGGTATACCGCGCTGAGTGAGCTGAAAACCAACTAATGTTTTTGATATCCCCAACTCTTTTTGTTTTTTTAGGGATGCACTGTTTGTAAAATCTTTATTGAATTTTGTAATCCAACCAAGACCTGCCTCTAGAGGCGAGGTAGTGTCATCTATGTCATTTCCGTAAAGGCAATAGCCCATTTCAAGTCTTAAGGTATCTCTGGCAGCCAATCCAATGGGCTGGATGCCCCAATCTGCTCCAGCTTCAAAAACTTTTGTCCATATTTGGGCCACCTGGGTGTTTTTACAATAAATTTCAAAACCACCACTACCTGTATACCCAGTTGCGCTAATAATTACATCTTCAACACCTGCAAAGGTGTTTATTTTAAAGGTGTAAAATTTAATAGCACTTAAATCTTCCTGGGTAAGGCTTTGCATTGCCTGTATAGCTTTTGGGCCTTGTATGGCCAAAAGGGAATAGTTATCACTACTATTTTCAAGCACAGCTCCCATGGTATTGTGAGCGTTAATCCATGCCCAATCCTTATCTATATTTGATGCGTTTACAACAAGTAGCCATTTTTCTGCAGCTATTCTATATACAATAAGATCATCTACCACACCGCCATCTAGATTAGGAAAACAACTATACTGGGCCTCACCATCTTCTAGTTTGGAAGCGTCATTGCTACACACCTTTTGTATTAAACCAAGCGCATTAGGCCCTGTTATAAAAAACTCTCCCATATGGCTTACATCAAAAACGCCTACTTTTTCTCTTACGGTTTGATGTTCTATGTTAATTCCTTGATAAGAAACGGGCATATTATACCCAGCAAAGGGTACCATTTTTGCGCCAAGGGCCGCGTGTATTGCAGATAGAGCTGTGTCTTTCATTATATATTATATTTACACAGCGCGTAAAACGATGTTTTAAACACTGTGTTGTTTGTTGATTCCTATTTTAAAAAAGCAAATATAACGCTAGGGTGGTGGGCTTACCAAATTTTTATGAGTATTGCTTTAAAATAATAATTTATAATATTTCGCACTTTTTTTCTTTAATACGCTACTGCAATAAAATCCAGTACAAGAGCATTCTTTTGAATAGCTAAATTTCTGTTAGTTATACAAAAACATATATTGTATTTTTGTCTAAACAAATTTAAAATCATGTCTGAAATACATCATATAAGCAGCTCCCCTGTTGAGCTATCTGTCATTAAAGATATCGTTGATAATCAAAAACAATTAGCCCTTTCCAAAGAGGCTATAGATAATATAAATAACTCATATGAGTTTCTTTCAAAAAAAATAAAAAACAATGACACGCCTATTTACGGTATAAACACTGGTTTTGGATCTTTGTGTAATGTTAAAATCTCTTCAGAGAATTTATCAAAACTTCAAGAAAACTTGGTTACCTCCCATGCCTGTGGTACGGGAGAGTATGTGCCTAAGGCTATAGTGAAGTTAATGTTATTGCTTAAAATACAATCTTTAAGTTATGGCTATAGTGGGGTGCAGTTAGTAACTGTTGCTAGATTGGTGGCCATGTACAACGCCAATGTAATTCCTGTTGTGTATACCCAAGGTAGTCTTGGCGCCTCAGGAGATTTGTCTCCACTAGCGCACATGTCTTTACCGCTTCTAGGCAAAGGAGATGTTTGGCTAGATGATGCAATAGTGCCCACTTCTAGTATCATGCAAGAACATAATTGGAGCCCAATAACACTGATGGCTAAAGAGGGATTGGCCCTTTTAAACGGGACACAGTTTATGAGTGCATATGGAGTTTATATGCTACTTAAGAGTTATAAGTATTCTTATCTGGCAGATGTTATTAGTGCGGTTTCTATAGATGCTTTTGATTGTAATATGAGTCCATTTAATGCACTTGTGCATAAAGTACGCCCGCACAAAGGGCAGCTGGAAACCGCTGCACGTATCAATGAGATTCTACAAGACAGTGAGCTTGGGTCTGCCGAAAAAACAAATGTTCAAGACCCCTATTCTTTTAGGTGTATACCCCAAGTGCATGGCGCTACCAAAGACACTCTAGAATTTGTACAGCAAACATTTAAAACAGAGATTAACGCAGTTACAGATAACCCAAATATTTTTATAGAAGAAGATTTAATTATCTCTGGCGGAAATTTTCATGGCCAACCACTGGCCCTGGCCCTAGATTATATGGCCATTGCAATGAGTGAATTGGGGAGTATCTCTGAGAGAAGAACCTACCAGCTAATATCTGGTTTGCGTGATTTACCTGCTTTTTTGGTTAAAAACCCTGGTCTTAACAGCGGTTTTATGATACCTCAGTATACAGCGGCAAGTATTGTAAGTCAGAACAAACAACTTGCAACTCCATCCTCTATAGATTCTATAGTCTCCTCAAACGGCCAAGAAGACCATGTGAGTATGGGAGCCAATGGAGCAACTAAATGCTTGCGTATTATAGATAATATAGAAACCATACTAGCAATTGAGCTGATGAACGCCGCTCAAGGGTTGGCCTTTAGAGATAAAAAATCATCACCCTTTATAATGTCATTTATAGAAAGTTATAGAACCGTGGTGCCGTTTTTAGAAGAAGATAGAATTCTAGCAGATGATATTCATGCAAGTGTTGCTTTTTTGCAAAGCTTTAGTGTAGATAGTGAACTACTGTTTTAACTTTTTTTTTTTAAAATAGTATCCCATAACACTTTGCTTTTAAAGAGTAGGGGTTAAGAGTATAAAATAAAAACGCCCCTTATTAATAAGGGGCGTTTTTGTTATAAATCTTAGAGATCTTATTTAAGATTCTGTAGTCTTCTTTTTCAGTTTTTTAATTTTTATACTAAGTTCATTTTTCTTGTCGTCCAAATCCATGGTAATGGCATCTCCTTCTTTAAGATTGCTGTTAATTATTTCTTCAGCCAAGGCGTCTTCAATATATTTTTGAATGGCACGCTTTAAAGGTCTGGCTCCATAATCTGAATCAAATCCTTTGTCTGCAATATAATCTTTCGCTTTTTTGGTTAGAGTTAGGTCATATCCAAGTGCTTTAATACGAGAAAATAATATGGCCAGCTCTATATCAATGATTTTATGAATATCATCACGATCTAGGTTGTTGAATATCATCACATCATCTACACGATTTAAAAATTCTGGAGCGAATGTTTTTTTCAAAGCATTTTCAATAACTCCCTTGGCATTAGCATCTGCCTGGCTTGTTTGTGCAGCAGTCCCAAAACCAACTCCTTGACCAAAATCTTTTAATTTACGGGCTCCAATGTTGGAGGTCATAATAATAATGGTGTTTCTAAAATCTATTTTGCGTCCTAGACTGTCTGTTAGATGTCCATCATCGAGTACTTGCAGTAACATATTAAACACATCTGGATGGGCTTTTTCTATCTCATCCAATAGCACCACAGAATAAGGTTTACGTCGTATCTTTTCTGTAAGCTGTCCACCTTCTTCATACCCTACATATCCAGGAGGAGCTCCTACAAGTCTTGATATGGCAAATTTTTCCATGTACTCACTCATGTCAATGCGTATCAGTGAGTTTTCGTTGTCAAACAACTCTTTGGCCAAAACCTTGGCTAATTGAGTTTTACCAACCCCTGTTTGTCCAAGAAAAATAAATGAACCAATGGGCTTGTTTGGATCTTTAAGTCCTGCACGATTACGCTGTATGGCCTTCACCACTTTGTTTACAGCGTCGTTTTGACCAATTACCTTTCCTTTGATAAGCTGTGGTAATTCTGCCAGTTTATTAATTTCTGTTTGAGCAATTCTATTAACAGGCACTCCAGACATCATAGAAACAACCTCTGCTACATTGTCTTGGTCTACTGTTTCGCGATGAAGTTTAGAATCATTTTCCCAAATTTCTTGTTGGCTAATTAATTCTTTTTCAAGGTTTTTTTCATCATCTCTTAGCTTGGCTGCCTCTTCATATTTTTGCTTTTTAACCACCGAGTTTTTAAGTTCTCTTACCTGCTCAAGTTTTTGCTCAAGCTCTAAGATTTTCTTTGGTACATTAATGTTAATAATGTGTACTCGAGATCCTGCTTCATCCAAAGCATCAATAGCTTTGTCTGGCAAAAACCGGTCTGTCATGTACCTGTTTGTTAACTTCACACAGGCCTCTAATGCTTCTTTTGTATAACTTACATTATGGTGTGCTTCGTATTTTTCTTTAATATTTTCTAAAATTTCAATTGTTTCTTCTACAGAGGTAGGCTCTACTAAAACTTTCTGAAATCTTCTCTCTAAGGCGCCATCTTTTTCTATGTATTGTCTATGCTCATCTAGGGTTGTAGCTCCAACACATTGTATTTCTCCACGAGCCAATGCTGGCTTAAACATATTGCTGGCATCTAGAGATCCAGTAGCGCCACCGGCACCTACAATAGTGTGTATCTCATCAATAAAGAGAATGATGTCTTTGTTTTTTTCAAGCTCATTCATCAGGGCTTTCATCCGCTCTTCAAATTGTCCTCGATATTTTGTACCTGCAACTAGGCTGGCCAAATCTAATGTTACAACACGTTTGTCATACAAAATACGGGATACTTTACGCTGTACAATACGAAGTGCTAAACCTTCTGCAATAGCAGATTTACCAACTCCAGGTTCTCCAATTAGTAAGGGATTGTTTTTTTTGCGTCTACTCAAAATTTGTGATACTCTTTGTATTTCAGCATCACGACCCACTACAGGATCTAGTTTTCCTAAATCTGCCATTTCGGTAAGATCTCTTCCAAAATTATCTAATACAGGTGTTTTAGATTTTTTATTTGTTTTGACCCCTGGATTACCAAATAAATTTTCTTTGCTAGGCTCTTCCTTGTCTGACTTGTCATCACCTGGGAAGGCATCCTCTGCTGTTGGCATATCTATGTAGTCATCGTCATTGGAGAGCAATGATTTAAACTGTTCTTTGACACCATCGTAATCTACTTTCATTTTTTCAAGTAGTTTGGTGGTAGGGTCGTTTTCATTTCTTAGAATACATAAAAGTAAATGAGCGGTATTAATAGAGGTGCTTTGGAATAGCTTTGCTTCTAAAAATGTAGTTTTTAAAGCGCGCTCTGCTTGCCGAGTTAGATGCAGGTTTTTCTTATCATTGCCTACAATTCCAGTTTCTGGGTTTGCAGGGCTTAATATTTCAACTTTACGTCTAAGGTAGTTCAGGTCTATATCTAGGGCATTTAATATGGTAACAGCTTTGCCGTCTCCATCTCTTAGTAGCCCAAGTATTAGGTGTTCAGTGCCAATAAAATCATGGCCCAACCGAAGCGCCTCTTCTTTGCTAAATGCAATAACATCTTTTACTCTTGGGGAAAAATTATCATCCATAGGTTACGTTCTCTTTCGTATAAAATTACTAAAAATTAATGTTATAATTACAAAAACCATTCCTGTTTCTATCAAGTATTTTTTTTTAACATAACACACCTTAGTTATGTGCTTGTAAGCCCCTTTAGTTATTAACCAATTAGGGGTGTTTTTTTGTTAATAAAAACGTGAATAAGACCCTTGTTTTTTTAGCTAAAAAATGAGGAAATACCGTATCTTGCTTCTCTAGTAGAAAAAAACATAAATATAATATAAAACAACTATGGCTGAAGGTGAAAAATTGATTCCTATCAACATTGAAGATGAAATGAAATCGGCTTACATCGATTATTCGATGTCTGTAATTGTGTCACGTGCACTGCCAGATGTTCGTGATGGTATGAAACCTGTTCACAGGCGTGTTTTGTTTGGGATGCATGAACTTGGTATTCGAGCAACAGGTGCCCATAAAAAATCTGCCAGAATTGTTGGAGAAGTTTTAGGAAAGTATCACCCACACGGAGATACATCTGTTTATGATGCTATGGTGCGTATGGCACAAGAGTGGAGCCTACGCTATTTACTTGTAGATGGTCAAGGTAACTTTGGCTCTGTAGATGGAGATAGTCCAGCTGCAATGCGTTACACAGAAGCAAGAATGCAGCGTATTAGTGAAGATATGCTGGCAGATATAGATAAAGATACAGTAGATCATCAACTAAACTTTGATGACACCTTAAAAGAACCAACGGTACTTCCAACTAGAATACCTGGCTTGTTAATAAACGGAGCCTCTGGTATTGCTGTGGGTATGGCAACAAACATGCCACCACATAACCTAACAGAGGTTGTTGATGGTATACAGGCATATATAGAAAATCCAGATATTGACATAGACGGACTCATGGAGTATGTAAAAGCCCCAGATTTTCCAACTGGAGGTATTATATATGGTTATGATGGAGTGAAAGATGCATTTCATACTGGGCGTGGGCGTATTGTAATGAGAGCCAAATCTAGTTTTGAAGAGGTTGGCGGTAGAGAATGTATCATTGTAAATGAGATTCCGTATCAAGTCAACAAGGCAGACATGATTAAAAAAACTGCTGATCTTATAAATGATAAGAAAATCGAGGGTATTTCAAACATTCGTGATGAGTCTGACAGAAATGGAATGCGTATTGTATACATACTTAAAAGAGATGCAATTCCTAATATTGTACTAAACACCTTATTTAAATATACAGCCCTTCAGTCTAGTTTTAGTGTAAATAACATTGCTCTTGTAAAAGGGAGACCTCAAATGCTGAATCTTAAAGACTTGATTCATTATTTTGTAGAGCACCGTCATGAGGTTGTTGTTAGAAGAACAGAATACCTTTTAAGAAAAGCCAACGAAAGAGCTCATATACTAGAGGGATTAATTATTGCCTCAGATAATATAGATGAGGTGATACGTCTTATTCGCGGCTCTTCAAATGCAGATGCTGCAAAAGCTGCCTTAATTAAAGCCTTTGAGCTTTCTGAGATACAGGCTAAGGCAATTGTTGAGATGCGTTTGCGCCAATTAACTGGTCTAGAGCAAGACAAGCTTCGTACAGAGTATGAACAACTCATGAAAACCATAGAAGACTACCAAGACATTCTTGCTGACAAGGAGCGTAGAATGACTATTATCAAAGAAGAATTACAAGAAATTCAAGACAAATATGGTGATGAGCGTCGTTCTGTAATTGAGTATGCTGGAGGAGATGTAAGTATCACAGATTTAATTCCAGATGAGCAAGTGGTGTTAACCATTTCTCATGCGGGTTATATTAAGCGTACTTCATTGGCAGAATATAAAACACAAAATAGAGGTGGAGTAGGGCAAAAAGCCTCTGCGACAAGAAATGAAGATTTCTTAGAGCATTTATTTGTGGGAACCAACCACCAATACATGTTGTTTTTCACACAAAAAGGAAAATGTTTCTGGATGCGAGTTTTTGAAATTCCTGAGGGAAGTAAAACATCAAAAGGGCGTGCTATTCAAAACTTGATTAACATTGAGCCAGATGATAAGGTAATGGCATTTATTTGCACACAGGATCTTAAAGATGAAGAATATGTAAATAGCAGGTACGTTATCATG
>Ga0307997_10000783_pt1 | contig 14688 bp, 17 predicted proteins | sample Davwhametageno36_FD_203165 | JGI IMG/M metagenome (GOLD analysis project Ga0307997, IMG submission 203165) | Marine microbial communities from Davis Island wharf, Antarctic Ocean - #36 | ecosystem: Environmental > Aquatic > Marine > Unclassified | place: Antarctic Ocean: Davis Island wharf... | reverse complement strand
CAGAGCTACCCCAGTATAAAGACTATACAGATGAAGACCTAAGGGATATGTACACCCTACTGCAAAGTTATGCTTCACAATTATCATTGGAACTGGACACAAGAGATGCTATATATAATCAGAAGGTGGCAGAGAGGGTCTATACAGCCGTTACAACTACAGACATTGGTAGTCCTGCAGCTGGAGCTATAGCATACTTCACAATATCTGCAAAATTCAAAGGGTTTAACGGTACATCATGGGTGGATTTAAGTTAATGGATATTGATACTAAGAAGGACTACTTTAATATGGTGGTCAACAGTACCTACATAGAGAACTTAAACTCTGGTAGAGTACTTGAAATTACAGGTAAACCTCAACAGGCTATGAACTTTAACCTTGGCCCTACGTCAACTCAATATGCTGACAACACATTGGCACAGAGTAATCCTATGAACTATAATCAAGGTATGAAGCAACAGATGAAGGGTAATAAATAAGATGGCTAATATGATCAACTCTAAGGCACCACTCAGCGGCCTAGCTAAGCTGATGGCTATGAAGGGCCGTGACGGGGATACTATGTTGGCTCACATCAATCCTATGGAAGCTAAGATGTTATCTGCTATGGGCGGGCGAGGCACACCTAACCCTTCTACTGGTTTACCAGAGTATGCAGAAGACGATGGAGATTCAGATGATTCGGGTGGTGGTGAGAACTCAGGTTCATCTGGAGAAGATACTGGGTCTAACAGTTCAGATTATGGAGGCTTTGGTGACGAAGGCAACAGTGTACAAGATTGGGCTAATGCAGCTATGGAACAGTCCAGACCTCTAGGTAGTGTCCCAGTTTCAGATGTGAATATAACAGGGAGGACAACAGATCAAATTGTCTTTGATGATAATTTTAATAACCCTAATGGTAGCTTCGGTAACTTAAATCACTCACTTAATCCACAAGGGACTGAGTTTGGTGGTGGAGATGTCTCAGGATTCGGTTCTGGGCTGATGAAGACCTTAGCTATGGGGGGCTTGTCAGTCCTAACAGCTGGGATGCCAATGTTCGCTGCCTTAGGGACTAAGTTCCTTGGAGGGGCGGGACTAGACTATGCAACATCTGAAAAGAAAAATGTAGGTAACTCTATGTTATCTATGGTTCCCGGTACTAGAGCTATTAATGATCCTGATACTCCTTATGTTAATGAGGCAGAAACTGGTGATAGGTCCTTAAGTAACATAGGTCCCAACATATCTAATACAGTAGAGGGTGTTTGGAACGGGGCTAAAAGCGGCCTATCAAATCTTGTAGATGGTAACTACACAGAGGGAGATGGCTCAGCCCTATTCGGAGGTACAGCTTTTACACCTGAACAGAATGAGTCAGCCTTTGGAGACTCAGGAGGTTCCACAGAACGTAAAAAACAGATGAGGTATGTACAGCAACGCGCCCAAGCTCCTGACGCTACGCCTGAAGAAGTACTCCGTTGGAAGCAAGTATCCAATCCAGACTATACCTATACACCGGAAGCTATGGGAACCTACGCAGAGCGTGGTGGTCCTTCACACTTCAAGATGGTACAGGCTAACACTGGTGGAGGTTTATCAGACCTCTATAACATGAGTGAAGGCGGTACATTCTCTGGCATGGTTAAAGGCCCTGATGGTGGTGATGGTATGTCTGATGATGTAGCCTTCAATATTAAAGATGAGGGTCAGGGTGGGCCAGACAAAGCTCTCCTAAGTAAAGATGAATATGTAATTGATGCACATAGCATGTCCCTATTAGGTAATGGTAGCTCTGATGCTGGGGCTGATCAGATGGATAAGTTTATTAAAGACTTGAGAAAGTCTGGATTTGGTACAACTAAACAACCTAAACAGTTGGATGGCGCTGAAGAACTTAGTAAACTACTCTAATGGAATTAGATTATAATAAGGTAGCTTTAAAAGACTTATCTCTTGTATGGCCTGAAGCATCAAAGTTGATTGATAAGTCATTGAAACATTCGCAGGGACAGATAAGCCTTGATGATATATTTGACATGGTATCCAAAGACTATTTAAGTCTGTTCATTGGATACTCTAAAGAAGGTATCGACATTGCATTCACTACTCAGGTAATTATCTACCCAACGTATAAAGCATTGAGGATCATCCACTTAGGCACAACGGATGGGCTAGACTATGAAGCTATGGAAGTTATCATAGATATGATAGCCGATTCGTATGATTGTAAAAGGATTGAGTTGTATGGTAGGAAGGGTTGGGAAAAAGCCCTAGTAGATTTCAACTACTATTATGCAGGAACTATTTTAATGAAAGACCTAAAGGAGATATAGAATGTCATTTGGAAGCAGTGAACCAAAACGAACAGTACAAACAACTCAACAGGCCCAGACCTTCCCAGAAGAGTTGAAGCCATACATCAGTGACATCCTCTCCAGAGGTCAGACACGTATGCAGGATCGTGAAGCTGAAGGGTTTCAACCATATGTGGGACCTAGACTGGCAGAGTTTACACCGGAAATGTTACAGGCCAGACAAGGTCTGACAGGTCTTGTAAATCAAGGACTCTCCAGTGATGCTGGACTATCAAGTGCCCTCCCTTATTTTAGTAAGGCTCAAACATTGGCTGATCGTGCTTCTCAAGAATTTGATGCTGACACAGCCAGCCAGTATATGTCCCCCTACATGCAGTCAGTTGTTGACCTTGAGAAGAGGGAGGCAGAACGTGTCGGGGATGTACAGGCTCAACAGATCGGTGATGCAGCTGTCAAGTCCGGTGGGTTTGGTGGATCAAGGCAGGCCATTCGTGAAGCTGAACAGGCACGTAATGAGAATCAACTACAGGCAGATATCCAGACTAGGGGAACACAGGCTGCATATGAGAGTGGCTTAGCTGCATTTCAAGGGCAGAAGGCCAGAGATGCTGGCTTAGCCTCACAGATGCAGAGTATGGGATCACAGGCCTACAATCAGGCAGTGACAGAACAGGGACAACTAGCTAAGATAGGTGAGCAAGGACAGGCGCAGGGACAGCGTAGTCTTGACTTAGAGTATCAGAAGTTCCTAGATGAGAAGAGTGCCCCTGAGAGGGCCTTACAGGACTACTCAGGGCTGGTCCGTGGCTACTACATGGCTCCAGATACAGGGTCTACATCAGTTACACAGAAACCGGCTGCTTCTTTAGGGACACAGTTGATGGGAGCCGCTGCTACAGGTGCTGGACTCTTTAATGCTTTTAAGAAAAGTGAAGGAGGCTTAGTAGGTCTGGCAAATGGCGGGACTGTAGGTCTTCAAACTGGTGGGCAGACAAGTGGCATTGGCCCTATAGACAGAGGAGATTCACAGTATGGAACCGGCGCTGAAACTGTAGAAGCTGCTAAAGAAAAAATAGTAAAGGAAGCTGAAGCTACAGGAACTGATCCAAGACCAGCTTTAGCTGCATTAAATAAAGCATTGGCTGACAATACAGCTAAGCGGCAGCAACTTGCAGTGCAGAATGAGAAAGATATTAAACGTGATAAGTGGTTAGAGTTAGCCAAGTTCGGTACAAATGTTATGAAGGCTGGAGATGAAGGTAAAGGTTTATTAAGTGCAGTCGGTGATTCAGGTACTTCCAGTATTGAAGGACTACAGGCTATTAATAAAGGCGAGAGAGACTTTGCTGCCCGTCAAGCTTCAGCTGAATTGAGTGATCTAGGTATGCAGGCTAAACTTGAGTCTGCCAAGTTTGAAGCTGACAGGGATTATAAGTTAAAACTTGCAGAACTTAATGCAGATATAGCTGCAGCTGGTGGGTTTGATATGAAACATCTACCTACAGAATCAGACCTAAGTTCAATAATTGCTGATATTGGTGGAACTTATTTAAGTAAACATCCTGAGTTAAATGAAAAAGCTTCTGCTGTTGGCTTAGCAGTGATGGAAGATTTACATGCTGGTAACCTTCCATATGCTAGGGCTACTGGTATTAAGACAGCCGTCAGTAAAGAAATACGTAGGAGAATGATTGAAGCTGGTTACGCTGCAGGGACTGCTGGTGCGGGGGGGGTTACCCCTACGACTAAAAATTCAGTAGATAAAAAAGACGGCCCCAGTAAATTAAAAAGTCTTCGTGGAAACTAAACAACAATATAAAATAATAAAAATAACTTAATAAATAACTATAAGTAAATAGGAAACTAAATGGCTCTATCACTCAGGTCACAATCCTTCCACGACACTCGGAAAGAGTTAGAAGATAAATTAGAATCAGGGGATATAAGTACCTCTGATGAAGTTGACTCTCTCATCCGTGAAAGGGGAGAAGATGTTAATGAATTTAACAGTACCTATAAAGAATATAATACAGCTTTAGAGTCAGGAGAAACAGACTTCAGAGGAGCCGAAGGTGAAGGTGGTTTTGGTATGGCTGATAGACTTGCCGGTAGAGCCGTTGGTGATCTAGGCAGGGCAGTATTAAATCTTGGGGACGCTCTATTACCGGAGGCGTTGTCTGACGCTGTAGAGTCGGCTGCTGATGCTGTCGGTGAGTATGTACCATCTACATTTAAAGAAGAGTTTGATCAAATCTTTGATCCCTATCATGGAGAAGTAGATAGTATTGAACAAGGAGCGGGGGAACTAATGTCCTATTTAATACCTGTAGGTGTAGGTATAAAAATAGCAAATGGTGTTATGCGTGGTGCCCAGTATATTTCTCCTATGATGAGAAACTTTGTAGCTAAAAGTGGTTGGAAAACTAAAGCGGCTGGTTGGGGTGCAGCTGCCGGTATAGGTGAAGGACTAATAGAAAAAGGAGCGTCTACAACGTCTGACCCTACCTTGGGAGACTATGCTGGTGGGCTACCTATGGATGTTGCATGGGGTATTCCTATGGGATTAGGTGCTGGGGCGGCAGGGGTAGTGGCTAAGAAAGTATTTAAAAAGGGACCTAAGAAGTATAAAAAGAAAAGTAAAGTTGCAGACTTACTGACTCGTACCTTTAGCTCACGTAGAGGCACAGACGATAAAGTATTACAGGCTGTAATCCAGAGGGACAATGCAGCCGACAAAGCTCTGTCTATATCACAGGGACTTAATAACGATCTACAGAAAACTCTTAAGGCTAGTGGTGTTAAACTTACCCCTGATTTCCTAGACAACGTAGTCAATAGTGCATTGAATGGGGAAGCACAGGCTATTAGAGCTTTACGTGATCAAGCCCCTGATGCTGCCCGTATAGTTAATAAGATGAGGAAGTCTATTGATAAGCTATCCAAGTTCACATCTAAGAAGATTGCTAGGGGCGAGTTAAAAGCAACCATTGATTCCAATATGGGTCTATATCTTAATAGATCATTTGAGGCTTTCGATAATCCTACATTCAGAAACAACCTAAAGAAACGTATTAAGAATAAAGCTGGATCAGATCAGGTAATGACAAATGCTAGAACATGGGCTAGGCGTGAGTTGACTGGATCAAAAGGTGTACCGACAGACGAACAAGTAGATAGGTTCTTGATGGACTTGGTAGAAGAAAAAGGTATTGATTCTGGTGGAGCCTTTGAAGCTCTATCAAGTAAACTTGGTGGGTCTTCAAATGTACTTAAGAAGAAACAGAAGAACATGCCTAAAGAACTTAGAGAGTTTTACGGTGAAGTTAAAAATCCATACAGTAACTATAGTAAAACGTTTGAGAAACTATCAAAGGTTAAAGCAGAGTACGACTTCCTAGCTGATATGAAAGATCACCTACTAAGTACTGGTGCTTTAAAGAGGGCTGCAGATAGGGGAATTGATGATGATAACTTTAGACCAGTTGAAGAGGCTATGAATGATAGACTTGGTGCTATCTTTGGTAAAGGAAACATGGACAAGGGTAACGTAAGAAACCCATTGGATGGCCTCTATGTTGATAAGTCATATGGTAAGTTCATGCGTGATGGACTTGATGGTGTCTTTGATTCTCCAAAAGGAACTAAAAATGCTAGTGGTATAGCGGTACTGGGAAGAGCATGGTTACGGGCAAAGTCCCTATCCCAATCTATGAAAACCGTATACAACCCTGCAACCCACGTAGCCAACACATTAGGTCAGTCAGCAATACTATTGGCTAACGGGATGGTCCCGCTTGGTAAAGGTGCCGGTAAAGCTTTATCAGTTACCATGCATAAGTTGGCTGGTAAGACTGATGAAGACATGGGTAAGTATTTAGGTAGAGCTTCTGAGTTGGGGATTACCGACTCTGGTGTGACAGTCAGCATGATTAAGAAGAACATGGAGCAGGGTGGTGGTGACCCCTTAAAGTTTATGGAAAAGTCTATCATGGGCAGAGCTATAGACGTTAGTGTTAAGAAGCCAAATGCTAAGATTATGGGAATATATCAGGCTGAGGATGATGTCTTTAAACTAATTCATTGGGAAAAGACTAAAGACTATTTAAAGAAAGCCTACCCTAAAAAGCCAATGAAAGAAATTGAGGAGATGGCTGCACAGAGAACTAGGGATATGATGCCAAACTATCCTATGGCTGGTCGATTAGTACAGGGTGCCAGAGCTTTACCTGTGGGAGACTTCATATCTTTTCCGGCTGAGATGATCAGAACAACAGGTAAGATGGTGGCCTATACAGCTTCAGATGCTGCATCAGGTATTCCAACACTTCAAAAAGCAGCCGCTAAGCGTTTAGCAGGTATGACTGCTGTTGGAACTATACCTGCCATGGCACATAACTACTCACGTAATTCACATGACATAACCCCAGAGCAAGAAGAAGCCTTAAATCAGACGCTCCCTCCTTATCAAGCCTACGGTAATCGTATCTATACCAGTGGGATTAACAAGGATGGTAATGGGCATATGGGGGTCGATATGATAACTTTGAATAGCTTAGACCCATATGACTATTTAAAGACTATGGCTAAAGAGTTGCATCAAGCCGCATTAGGGGATACACCACCAGATGTTGAGAGGGCTACTAATGCCCTTATATCTAATCAGATAGAGACATTTACGGGACCATCAATGTTGACAAAGGCAATGGGTAAATTAATAGAAGGTGAGTCATTGGCTGATGCTGTAGGAACTGAAGATACTATTGGTGCAGCCTTAAAGCTAATCGTTGATCCGTTTAAGCCGGGGTTTGTTAATTGGTTTGATCGTAGAAGAGAACGTGAAAAATCTATAGCTAAGTTTGGAGGCAACGAAGGATACCGTAGTAAGTCTCATGCCACTATAACTGAAGATATGACAGGGGCTAGAGCTTTGTTTGGTGTCGGTAATAAAAGACATGATATAACAGCTGGCCTTAACTATAACATGGCACCTCATCTATCTAAAGCTATGAACGCTGGGAAAGACTTTACTCAAAAACTTAAAGACCCTAATCTATCACTTGAGGATAATGATCTTAAACGTAGATTCTTTAGGGCGCAGGAAGATAAGATGTCGGCACAACAGAACATTCATGTATTGATGAATGCATATCGGGAGTTAGGTATGGATGATTTTGAGTTAAATTCAGCATTGACAATCAACAAAGGTATGGATGTGAGTGGTAATAAAATGAACCTACTTTATAGCTCAGAAAATGATGTATTTAGCCCGTTTTATTTAGGAGATGAAGACATAGAATATATGAAAAGATTTTCAGGTAACGTAGTTGATGTAGACGAGCTATATAATATATCAAAACAACTTGATGGGTCTACTGTTATGCCAATAACTGATGAAGAGGATTAAGCTATGGTTAAAGATTCAAGACTGGCAAGAGTGGGTGTCAGTGGCTACAATAAAGTTAAGAAGACCCCCGATCATAAAACTAAAAGTCATGTTGTCGTAGCTAAAGTTGGTGACAAGATAAAGACTATTAGATTTGGGCAGCAAGGGGTCAGTGGTGCTGGTGCAAATCCTAAGACAGCTAAAGAAAAAGCTAGAAGAAAATCCTTTAAAGCCAGACATGCTATGAACATTAAAAAAGGTAAGTTATCTGCAGCTTACTGGGCCAACAAGCAGAAATGGTAGTCAAAGATATTCTGAAACATAACAATAGAAAGATTAAATAATATGTGTAAACATGAGTACCCCTTCTTCTCACATGAAGAACTTAAATGTAACGGAACCGGTGAGTGTAACATGGATGTAAACTTCATGACTAAACTTGTTAGCCTACGCAGGCTGTATAATAAACCATTAGTATTAACATCAGCTTTTAGGTCTAAAGAGTATAATGAAAAAATTGGAGGGTCTAAAGGTTCTGCCCATGTTAAAGGTCAGGCTGTGGATATTGCTATTGGATATGGCGAAGCTTTTAAGGTACTTAAGTTAGCACTAGAAGTGGGCTTCACAGGTATAGGTATATCTCAAAAAGGTAACGGCAGATTCCTACATATAGATACACTTGATGAGCCTAATAAACGCCCCACGATTTGGTCATATTAAATGGCTGGGGTAGCAACTAAAAAAGACCCAGCAAAATGGGCTGCAGCTAAGGCGAGAGCTAAGGCTAAGATGGGTGGTAAACATTCTGCAAGGGCTATGCAGCTTGCCACTAAGTATTATAAAGATAGTGGCGGTAAATACACAGGAAAAAAGAAGCCTACTAATAAGTTATCAACATGGACAAAGGAAAAATGGCAGACAAAATCAGGGAAACCATCAGGCAAAACTGGGGAACGATACCTCCCCAAGAAAGCGATACAGTCGTTGTCTACAAAGGAGTATGCAGCGACCACAAAAGCAAAGCGCCGAGGGACTGCTGCAGGGAAACAGTTCGTGAAGCAGCCAAAGAGTATAGCGAAAAAAACGGCTAAGTTTAGGAGTCAACCAGCAAAAAGAAAAAAGGTATAGTATGTAGTATAACTAATAAATATTAATTATGGGTTAGCCAAATTCATAATCTTCAATCTCTTCTTCAATGTCTTCTTTAATCTCTTCTTCATTGGAGACTTCAGGGAAAGCTATAACTATCAACTCCATAACCTTATCAAGACCCAGCACCTGAAGGCATCTGACAATCTCCAACTCCAATACCTCAGGGTCTTTAGTTTCAGCTTCTGCCTTGTTCCCCCTAGCTTTACCCAGTAATTCTAGTGCCTTCAGGGACACATTACCATGACCAGCCAGTCTTGATGTCTCGTACTGTCTTTCAAGTTCTTCTACAACATTAATATCAGTAGTGATGATGCCTTGAAAATCTTTGATACGCTCCTGAACATCATCACGTTTTAATAATCTATGTCCCTGATTAGCAGCATGAGCGTCTTTATACCCTGCAGCTTTAGCAGCGGAGGTAGCATTGTTTGATGTTGCATAGTTCTGGCAGAACAGTTCCATTTGTTGAGTCAACATAAATTACTTATCTCCTTTATATACTTGAACGCCTTTTTCTACAGACCTTCCCACTACATAGCCACCAAGACCAATCTTTAATAGTCCCCACATATCTGGGGGTATATCAAGCATAGCTCCTGTGTTAAAGAATAGCTGTAGGTAGGGGAATAGGATATAGTTGTTGGCTATGATAACCACAAAGGTCAGCATAGTTATAGGTCTCCAGTTCTTGGCTAGGTAACTGTCCGACTTAATCTCAGCCCTGATGATCGAAGCAGATGCCTTAACTTCAGTGTTGAGTATATCCATAGTCTTAGACTGTAGTTCATTCTTTAACTTGATTGCCACATCCTTGTCCACAACTGCCTTATCAATGGTTCCAAAGATGCCCTTCAGTAGTGGCTCAGCTAAGGCCGTGACTAATCCTAACATTACTTAAAATCCTCCGCTGTTAAGTCTTGAACTGCTTCCCAAACTGTATCATAACTGGTGGGCATCCCAGCCATATAAGTAATGGTTACAGACTTTTGATGTAGCTTACCTTCATAGAAGCCTAGCTCCCCAGTCTTCTCAGTTGTCTGTGAAGTAAGGAGTGAATGGGGGGCTGTTGATCCCCAACCAAAGTTTAACTGATTAGTCTCTGTAGATGTAGTCATATTAAAGTACCTCCTGATACCTAAGCTCATTAGCTTTCTTTGAGTTATTAAATACTGAGGCTCCCAAGGTGTGATCACCATGGAAGACTATTGAAGAATCTATATCTTCACGTTCCCATAGACGCTCCATGTCTTGAGCCATAGCCAGTAGCTCACCTGTAGTATAGAACTCTTCATCATGTGCGTCAACCTTTAAATACTTTGGATGACCTGTATCTTCTACTTTAGATAGCTCATCTTTAGTTGGCTCCCCCTGTATTGAACAATCAAAGCCAAACATATGGAAGTGTCTAAACCCTAAGACATGGAACATTCCAAAGGATCGCATGGCTGCACAGGTTCCCCCAGTTACTAGGACTACACCTTCTGGTATCTCTACTGAGTCTTTCAGTTTAACACTGTCGGTGTTCTGCATATCCCTGACTGCATCTGAGTAGGCGTGCCATCCTTTAATGGTTGCCCCTTGATCTAATAGATATTTAGTTACACTTGGATCAGTCATTGATGCTACTAGAAACACTGTATCATCCCTAACTTCTTTGAATAACTCTGATCTAACTATTCCATGTGTAGATACACCGGTGATAGGTCTTGGGTCAAGGATCACACAGTAGTCTGGGTAGATGCCATTGGCTAGGCACAGTGGGTAGCTATGCTTAACTGCAACAACTTTACTATTTGGGTGCATCTTAATAGTAGCTTTGACAATGTCCCAATCTACTGATGGTCCAGCGGATATTAAGATGGCTGTATCATTATGGATACTACATTTCCTAACCCAATTAGAGTCCTTAATTAATTTAGAGTTGTCATTAATATTATCAATAATATAGTCTTGAGGAACACAGTCCTTTGGAGTTACCACTATAGGAACCCTACGCAGTTCTTTAGGGAGATCAGGCATGTCCTTATGCATTGTTACAGCTAGATGTGTCAACCCTCCACCCAATACTTTATCTTCACTTGGTAGGACTATAGTGCGCCAGTCATCATTTATGTAATCTTTGATTACCTGATTAGTTCCTTGATGTTCTTCTGGAGCTATTAATCCTTCCTTGTCCTCAGTAAAGTAATCGTCAAAGACAACAATAGGTACATCCTGTAGGTGTTGGTAGTCTGAGAAACATGTATCAAATGAATGACCTCCATCAATGTATGCTAGGTCAACATCGTCACATTTAAAACCTTTAAGAGTTTCGTTAGTGTCTCCTTTAGTTAAGTAGAATTGAAAGTCCTTACCACGTTCCTTCATCTTAGATTGAAACTCTAGTAGTCGATTGTTGACAGCCTTCAATGAATTATGTGCCTTAGTATTCATTTCAAAATCATCAGACTCATTAGTGGCTTCTTCAAATAGATCATAACCATGATAGGTAAATGAATCTGAATTCTCCAGCCCTGACAAGGCCATCTCAATAGCTCTACCGCCATTCCATGTGCCTATCTCAACTACACGTATAGCTTTGTAGTGTTTGACCAGTTCGGATAGCTGGCGGTATCTCTTAGGGCCTGAAACATCAGGGGATGTCTTATCATCATATAACTTAGGTGTACCTTTTTTATGGGTAGATGCTTTATCCTTTAGGGCACCTTTAAAGTGGGTCATATACTGTGATAGAGGTGACTGTAGGAAAGCTGTTAAGCCTTCACACTTGGGAGTTAGGTTCTGTACTTTCATACCATGTGCAGTATAAATATTTAACAGCCGCTCAATGATAAACCCGTCATGCCACTCACGATATGTGATCACTTCACCTATGTCATAGCATCCCCGTAGATCACCCAACATCTCAAGTGGTGGGTTAGTGGATAAGTTGAATGCCATGAAGGATGTCTCTGAATAGTCCGTGTCTGTCCTTCCCAGATGTACAAACTCAGAATTTTTATTGATGATCTTTTTAATATCTTTCATAGTAAATCGTTTGTCAGTGACGGTATCAGCATCCAACCAACATAACCAACCAGCATCGGCAGAGTGATCAGCCATTTCAAAGGCTAGTTCAGTAATAGAGTATACTTTATGACACCACTTAATGGCATCCATACGCCAGTTATAATCTGTCTGACCGCCCATAGTTCCATCAAACTTAGACATCATTCCCCTATAGGCTAACATATCACCACATTCGTTTAGGTCTCTAAAGACTAGGTTGTTTGGTAGTGGGGACCCCCATTCTTTGGGGAGATCAAAGTCATGGTAGAATACAGTAAGCTTAATGGTTGGTTGCCAGTTTTCAATGACAGACATTAACATATTTTTACCGTACTTATTAAACCCTGACTCGTTCATGCTTGTTACAAATTGTACATTGTTATTCATTGTTAAACTTCTCCAGTTCTATTAGCCATTCATCGGCATATCGTTTATCGGATTCTCTTGAGCCTACCCACGTATCAAAGTATGGCCCACCTGTAGTGAAGTGTACATTCTTAGCCTCTATATCTTCGGAGCTATGATTGTCCAACCAGTTCCATGCCTCGTCCATATCTCCTAAAGTATCCATGTCATCCAACATCCATTGGAATTGATGTAGCCATCTACCGGACTTGGTGTTGACATCAGAAACTGTAAGGTTCTTATGGATAGGATGTTCACAGTTCCATAGCATAACAGAAGACCAGTTCTTCATGTTGTATGCTTCCTGTCGTTGGTTGTCCATCTTCATAGATAAGCTTGGTCTATAGTTATGCTCTACAGTATAGAGGGCTACCTCAGGGTCATTGTATGTGTTGAATAGTTCCATCACATCTGACCTGAAGAACATATCACAGTCAATAAATAAAGCCCAGCCAGTATAAAGGTTCAGATGTGGCACTAGAAATCTAGTGAATGAGAAGTCTGTTGAGAAGGGCCTCTTATCTATCTTATCAATTTTCTGTATACTATTACCAATTATTTGAGTAGTATAGTCCCTATTGAATAGGCCTATAGTTCTTAATGCTTCCTGTTTAATAGGTATGATGTTTACAGCTTCACTTGAATGTCTACGAATAGACTCTTCTAATATTCTATAGGGTGTATCTTCACGTTGATCATAGCCTACATAGATTGTTACTGGATTAGTCATATATGTATGCCTCCATTGGGCGCGTATAAAAATAAGGGGCTAAGCAGGATACCTAGCCCCCTGTTGTTACTTAAGTTATACTATATACTTATTAGTTATTCAAGGGTTTTTCATAGTATTCTATTAGGATATGACAGGCTTCTACCAACTCATCATTACCTTTTTCAAAGGACGTTTTGTCATAGGCTTTAAATAAAGTTTCCTTAAGTTGATTAATAATTATAGATTCTTTAGACTTGTGTTGATGACATACCATGTCAGGGTCTCCACAGATTACACAGTCTCCAGTTAATTTATAATTCATGCAAACCATCTTCCAATGATTTAATAAGTTTAGCTGTATACCACTGAGCTTTCTTTAGGTCTTCAACAGGTTTAGATTTGTACCTGTATCTCCATGTGTACTTAAGGGAATTTCCTTTTAAGTATCCTTGAAACTCTATAGGGGACATAGACGCTTCGATAGCGTCGATACACTCTATACCTGCTTGGTTGTAGTGGACTGGGTTATTTACCATGTCACAATCATCAAGTTCTTCTGATGCGTTAAGTTTAAGTTCTTCTAAAATACTCATACTATCTACTCCTCTATATAAAATAAATGTTTACCTATCCTACCTAAATAGAATAGCTTACTAGCCCAATGTGGATTAACATAATCTGCATGGTAATGTGTAGCTCCTTCTGTTTCACCCACTAGGGCACCATCCAAAGCTAGTCTGGCTACTTGATATGAAGTCTTCCTAGCTTTTAAGTCTGTCATGTTTTCATTTTTACCATCACACCAGTAGCTAAACTGACACCTATCATGCACTACAGCACAGACAGACTTAGTAGTCCTAGTTAAGGCTACGTTGGCAATGGCTAGTTGTCCAATGAAAGGCTCTGATCTTCCTTCATAGTATACAGCTTCAGCTAGGCAGTCAAGATCAGTCTGTACTTTGTCAGCCCATGCTGAACTTATTTGAATTAATATTAGAACCCATGAAGTAATAAGTAATAGCAATATCTTATTCATTTACACTTTTCTCCTACAGTTACTGTAGCTTTACCATCACTCCCTATCTGTTGTAGGTACATTGAATCACCGATGTTTGATGGGTATAGTAGTAAGTAAGATGTACTCCCCTCAGGTGAAGGGTTTTGCTCTACCCTATGACACCCTACCCATACTAAAGTTCCTGTTTCGTACTTAGGTGTGATGCCACAACCAGATAACACCACACCCATAACCATAACTAATACTAATCGCATCTTAACCACACTCCTTGTTACCTGTTGCAGGGTCAATGAAACATGCAGCACCTTCAATAGGTTCCTCTAGTGGCTCTACCTTATTCAAGATACCGTATCGTTTACCAGCGGCCCTGAATGTCGTACAGCCCTTAAGCTTACCTTTCCATGCCTTCATATAGACACCCTTGAACTCATCAAAGGATACATCATCAGCCACATTGATTGTCTTAGATACTGCACTGTCAATGAACGGTTGTACAGCTATCTGCATATCTAAGTGGTCATGCGTAGTCAACTCATCTGCCTCTACATTCCTAAGGTTGTACGTATTATATATATAATCCTTGAGCGGAACGATGATAGGCCCTTGTTCTGTTTGGACAGTTCGATCCAGTTGGTTCGAGAATACAGGTTCCACACCGCTACTAATGT
>Ga0307997_10000780_pt1 | contig 14745 bp, 20 predicted proteins | sample Davwhametageno36_FD_203165 | JGI IMG/M metagenome (GOLD analysis project Ga0307997, IMG submission 203165) | Marine microbial communities from Davis Island wharf, Antarctic Ocean - #36 | ecosystem: Environmental > Aquatic > Marine > Unclassified | place: Antarctic Ocean: Davis Island wharf... | reverse complement strand
GATCAACTGCGTCAACAAACATTTGAATACATGCTTCTTCTGTTTCTTCTGCAATCTTTACATAGTCTGGATCGTCTTTCTTAAGAATCTTTAGCAACATTTGTGTGCTTGCTAGGTGCAAGTTCTCGTCACGGGCAATAAGTTTAATAATCTTAGCATTGCCTTCCATTTGCTTCATCTCTGCAAACGCCCAGCTACATGCAAAGCTTACATAGAACCGCACACCTTCAAGAATGTTAACACTCATTAGTGTAAGCCACAACAATTTCTTTAGTTCATACATGTCAACTTTAATCTTCTTGCCATTAACAGTATGAGTACCTTCGCCTAGCAACTTGTACCAGCGTGTAGTTTCGATAAGGTCATCGTAGTACTTGCTAATGTCTCCAGCACAGTCTGCAATCTCTGCAATGTCTAGCATCTCATCAAAGATTTTACTGGGGTTGCTGTATACGTTACGAATAATATGTGTGTACGAACGTGAGTGGATTGTTTCTGAGAACGTCCACGTTGTGATCCAGTTCTCAATCTCTGGTAAACTTACAATAGGCGAAAATGCTTCTACTGGTGCACGACCTTGCACACTATCTAGTAGAATTTGACGCTTTAGGTTACTTGTAAAGATGTGACGCTCATGGTCACTAAGAGCTTTAAAGTCTTTGCTGTCTTTGGTTACATCAACTTCTTCAGGACGCCAAAAGAATCCTAATTGCTTATCTGTAAGTCCGTCAAAGCTTTTGTACTTCAGCGTATCATAACGCTGGATTGTAGGACCGCCCGTTGGGTCCAAGAATGCTAATACTTTTGTGTGGTCTGCTTTATTTTCAGTGTTAAAAACGCTCATCTAATCTCTTACCCTTGTGTATGTGTATAGTACTACTATAACACGCCCCGAAGGACATGTCAAGTATTAAATATGACAAGATTCACAATCTTCGTCGTCTACTTCAACAACTTCAAGTTCTCCCATCATTTTGTTAACATCTACTTCGCCTTGTCCGTCATTGGTGTTGAAGTAGTACAACTGCTTACCGCCTAGCTTGTAGAACATTAAAAGATGCTGCAACATTGTGCTCATTGGTATCTTTTCATCTTCAAAGTAAATTGGATTGTAACTAGTGTTAACACTAATTCCTTGATCAATGTACTTTTGTAGTACAGCCATAATCTTCAAATAACCTTCTGGAGACTGTTGATCCCATAGCAAGTCATATTTATTCTTTAAACGCTTGTACTCAGGCACAACTTGCTTTAGTACACCATGCTTGCTCTGCTTGATACTAATTAAACTACGTGGAGGCTCAATTCCGTTTGTAGCGTTAGCAATCTGTGCGCTTGTTTCAGCTGGCATAAGGGCCATTAGTGTACTGTTACGAATGCCTGTATCCTTTAGCTGTGCTCTAAGTGTGTCCCACTCCATACGCTCTACATGTGGAACTAACTCATCCAAGTCTTTCTTATATGTTTGGTTAGGTGTAATGCCGTGTCCGTACTTCGTTTCCATATTGCCAGTTGGTGCGCCAAACTCTGTTGCTAAGTCAGCACTTGCTTTAATTAAGTAGTAACTCCAAGCTTCGGCCCATTCGTCTACAAGAGCAAGTCCGGCAGCATCAATGTTCTGGTATGACAAGTCATTCTTTGCCAACCAATATGCAAAGTTAATAATGCCTACGCCAAGGGGTCTACGCTTCTCTGTGCTTAGTTGTGCTGCGAGTATTGGATAGTTTTGATAACTTAGCAGTGCATCCAATCCACGTACTGCCAAGCGACAAACACGCTCAAAGTCTGCCGGAGTACGAATGTTACCCCAGTTGATTGCACTTAGTGTACATAAGCTAATCTCTCCTTCTGGATCGTTTAGGTCTTTAAGTGGCTTAGTTGGCAAAGTAATTTCTGCACACAAATTGCTCATTCTAATAGGGGCAATTTCTGGTATAAAGCTGCCATGATCATTAGCGTTGTCTACATTCTGCAAGTAAATGCGTCCTGTGTTCTTACGCTCTTCCATGAACGCACTAAACAAATCACTTGCTTTAACTGACTTCTTACGTAGTCGTGTGTTACGTTCTGCTGTTTCGTATAGTTCTTTAAACTTGTCTTGATCTGCAAAGAAAGCTTCGTACAATCCAGGAACATCTGCAGGCGAAAACAAAGTTATATCGCTGCCAGTTACTAGTCTTTCATACATCAACTTGTTAAACTGTACACCGTAGTCCATGTGTCGTACACGGTTCTCTTCGGTGCCTTTGTTATTCTTTAGCACTAGCATGTCTTCTACTTCAAGGTGCCATATAGGGTAGTATATAGTTGCTGCTCCGCCACGTACACCGCCTTGGCTGCATGACTTTACTGCTGATTGGAAATGCTTATAGAAAGGAATGATTCCTGTGTGATATGCATCGCCTTTACGTATGGGGGAGCCGATAGCACGTATGCTTCCTCCGCCGATACCAATGCCTGCTTTTTGTGAGACGTACTTAACAACAGAGGCAGCAGTAGCATTAATGCTGTCAAGACTGTCATCAGTTTCAATGAGTACGCACGAACTGAACTGGCGCTGCGGGGTACGCACACCAGCCATAACAGGAGTAGGTAAACTAATGTCGTGTAAACTAATAGCATCGTAATATTCCTTGACCCATTGCAACCGAGTCTCTATTGGATAGTCTTGAAACAAACTTGCTGCAATAAGAATGTAGCAAACTTGTGGAGTTTCAAAGATTTCGCCGCTTACTCTATTTTGTACTAGGTATTTGCCGCGAAGCTGTTCCATTGCAACATAAGTTAAGTTCTCGTCGCGCTCGTGCTTAATAAATGTATTGATTCTATTCCACTCGTCAGTTGTATACTTTGTAACGAGTTCAGAATCATAAAATCCAGCTTCTGTATTTCTGTCAACTAGTTCTTTAATATGACAAGGTTCAAACCCATCGTAAACTTCTTTGCGTAGTGCATAGTTTACAAGGCGTCCGCCTACATATTGATAGTTAGGAGTTTCTGCACTGATAAGATCTGCTGCTGCTTTGATTAGCGTTTCTTGGATTTCTTTACTAGTTACTCCATTGTAGAACTGTATTTGACTTTTAAGTTCTACTTCGCTAGGGCTAACTCCTGTAATATTTTCACAAGCATAAAATACAACCTTGTGTAGTTTTTCAATGTCTAGAAGTTCTTTGTCGCCGTCACGTTTGGTAACTTGAATCATGTGCTTTGTCCTTTAAATTGTTATAGTAGTTAGGTATTTATTATTGTGCTGGCAGCACATGCGTTAGTTCAGAACGCAAAGTTTTAGGCAGTTTATTCCTTTGCACATACGTATCTGCATCGAAACCTATCACCTTGTTGTCGACATAAAGCAAGTAGTATGTCTCCGAGTTTTTATAGTCTCGTGTTATATGTATCTCATAAGATGCTCGGGATAACACATCAGTTAACTGCAAGGTGTAACAAATTGCAAGAATCTTAACAAAGGAACAATAATTATTTTCCTCTATTAATTCCCATGCTGTTGGCCAACTACTTGGAGTAAACGGATCAGCAGCAATCAAACATTCTGGTGCTCGATCGTAAAAATTAATTGTTTCTTGTATTGGATCATCTGCCGTTTCTAAAGAGTCTCTGAACTCGCGCCAGATGAGTAGTCGTTGTTCATATTTTTTGTCAAACATTCATTTCACATGTTAGTTATGATTTGGCTTTTACGTTATAGTGTAGTACAGCATTGTCGCTACTTGTTAAGTTTAACATCATAATGGCTATTGTGTCAACCGAAGAATTGCCATCTTCATCATAATTTTGTGCTTTAAATTTTAAGTTCTCAGCAAAGGTATTATTACCTGTATAGTTGAAATCATCTGAAAAGTTAAACGTATTATTTACAGGATCAACTATTAATGTCATTGTTCCTGATCTTGAAGCAATAACTGCACTACTCTTATAAACATAATCAATTTCGTAGCCTTTAGTAGTATCTGCCGGCAGTCTAAATAGTTTTGAATATTCACCTGACTGTCCGATTGTAAGTTTGTGTGTTGTGTTGAATGTTGTAATACTTGGTCCTTCAACTTCTGGAACATATACAGAGCCATTCTTATATTCTTCAGTATATCCTAGTTCTTCACTACGTTGGAACCAATCACCGTGACTATTATTTTTTATACTTTCAAATTTTATGATTGAATGGGCAGCTAAACTTGCATTGCCTCCGTTGTTTCCAACAGTATAGAATCTATTATTTTTACTAATATTATCAGTACCGTTTTTAATATGTATAGCGTGTGTATAAATGTCATTAAACTTACTGTTAGACACTGTATTATCAATCGGTCCGGTTTTTACTGGACCGTCTGAACTAAGTGCTGAATTAAGTCCAAATGCGTGTCCTTGCCAAAGAGTATTGAACGTACAATTTGTCCATGTGTTGTTTTTAATATCGTCATCTGATTTAATAGCAGTAACAAATTTCTCTACAATAACATTGTCAAACATATTGTTGTTAGATCCAACAGCAGTGCTTAGTGAATCTAATCGTATGCCGTCACTTTCGCCGGCTATTGTGCCACCGAGTGAATATGCACCTTTTATTAATAAATCCTTAAACACACTGTCTTTACAACTAGTTAACACTAATGCAGGACCTGTTGTGGCATTAATTGTTAAGCCTGATATGCTAATGTTTCTTGCTTGATTTAACGTTGTGCTAGTTGAATCATTAGCGTATGCGCCCGGAGTACTTGAATCGTTTATTGTTCTAAATACATACGAAATGCCATTAATAATAGTCTTATCTTTGCCTGCGCCTCTAATAGTAGTATATGGCGGTAAGTATATGCTATTAGTAAGATTATACTCACCAGCTTCAAATATAAGTTCTACTCTTGCTTGAGTTGTGCCTTTGTTTGATGCATTTAAATACAGTTGATCAATTGCTCGTTGTATTGCTACTGTTTGATCTGTGCCATCGCCTGCTACGCCAAAAGAACGAACACTCACTCTGTCATCTAATCTAGATTGCAGTGTACGCAGAACAGGATTATTAGCCGTGCTACCTGTTTGAACATTTGTACCAGTTTTGTATTGGTATGTATTCGCAAATTCAAATAAGTTATCAGCTTCGCTGAGTAGTTTAGTGTTGCCTACAAACGGTGATCCTTCTGCAACACTGCCGTTACCAATATATAACTCTTGTGAGTCAACAGCCCAGCCAAACTCTCCGCTTGCTAGTTGCGGCAATCCACTACCTGTGTTCTTTTGTCCTCTGCGAACTTGAATTCGACTGATGGATACTACGGCCATACTATAACTCCTATTTCATTATATAATATTTAGCCAAATTTCTCGTAGTACTGCTCGCAGCGTTTCCACCACTCCTGTGCCCAGTCGTCAAACTCATCGGGCCATAGATCAAACTGCTGATATGTTTCGCCACCTAGTTCAATTGGATCGTCGCCTCTGCTACACATAAAGATATGGCCTTCGCGTATGTTAGTGCCATGTATTTCATTATGTCCTAATGCATAAGCAGTCATTTGTAGATAATAGTCTTCTACCCACTCGGGCTTCTTTGGCTTATTTGTTTGCTTATGATCCATAATACAAGGCTGGCCTTTGTACTGTCCTACTAGGTCAGTTGTACCTGCAAAGATACCTGGAACATAAAGCGGAACTTCACTGCCCCATATCTCATCTACGTGACACATTGCCTCGTCACGGATAACTTCTGCCATGCGATATGCTTTTTTAGAATAAGGATTGCTACCTGGACTTTCTGTCCACACACCATTATCAACATAGTCTTCAAGATACTTGTGCATCCTTGTGCCTACGCCACTTGCTTCAGTTACAATCTCTTGTGCTTTCTTTTCACCTACACGCTTCTTCCAAGCAATAAGATGAGACATATCCTTAGTACCACTAAGAATAGTTGTTACACTTGCTACAGGTGGACCACCGGGTGCTGCATATCGACGCTTGCCGTTTACTTCAACACGTTGTAGTTTTTCGTACTTGTATTTGTCTATAATTAAACTCAATCTTCTGACTCCTTTGGTAGGTCATAATCGGCATCCCATGCAGCATCGCCAAATGGATCCGAAGCGTAATAAGGATCGTTAAAGGATGGATCATCAATTCCTTCTACGCCTTGTACTTCGGGTATCATGTTTGTCATCATTTGTTCGATACCATGCTTGAGTGTCATGGCGCTTGCAGCGCATCCGGAGCATGATCCACTAAGTTGCACAGTTAAAAGCCCTAGTTCAAAGTTAATAAAGTTAACCTGTCCGCCATGCTGTGCTACATTGGGTGCTACATATTGCTCCATTACTTCTATAATGTTTTTAACAATATCTTCTTGTGTTCTTTCAGTCATTAAAAAGCTCCTATTAGTGTATATTATAACACCAAATAGGAGCCTTGTCAACCGTTATATTATAGTTTGTCGCCGATGTCAGCTGCTGCCTTGCTAGCCATCTTTTTCCCAAGATCAGCTTTGGGTCCATCATTACCTGGTACTGCGCCAGCAATATCATCTACTTCACTTTGTTTGAACTCAATCTTATCTTGATCAAAGTTAGTTACTAGAGCTTGTATTTTAGGATCTGCATCATACATTGCTTTAAAGCCTTCGAAGTCAAAGTTGCCTTTGCCTTGGTTGCGCATGTATTTGTCTAGCTTACTCATGGATAAAGCAGCCACACCGGCTGCTTTTTGTTGACGTAATAAAGCGTAGATGACACCGCCATCTACTGCACCTTCATTTACTTTTTTTTTGAATTAACAGTCTCGTAAAACTTGGCTGCTTCTTTGCCATGCTTTTTAACAAACTTTGCTTTAGTCATGTCTTGTGCTTCTGCAATGAGTCCTTCGCGATGGATTGACTCACGCTTCTCACGTCCGCCTAGCTCTTCGCCGCCTGCTGCTGCATCTGCTGCTCCAAATTCGTCATCTTGTGGAACATCATCCATATTCATGTCTGGTTCTATGTCGCCGTCTACTGGTTCCATATCCATATCTGGCTCTTCAGCACCCATAGTATCCATTGGCTCACCTTCGCCAGTTAGCATGCCTACGCCGCCTGTTAGTGCAATACGTGTTGTTTCCATTACGCCATACATTGCTTCTAGTGCTGGTTTAACTGCTGCTGTAAATGCTTCAGCTGATTCGCTGCCCATTTCGTCCCGGATTGCATCAGCTAGTTCTAGCATGGATTCAGTTTGCATTTCTGCTGTGTCTTCCATCCAGCCAGTAACACGATCAACCATGTCCTTAGCTGCCATTACTAGTTCTGCTTTGTCTTCTTCGCCTTCATTAACTTGCTCAATAGCTTCGTCAATTGCGATAGCAACATCGTCACGCTCATGGAGTGCAGCGTTAAGTACGTCTAGGAACAATTTGTTCTTAGTGTGTCCTTTTTGCTGGACAGCATCAAAGCTTTCAGTTGTTTCTACATTAAATACTTGGGTACGTAGTTTGTTACGAGCGTCTTGAAGTTGCTCTGTAGTAAACTCGTCGATGTTGATTTTTGAACCAAAGCGTTTAGCTAGGCTTTCGTTTAGTTTTGCAGCCGTTACCGGCGCTGAAAATTCTCTAATTTGCATTTTACTCTTCCTGTTGATAGGTGTTGTGTTCTATATTATATTTATCACTAACAAAAAATATAACGGTCTAAAAGGCTGCGCACACGTCGTGATTCCTGTATAGCAACATCTAACCTAGTTTCTCTTATCTCTTTCTTTGCATCATCTGTTGTATTACGTATTGCATGCTTATAAAAGATAGCATCATTGTAATGTTTTAACATTGTGCCGTCAAACTCCATTGCTTGTTCAGTAATGTCTTTACCTTGTGCAAGATTCTTAGCAATAGCAACTGCTGTAGTCTTAAAGTAGGTTCTTACTACTTGTTTATTCTCTTTAGCGTCATATATCAAGTAGCCTTTAGGACTCTTACGTATAATGACATGCTTGATCCTAATACTATTTCCTCGTTGATGAGGGATAGCACTATCTTCAAGTCCTCTATTAACAATTTCTTCAAGGTCATTTAAAAGCTGTTCAGTTATCATTCCGCATCACCATTATCGTCCCATTGTGTTGTACTTTACTTATAATACTCTTACGAATTAGATTGTTGATAATGGTTTGTTCACGCTCTGGAAATGCTCCAAGCGGACGAGGCTCATCAATACTTGCCAAGAGTTGTTTCTCTTCATTGGTCTTATATGTATATTTGATAAGCTCTTCAATTTTCATTTTATACTTGATAACTGCTGTTGTAATGTTCTCAATTGATCTTGAGCTGATTTTATCTGTGCTTGAACTTGTTTCTTTTGGTCTGCTTTAGCTCGCATTGCTTCTGGACTTTTATCATCTGCGCCTGGTGCGCCATCACCCATTGCTTGTCCAACTGTGCTGCCGTCTGTTCCTGCTGCATTAGCTGCTGCTCCGGCTGCGCCTCGAACTGCTGCTCCGCCTACTTTAGCTGCGCCTCGAACTGCTGCTCCGCCGACTGCGGCTGTACCTCGAACTGCTGCTGCTCCGGCTGCGGCTATTGCTGGAATAACTTCGTCAGTACGTGCTTCGGTAATTTCGTCTATTCTCATATTCTACTTCCTCTGCGCTTAGACTTGCTTATTGTTCTGCGCCCGGTATTTAATCGTTTTAATCGTTGACTTGCTGGGTTTGTTCTTTTAGTTCTACTAGCCTTAATGCCTATAGTTGAACCTTTTTTGCGTTTAGTTTGTTTAAGTGTGTTAGACGCTTTCATATTCTTAGGAGCATTACAAGTTGCAGGCTTCGCAACGATACGTCCTTTGCGTGTGCCGCTTGTGCAACGATACTTGCGAACAGTCTTGTTGCCACTCTTGCCAAAGATAGTTGTAACACCTTCTTCAATGCTGTCGGTATATAGATCACGTAATAGCATATCTTATTTCTTCCGGTTAAGAGCTTGTACTCTTTTACTTGCTGGATTAATGCGCTTAGTCTTTTTAGCTTTGCGTATCATCCTGCTGCCGAGTCTAGCTTTAGTCTTCTTAAAAGCCATACGCTTTTTAATGTCAGGCGCTGCAAAGCACTGTGCCATCTTAGCAACAACTCTATTTTTGCGGGGACCACTTGAACAACGATACTTGCGAACAACCTTCTTTCCAGAACGTGCCCATGTTTGACCTTCTTCTAGGTCTGCTTCTGTTGGATCAATAAAAAACTCACGTAATAACATATAGTTATTTATCGTGAGTGGAAGGTTACTGTAATAAAATTACAATGATGGTTGATAATAGTCCTGTTACTATTGTGCCTGCTGCTCCAATAATAACTTTGGTCATTGATTGCTGACCTGTACTAATTACAGTATGTAATGTGTCTATCTTTGTTTCTACGTTAGAAAGGCGCTCGTCTAATTGTTCGTAGCGTATTGCACATAAGTCAACATGTGCTTCTAGATTATTTCTTTCTAATTCGGTAGTACTTGGCATTATAAATCCTCAAAACCCGTCTTATCGTAGGTTGTATTCTGTAAGTAAACTCTAAGTTAGCCTTGATGTGTGATTTAAAATGCCTGGTAGTTTTTTAGGCTACAAAGTTATTTATCATCAATTTCAAAAAATATGTTGCATTTAGCGGTATCTTTGGTAAGAAAATGTGCATTATCAAACTCTGCTGTTTCATCTAACTTTGTAATGATTGGTATTAAATCAAAGTCATTTACTAGTGTTTCAACATCTAGTGCGTCTCTAAATTCCATATCAAAAGCGTATTTCCACACGCTTTGTTTAGTTTTAAATGATGTTCCTAACCCTAATTTACTAGGTACTTCGCTAATGATTGTAGGCGATCCAATGTATTCTGGATTAACTCTTAACCCAATTGTTTGCATCACAGTAAGGAAGTTTTGCTGCTGTCGATACTGTTTAGGATCTTCGCCGCGTCGACTACCGGTCTCGGTTATATCTACTAATGTATGTATTATAAATCTCATATAGTATTTAAGTCATAAAAAAACAGTCACTCGTTAAAGTGACTGTTTAGTGTGACGCCTGCCTTGCGGCCGTATATCACGATTCTAAGGTAGTTAGAATTACAAGCCTTCGATGTCTGCTACAACTGTTACTGTAACTGTATCACCGTCTGACAAAGTCTGTACGCCGCCGGCTAAAGCTGCTAGTGTGCCTGTGTCTAATACTGTACCAATCATCTGTGCTACTGAATCGATATCAATTGCGTGACCATCTACTACTGCATAAATTTCTGCACCGTTTGCTTTAAGTTGGAATAATCCTGAGATTGAACCTAATGCGTCAGTTACTTTAGCTGCTAGTGCGTCAGAGCCAATTGCTCCTAAGCCGTTTCCGCCTGCTAGTACAACTTTCATCATATCTAGTTCACGTGTTTTTTGAATTGTGCCGCGAGTGATCGCTGCTGGGTTAGTTCTTGTTACTGTAGCCATTTTATATTCTCCTGAGTTCTAATGGTAAAATAAGATTCTCTTCTTACTTGTATAATATTATTTATCATTTTAAAATAAAAACCAGTATTAGTTAGGTTCGTTTGGCTCTCTTATGTACTGCTCTTAGCTGCTGTACTGCTCCTGGACCTGCTTTTACAATATCATCTATCATTTTAATAGCTGGTAAGTAGGCTGCAACCATGTTTGCACTTGCTGCTTTACCGTCCTTGGCTTGCTCTAGGAACTTCTTAGTAAGTGCTAGGTTCCTGTCTCCTACTAGATATCTATACAATGCTAGTTCAGCGCCTGTTGTACTTAGATCAGGTGTTGATATAGTTGGTTCTGGGTCTATTACACTTGCTTTTTCTAAGTTCTTTACTGCTGCAAATTTTTCAAAGTCCTCAATGATGTCTGAGCTGCGTAGTTTAGCACGAACAGCATAGATAAGGCGTGTGGATATTAAACGCTTCTCTGCTTTGGTCAAACGTGCAAAGTTCATTAAGTTTCTACGTATTGATTTGTAGTCACTGTTGCTAACTTTAAGTGCAGATTCAATTGCTTGAAACATATTGTTTAATTGCACTGGAGTTTTACCTTGTGCAACTGCGTTAATGTATCTATTAATAGCAGACGTTGGTAACTTTGTACTAGCTCGCATACGCTTTGCTGACTCAGGATCTTTAAGCTTATCCTGTGCGCCACTGTCTCCTACAAGGAAATATGTAAAGTTGTAGAGATCAGTACCCATAATGCGATACATTTTGTATTGCTCAAAGCCAGCTGTCTTCTTTGCATAACGTTGCACGTAAGCTTTAAAGTCTGGATACTGTCGCATTGTTTCCAAAGCCAACAGTGTTAGATACATACGTTCACCACAGTCAGTGTAAGTCAACTTCTTAGCATTGCCATTATCTTTGGTCATGCGCGACTCTTGCAGATCTCTTAAGAAAGAATATGATTCCTCTTGTACTGGCGTCACTTCATGTCCGCCATCTATCTCTGCCCATTGTGCTGCCGTAAACTTGTCAGTCATTACTGTGTCGCTAATCTTGCTGCTTTATCTGCTGCGCTATCATCATCAGCAGGTGCTGCAAACTCGTCATCTTCTGGCTCGTCAGCTTTAGCTGGCTCTGCCATTTTAGGTTTAACGTCTTCTGCATCTTGTGTGAATTTAATAAGTTCTTTAACTTTAGAAACTTCAACTCCAGCCTTCTTAGCAACTTCTGCAAACATTTTTGCAAGAGAGTCTTTAGGCTGCATACCTGGTAATGGCTTGCCTGGGTCGTGTGGACCAAATGATGTTCCAACGGAAGCTAATACATCGCCAACTTTTAAAAGGTCATCTAAACGTCTTAGTTCGTCGTCAGTCATACCTTTAAGACTACCGTGTTCGCCAGTGCCGTGACCTAGTCGATTCATCTTTTGTCCTAAAGGAGTAATAACTTTCCTTGCATAATCCGAACCATCATACTGGACTTCTGTTACTTCATTAATTTTCATTGTCTATTCCTTAATTTGGTTGCCAACGCTGACGCGGCACTAGTTTAGTCTTTGATCCTAGGGCAACGTATCCTTCGCCACCCTTCTCACCTTTTGTTGTTGCTGTTACATCAGCAGGAGCATTATCTAACTGATCAATAATATGATCCTTTACAGTCATGATCTGTTTTACAAGACCAAACAATGCAGGCAATGCCTTAGGACTTGCTGTGTTCATATCTGCAATCTTTGCTTGCTTGTTAGTACTTACCTTTGATGCACCTAGCCAGTCAAAGAAACCATTTTCAATATTCTTTAATTGCTGTGTGCGTGTCATATGGTTAACGTATGTATAAATGATGTTCTTCATATCACTTAGTCCTTGAACAGGAGCAAGAAATGCATCAACTAACTGGGCAGTTTTTGCTGCTGTAGCTCTGATACTCTTAACTTCTGATGTGTCAACTTTAGGCTGATGTGTTACATATGTCTGCCCTAGTACTACTACATCATTACTGTTAAGTTCTTTTACATCTTTAATAGGTGTTGCAGATTTTGAACCAAACTCTTCAAGTTTTGTGTGAACTACTACACCAACTTTTGAGTTCGCTATGCGCCCGCCGAGTTGGCCATTCGTTTCAACTGTGTACTTGACTTTGTTTGGTTCAAATTCTACTGCGCCTTTAGTTGCTGTAAAAGGCTTGCGTGGACTGTATAGCAAGTCGCCATAAACATATCCTCGGAAGCTTCCAGGAGTTGCTGATTTCATTAGTTCAAACACTTCTGCCATTTCTTCGCCGAAGTCCTTGCGCCAAGGTTGTTCTTCTACACCCTTGCCTGAATTTTGTATAAAGCGTGATAGATCATCTGCGCTTGTTGACTTGTTGCGTCCCCAACCATTTTTACCTACTAGAACAAACTCGCCGTCTGGCTCGCGTCCCCAATAGATAGTTGGATTGCCGTCCCACTTGATTGCAACATCACTGCTGTCAGTGCCTAGCTTGTCTAGAATGTCTGCTGCTTCTACTGCTCCTGCTGAGCCTTTAACAAACACAAGATCTTCTAGGTGATTATACTCGCGACCTTTAAACTCTTCAGTTAATACTGCTTCAGTTAATACTGTTCGGAACTCTTGGTATCTCATCTTATAAAGCTTCCTGATACCATTACTGAACTGTTTAGCATGTTGCCACTTAGCTCTTTAATACGTGCAAGTTGCTTGTCTTCTAGTGTTTTGTATCCAGTTGGTGTTTTAGACTCAGGTACTTCTTTGCCAGACTTTTCCATTGTTTCTTTCCACGGAGCAATTAGCTGTTCGTAGTTTGGATCGTTCTTTAACTTTGCAAGCATAGTTTCTACAGTATGCGTGTCGGCATTTGTAGCGCCTTTGCCTAACAATAATTCTGGAATACCTTTATTCCAATCGTTACTAATAATCTTGTCGCCATCATTAGGATCAACTACGCCAAACTTAGGACTAAACTTTACTCCACGTCCTCTTGCAATAGCTGATAGTAGGATAGCTCTGTCTGTACCGCCAAACTGATCTGTACCGCCACGCTTTGCATTGCGTTGATGTACTGGATCGTCTGTAAACATAAAGTCTGTTTGAACAAATCCATTCTTGTCGCTGCCTGCAATAGGTGTGCGGAAGTGTACTTGATCGCCTGCGTCTTTGATCCAGCCGTCATTTTTAGCAACAGCAACACCGTTTATTCTTTTGTTATCTACTTTACCTAGATTCATAATCTCAGCGTCATTAACGCCTTGACTCTTTAACCATACACTAAGTTTTTTAATTAGCTGCGCTTTGCTAATTTTGCTTGAGTCTGTGTTTAAGTCTAAATCACCTGATGAGTTATTTTCAAACTTGCCGTCGGCGTTCTCTTTCTTGCCAGTTGTGCCTAACCAATCTTCTTCATCGTATGTTAAGCCTGTGATCTTTTCAATAAAGTCAATAGAAGCCTGTACATCTTTAGTTGCAATACGCTGAGTAATGGCACCTTGCTCAGTCTTAAATATGTTGCCGCCTTCTTTAAGAATCATTTTTCTTACTCTCTATTATTCTATTCATGCTACGCTTAAATTTACGAGGATCGTTTGATTTAATACTGTTAATAAGTCTGCGTTCTAGTTCGCCAGCAGTATCTACATCATATGTAGAATGTATCCTACTTAATAAGTTAATGGCACTTTCAATGATGTTGTTAGCTGTCGCGTCGATAAGATGGTCGTTATCTCTACGTCCATGGACATTATTAAGTTCATCAAGTATACTTCTGGTACGTTTTTTCATGATTTAAAATTCCTATACAGTATTTAGTAGACTTTGTTTATAAATATTAGTAACACTGGAGGATACTAAATGTCAATTAAAGATTTGAGTTTCAATGAACGATCCTTACTGTTTGCTAAGTTATCAAGCATAGCATATAGTAACATAAAAGAAGTAAAACGTCAAGCAAAACAACTTGGCTTTACAACTGTGGAATATTATGACAAGGAAGGGGCTCAGGCATATCGCTTGATGAACAAGACTGACTTAGTAATTGCATGCCGGGGTACGCAACCTAGTGAATTTGCTGATATAGCGGCAGACCTAAAAGCAACTCCAGTTAAAGCAGAAACAATTAGCAGAGTACACAGAGGATTCAAACAACAAGTAGATGACTTATGGCCAATGATAGCTGAAGACATTGCTCGTCCTGTTAACATGAAGAAAACACTTTGGTTTTGTGGACATAGCTTAGGTGCTGGAATGGCAACTATTATGTCTTCAAGAGCAAAGTTTAACAAAGATCTTAACGATCCTATTGA
>Ga0307997_10000778_pt1 | contig 14748 bp, 14 predicted proteins | sample Davwhametageno36_FD_203165 | JGI IMG/M metagenome (GOLD analysis project Ga0307997, IMG submission 203165) | Marine microbial communities from Davis Island wharf, Antarctic Ocean - #36 | ecosystem: Environmental > Aquatic > Marine > Unclassified | place: Antarctic Ocean: Davis Island wharf... | reverse complement strand
ACTTTAACGCTAACATCTGTCGAGAGCCCTAGTAGATTAGTCGCGTCAATGAGGTCTACCACAGGGTGGGTTAAAATTGTTGTAACGAAAAACTTTTTGCTTTCTAAGGGCATCATTGCATCGGCCCTTTCTTGAAGGTCTTTCTCCGATAATTCTAGCGTGTAAGAGAAGGCCAGTGCTGATGTGCAGTTCAATACTAAAAAAATTGCTAATAGGTACTTGTTCATTTAATCATCCTGATCGGCCTAACCGTTACTTTGTTAGCACTAGATTTTCTCGGTTAATTAATTCAGGGGCATCTTCATAACCCAGAATTTTTGGAACATCTAAACTCGATTGTCCCATGATTTTTTTAGATTCAACTGAGTTATAGTTTACTAGCCCACGCGCAACTTCATCTCCATGGCTGTCAACACAACTGACAACTTCACCACGATTAAACTTACCACTGACGTTCTTCACACCTACCGGTAATAAGCTCGCATTTTTATTCAGTAATACTGCCACCGCACCATCATCTAACTGCAGCGTCCCTGTGCAACGCAAATGCCCAGCGAGCCACTGTTTACGTGCAGCTAAATGGCCTTCACGCGCCTCTAAGAAGGTACCAATTGCGTCACCTTCAACTAATTTTGAAATAATATTATCATGCTTTCCGGAAGCAATCACAGTGTGCGTACCTGATCGTGCCGCTAACTGGGCCGCACTGACTTTGGTTTGCATACCGCCTCGACCTAAATTGCCACTACTAGGACCTGCATAGGCCATTAAAGCGGGGTCGTTTGCATCTGCTTTTTGAATCAGCATTGCCTTCGCGTTATGAGATGGGTTTGAGTCGAATAAACCAGTTTGATCCGTCAAAATAATCAGCAAATCAGCCTCGATTAAATTAGAGACCAACGCACCCAAGGTGTCGTTATCACCAAACCGGATTTCTTCGTTGGATACCGTATCGTTTTCGTTGACAACAGGAATTGCGCCATACGACAACAAAGTGCGTAAAGTGCTTCGAGCATTGAGATATCGCTGCCGATTGGCAAGGTCATCGTGAGTCAGCAGTACTTGCGCACAGTTTAAACCATACTCTTTAAAGCAGGCTTCGTAAGCTTGTGCCAGACCCATTTGACCAACGGCCGCCATAGCCTGCAGCTGGGAGATATTTTTAGGGCGAGATTTTAGACCCAGTCGCTTAATGCCTTCAACAATCGCACCCGAAGAGACTAAAACGATATCAACTGACAAAGCCCTTAAGGCCGCTATCTGGCTCACCCAATTAGCGATCATCTTGTGATCGATGCCTTTACCGTTATCCGTCAGTAACGCACTTCCAATCTTAACAACAACTTTTTTGTAGATCGGTTTATTCATCAAACAGATTCATCGCGCTAATTTTTAATTTGGGTTATACGTCATGTTTTCAGCATGAGCTGCAGTGGCAATGTCAGTCTCTTGTTCAGCCCTTTGCTCAACATGAATCATAATATCATTGCACAGCTGGTCAACACCCTGACGATTAACCGCACTGATTTGATGCACTGGACCGGTCCAAGACAAGCCCTTGATAATTTCGTCACAAATCGCCTGCTGCTCGTCTTTGCCGACTAGGTCAAGCTTATTGAGCACTAGCCAACGCGGTTTATCAAACAATGACTGGTCATATTTTTGCAATTCAATCAGAATTTTCTGTGCTGATTCAACAGCAGTGTCATCACTATCCATCGGATAAATATCAATAATATGAAGCAGCAGCTTAGTTCTTTGTAGGTGCTTCAAAAACTGAATACCAAGGCCAACACCATCGGCGGCACCTTCGATCAAACCGGGAATATCCGCAATAACAAAACTACGATGCTGCGCGACACTCACCACGCCTAAATTAGGATGCAAGGTCGTAAATGGATAATCAGCAACCTTCGGACGAGCAGCAGAGACTGAACGGATAAAAGTCGACTTGCCTGCGTTTGGCATACCTAACAGGCCAACGTCTGCGAGCACCTTCATCTCTAATTTAAGATCAAATTGTTCGCCCTGACTACCCGGACTACTTTGCCTTGGCGCACGGTTAGTCGAACTTTTATAGCGAATATTGCCCAACCCATGAAATCCACCGCGAGCAATTAGGATAGGGTCAGTACTATTATCTCCAACGTCAGCAATTAATTCGTTTTGATCCACAGTGGTAATGACAGTGCCTAAAGGCACTTCGATAATGACATCTTCACCTTTTGCACCGGTACAGTTTCTCGATTGGCCACGCCCACCATTTTTTGCAACAAAGCGTCGAGTATGACGAAAGTCAGATAGGGTATTGAGATCAATAGAGCCAACAACATAAACCGAACCGCCGTCACCACCGTCACCGCCGTCAGGGCCACCCATTGGAATATATTTTTCACGACGGAAACTAACAATACCGTAACCACCATTGCCTGCCTGGACGTGAATCTTGGCTTCGTCGATAAATTTCATGATTGGCTCTAATGCTTTAACTGTGAGTTGATTGTTTGTTAAATAACTGGCTAGAATTGTAACATTGGAAGGTTCGTCACTCCAACGCATCTCTGCGTCCGTGGCAGACGACCGCCATGGGTGGTGGAAGTGCCGTTATTACTTACTTAGAAGGTATTTACCCTTGCTTTAGGCATACAACTAATAAAATATTATTAATGCAACTTCAAGGCTCACCAAGGCCTCTTCGTCCTGAACACAAAAAAGCCCCGCATTTGCGAGGCTTTCAGGAACGGTATAAGCCTAAGCTTTATGCTGCACTAACGATACTAACAAAAGTACGGTTATGACGGCCTTTAACTCGAAACTCTACGTTGCCATCTGCTTTCGCATATAGCGTGTGATCTTTTCCACAACCGACATTGTCGCCAGGGTGAAATTTTGTGCCGCGTTGACGAACTAATATGTTACCTGGAACAACGACTTCGCCGCCAAATTTCTTAACGCCGAGTCTTTTAGACTCTGAATCGCGACCGTTGCGAGTACTACCCGCTGCTTTCTTATGTGCCATTACTCAGACCCTTTATGCTTTAATATCTGTAACTTCAATTTCAGTGTAGCTCTGGCGATGTCCTGCCTGTCTACGCGAATGCTTACGACGACGAAATTTAATGATGTCGACTTTTTTACCACGACCATGTGACTTGATAGTCACTGTAACCGCACTTTTGTCTAACATTGGGGTTCCAACAGCGATATTGTCACCATCAGCAATCATTAGAACGCCATCCAACTCAACTGCAGAGCCTTCTTCACCCTCTAGCTTTTCGACGCGAAGGGTTTCACCCTTGGTGACACGATACTGTTTTCCACCTGTGGCGATGACAGCGTACATTTGACTTACTCCGGAACGATACTAAAAAAGGTGGCGAATTCTAGCTTTTGAAGGCCAGCAGGTCAATTGCTTTATTACTTTAAATGGAATTATTTGAAATCCACAGCAAACCCAGCCGTGCATTATCCACTTCGGCGCCGAGTCCACAAGCTAATTTGACGAGTTACTAGTAATGTTACCACTAAAAATATCGTTGCACTCAATACAATCGAAGGCCCTGTCTGCCAATCAAACTGAAATGACCCTGTAATACCGCCTGCTAGAGATAAAATACCGAAGGCTGCACTGAACCAAACCATTTGCTCAGGATTTTGACTGAGTAGCCGAGCACTAGTGGTCGGAATGACCAACATAGCAGCAATCAACAGAACGCCCATTACCTTCATCAAAACAGCGACCAATAACGCGATCATCATATACATCAAAAACTGTTCTTTTCTGACCGAGATGCCCTCTGCCTGTGCAATCTCTCGACTCACTGACAAGGCCACAAATGGTCGCCAGTGCCGGATCAATAGCACTAACAAGATTAACGTAGTCACCAATATCATCAATAGATCCGATCGAGTCGTTGCCAACAGGTCACCAAACAATATGGCCTCAAGGCTGACAGAATTTGACGGTAAAGCGCCAAGCAAGATCAAACCACCTGCCAGCCCTGTATGTGAAATAATCGCCAGCGTTGTTTCCGATAGAGCATTATTAAAGTTAGCCACCTGACTTAACGAAAATACGATCAGGATCACCACAGCTAGCACTCCAAACATGGGGTTAACTTCCAGCAGCAAACCAATGCCGACACCCAAAACAGCAGCATGCCCCAGCGTATCACTCAAAAAAGCCAACCGTTGCCACACCATCAAGCAGCCCATCGGGGCGGCTATACTGACCATCATCAAACCGGCCAGAATGCTGCGAACCAAAAAGTCATCTAACCAGTCAATCATGCCGACATGTCTCTTGCTCGCCAGAAACATCGTGCACATGATCGTGGCGATGCGCATAAACGGCAATTGCATCAGCAGCCTGATCACCAAAAAGAGCCAGATACTCAGGGTGCTGACTAACCGATTCAGGTAAACCGGAGCAACATAAATGTTGATTCAAGCATAAAACTTGATCCGTTTTTGACATCACTAGATGCAAGTCATGCGACACTAGCAAGACGCCACATTGCAATCGTTTTCGGAATTCACCAATAAGTTCATACATTTTAATTTCGCCGGTAACGTCTACACCTGCGGTTGGTTCATCCAGCACGATTAAATCCGGATCACCTAACGTCGTGCGTGCCAGTAATACACGCTTAAGCTCGCCTTCAGAGAGAGACTGAACTTGGCGATGCTTTAAGTAACCGACACTTGTTTGCGCGAGCGCTTCGTCAACTTCATTTTCCTTTACTTGCTGGGTGAGTTGCATCAAGCGTTGCACACTTAACGGCATCAGCGTATTAACGTATACCTTTTGGGGTAGGTAGCCAATTTTTAATTTAGGTGCGCGTTCAATCGTTCCAGTGTGATTTTTGATCAAGCCATTGACAATACTAGTGAGTGTCGATTTACCCGCTCCATTTGGGCCAATAATCGTTGTAATTTGGCCACGATATAGTTCAAAGCTGACTTTATCGAGTATTTTTTTACCACTGTTTGAGTAGCTTATATCACTCGCTCGTAACAATAGCTCAGCCGTCATTTTTGTTGCAGTCCCTACAAACGCCAGTAATTTCAACCACAGAATGATCTACTTTAAACCCTAGATTATTTGCCTTAGCCAACAAACTAGAATCTGCACTATCCAGCTCCGCTACTTTTTCACAGCCGCTACAAATTAAAAACTGAGCCGCATATTGATGACCAGGATGATCACAGCTAATGAAGGCATTTTTGCTTTCAATTCGGTGCACCAAACCTTCAGCAAGTAAAAACTCTAACGCTCTATAAACAATTGGCGGCGCAATTGATTGCTTTTTTTGGGCAGGCTCATGACTCGCTGGTTGGTTCAAACAATCCAATATTTCATAAGCACCCATCGGCTGATGCGATTGCGTTAACAAGGTTAAAACTTGTAGTCGGCGAGGCGTCAATTTAACGCGACGATTTTCACACAATTCTTTCGCATGGCGCATTGACTGATTTTGACACTGACTGTGGTCGTGCTGCTCAAATGCAATGCAATGTTGTTTATTGTTCTCACCCATAATGTTATATTATAACTATTCGGATCTTATCACCATCTCTAATTACGTTTAAACATTATGCGCATTTTGATTATCTTGCTTTGCCTGCTACCTTTTTCGGTAATGGCCAATATTAACGTTGTCACTTCAATTGAGCCGATACAACAAATCACTAGTGCTATCATGCAGGGCGTGCATAAGCCTCAACTCCTAATCAAGCGGCAGGTGTCTGCGCATCACTTTTCATTTAGACCGTCCCACTTTACCTTAATCAAAAATGCTGACCTGATGATTTGGATTGGTCGCAACTTCGAGAGTGGATTCCAACGTCTACCAGAAATTTTAGGTCAAAACACCCAACAGCTTGAATTGATCAGCGCGCTAAACTTGCAGCATCAAAATGGTCATATCTGGTATTCACCCACATTACTACCCATGATTGCCAATAAAATATTAGCCACATTAATCAAAATCGATCCAACTCACGCAGACCAGTACCAAAGCAATACCCGACGGTTAATCGACTCAATACAACAATGGTCCAACCGAACCAAAGCAATCATCATTCAGGCAACACCGCTGTACCTTCTTGACCATGATTTTCTGGGCCACTTTGAACAGGGTATGGCGTTGGGCCGCTCTGATGTACTGCACGATGATCACGACCAGCATAGCGGCATACAAGCGTTAAAAGACATCGAGACTGCTTTGCGTCGATCACCCGTCAGATGTTTGTTGATCAACGAACCGACGGCGTCGAAAATCGCTAAAAATTTGGCAGCTGAGTTTGATCTCGAAATTCACAACATTAGGTTGCCTAACGACAGCGAACAACAGCCAAGTTTAATCGATAGCCTCAACAGACTAAGCACTATCATGCAACATTGCAGCTAAGTCAGCAAAAAACACACACCTATATATATACCTTTGAGATATAATAACTTCATTGAATATTTCAACTCATTTGCATAAAACTCGATCACCATGACCAAAGCCAGCTTAATTGAAGATAATGCCAGCACTGACAGCATCAACCAACTGAATGATTTAACCGCGGCCGATATGGCACGAGTTAATCAGGTTATTGTCGAACACTTGTCATCGCCCGTCGTATTAATCAACCAACTCAGTCAACACATTATTCATAGTGGCGGCAAACGTTTAAGACCCATGTTGGTAATGCTTTGCGCTAAAGCTTGCGATTACCAAGGTGATCAAGATGCCTTACTCGCTGCCGTTGTTGAATTCATCCACACCGCAACTCTCCTGCATGACGACGTAGTGGACGATTCAGACCTTCGACGCGGACAGGAAACTGCTAGCAGTATTTGGGGTAACGAGGCAGCCGTGCTAGTTGGCGACTATTTGTATTCACGCGCCTTTCAGATGATGGTTAAGGCACAGTCAATGCGCATGATGGATCTACTCGCAAACGCCACTAATACCATCGCTCAAGGCGAGGTATTACAGCTACTAAATATTAATGACGCCAATACCACTGAAGAAAAGTATCACGAAGTAATCTATGGAAAAACTGCCTGCCTATTCGAAGCAGCGACCCAAATTGGCGCTATCCTGAGTAATTCAGATGAAAAAACTGAACAAGCGTTTAAGCGTTACGGCAAACATCTTGGTACGGCATTTCAGTTGATTGACGATGCGCTGGATTACACTGCCAACTCAGACGAACTAGGAAAAAATATTGGCGACGACCTTGCAGAAGGCAAGCCTACATTGCCACTTATTTATGCAATCCAACACGGTGACACCGAGCAACAAGCCCTGATACGCAACGCAATAGAGTCTGGCGGATTAGACCATATCGATGCGATTACTCAAATTATCCACAATACGGGTGCTCTCGAATATACCTATCAGCAGGCCAAAAACGAAGCTAACTTGGCAAAACAGGCTATCGCATCATTACCGCAATCAAACTATACCCAAGCTTTGAATTTTCTGGCCGATTATGCGGTGGAACGAAACCATTAGGTTTGCAAGTTTTGTCGAATCAATATCGACTCGATAAAAATTTTGACCTGATTCAAAACCAATAGGACGTGCCAGTAATAGGTCGTTATTAAATCAAGCTCGATTTCAATGCGGCTAAAGTATATACATCAGCCCTGTTACCACAGGGCTGTATCGAGATAACAGACCGACCTAAAGAAACCGTTAATCAGCGTTAATTGAACGCTGTAGATCTTGCCAATCATGACCCAAACCAACAACCGCATCTTCAACTTCTAGCATACCTTTACCCTTTATAATGTCTGCCGCACGTTCTGCGAGCATGATGGTTGGGGAATTTAAGTTGCCGTTAGGAATAGTTGGGAAAATTGACGAATCGACAACCCGCAATCCTTCTATGCCATGCACTCTGGTTTCTGAGTCAACGACTGCCATGTCATCCTCGCCCATCTTGCAAGTACAAGAGGCATGGTAAGCGCTTTCAACCGCGCTGCGCACAAAGGCGTCTATCTCTTCATCACTTTGGATCGCTTCTCCTGGCTGAATTTCGACACCTCTAAAGGCATCCATTGCTGGCTGGTTGATAATTTCCCGCGTCAAACGCACGCAGGCCCGAAAGCCCTCGATGTCCTCCTGATGTTGGAGGTAGTTAAACCGAATCTCTGGTTTATCCGCTACATTTGGAGTCATCGCTTTGATGGTGCCACGACTGTGAGGTCTGTTGTGACCAACATGCACCTGAAAACCGTGGCCATCAAAGGCAGCATTGCCGTCGTAGCGCATCGCTGCAGGCAAAAAATGGTATTGAATATCTGGCCATTCGATGCCGGCCTTCGAGCGAATGAAAGCACAGGACTCAAAATGGTTAGTGGCACCTAAGCCAGTTTTCGTCAACAACCAACGCGCACCAATTAAAAATTTGTTCCACAGATTGAGCTGACCATTCAATGTTATCGGTTGCTTACACTTAAATTGAAAGTAAAACTCGAGATGATCCTGCAAATTTTCACCCACACCGGGTAGATCATGCTTCACTTCAATACCAGCCTGATACAAAACCTGTGCAGGACCAATGCCTGATAGCTGCAATAGATGTGGCGACCCAACCGAGCCAGCACTCAGTATCACTTCTTTATTCGAAAATATCTGCTGAAGACAGCCGTCTTTTATGAACTCAACGCCAATCGCTCGCTTATCCTCTAATAATACTCGCTGCGTTAAAGCATCGGTAATGACGGTTAGGTTCGGACGCCCAAGCGCAGGCTTTAGGTAGGCATTTGCAGTAGACCAGCGCACGCCGTTTTTCACCGTCATGTGCATCGCACCAAAGCCTTCTTGTTGACGACCGTTATAGTCGTCGGTCTTCATGTAACCTGCCTGTGCACCCGCATCGATAAAAGCACCGTACAAAGGGTTTTGCATGTTATTGCCATTGTTAGTGGCTAACGGGCCTTGCTTGCCACGGTATTCATCACCACCAAAAGCCCATGTTTCAGCTTTTTTAAAATAAGGTAAACAGTGGCTATAACCCCAATTCTTTGCGCCTGCAGATTCCCACTGGTCGAAATCTCTGGCATGACCTCGCACGTAAACCATGCCGTTAATCGATGACGAACCACCTAAAACTTTGCCACGTGGACAATGCATGCGCCGGTTGTCGAGATAAGCTTCAGGCTGAGACTCAAAAAACCAGTTGTACTTCGGCATATTCATCGGGATCGACAAAGCTGTCGGCATTTGAATGAAAATACTCTTATCACTGCCACCTGTTTCCAGTAACAGGACAGAGATATCCTTGTCTTCACTGAGCCGACTCGCTAATACGCAGCCTGCGGAACCCGCACCAACAATAATATAATCGTATTTTTGTGTCATAACAGTAATCTCTTGATTTGTGAAATACGCTTTTCAAAGTCTAATTTCTTGGCTGAGCTTTCAGCTTTGATTTAAATATTTAACGTCAAACTAATTGCCGATTAAGGTAATCAAACGCTATTAATTTGGCCTTTTTCGAATCAAACCCCTGTTGCTCAAAAGCACCTCGTAACCATAAACCATCGATTAGAGCAGCCATACCGTCAGCAGCGGTTTTAGCTTCTTGCGGGGGGAGTAATCGAAGATACCAGAAAACCAGGTTAGATTTTAACCGACGCTTGTTAACGTTTTGCAGTTTAGCTAATGATGGTACATGCATTGCTTGAGACCAAAAAGCTAACCAACTGGTAACAAACCGTGCAGACGTTTGATGATGCGAAAAATTACCCTCTATAATCGCCCAAATTTTTTCTCTTGGCGTCACCGCCTGCTGCACTCGACTAGATACTGCATCACTGAGATCTATCAGAATTTTACGCATAGTTGCTTCAACCAGCTCATTCTTACCACCAAAATAGTGACTAATAATACCAGTTGAAACACCAGCCAAACGGCTTATTTTATTGATCGTCGTGTCGCCCAGCCCATACTGAAATATCGACTCACATGTCGCATCAATTAATTGAGCCCGGCGAACTGGCTCCATTCCCACTTTTGGCATAATAGCCTCGATATAGATTGGCAAGACTATTACATGTTTTATATTGAACGGTCAATTAATAATAGCTGCAGGGGGCCTATGGCGCATCTAACCATTGTTGAATGTCACCCGTTTCAGGCCTAAAATAACAAATCATTCTCTGCTGACAGGTGGAATCTTGCGCTGCCTTCCAGGGTGCGACGCCGTGCAACGCTAGCCGATGAACTAAATACGCCTCGCCTGGCTTAGCCACTACCTCGACCCGACGGCAGGTTTCAAAGATTTCACGTCTAATATCATGATACACCTCAGTGACGTCGACCGACGGCCAATCTTTAGGGCGACAATTTTGAAATAGTGATTCGAATGCTGAACGCACCACCTCATGAGAGCCTTCCCAAATCACAAATGGTGAGGCGTCTTTATCATAATCAAGCAAAGGAATTGCCAGAACAAAGCCATGCCATTCGCGCAAGAATCTTCGTCGATTTAAACCTTCAGGTAAAAGCCCATCGACATGAGCTGCGTCACGATCATGACGAAACTTAAACGCGGCTTCCTTCTCAATTAGCATGCGCTGCGGATAACCCGGATAACAGATTGACACTTGCGCCTTATCCCAGGCGAACTTAGATAAATCCAATGCTCTGGCAATAAAATTAACGGCATCGCCGCCTAATGCAGGACCAAAGCCCACTGAGCCATTACTGGCATTGGGTAAAATATTGACACCTGCAAACCAAGTCTCGCCACAGCGGAGCCATTTTGCATTATCCGGTTCACTAACCACTGATTGGGCTGCGGGTAACGCAAATTCAATCCACTTCAACAGATCAGGGTCAGACTCGAATTGGCACCAACCCTGTGCAAAAAACTCAGCTTTTTTCTGCGTCAAATTATCCAGGCTCATACGACGTTCTCTTAATACTGCTTTGGTTAATAATGCCCACTCCATTATGCGTTACCCATTTTGAACTGGGTGAGGCTAATGCTATCATGGAAAATATAACAAAATCTGACTCGAACTAACCTAAAGTGACGCGCAAGCAATGACTCAGTTATTTCGCAATAAAGGCAACCTCGGGTTCAGGTTAGACAGCATAGTCGACGGTCGTGACATTCATTCAAATTTTGATATCGACTTTGCAGCTTATAGATAACTGAACTGCACTCGGGTGAACCAGCTTGCTGACTGTTTTCAAAAGACATTAATGACACCCTAATATGATACTTTTCGCTTTAAAGGCACAGATATGCAACTTGACCTTGATTTTGTACGCCAGCAGTTTTCTCAACTAGACGATAACCCCAAAATTATTTTTGCCTCAAACGCTGGTGGTAGCCTCGTTTGTAATCAGGTGAATGATTTAATGGAGCATTACAATCGTCATACTCGCGTTCAGCCTTACTCTCGGTTTACGCCTTCACAGGAGGCTGGGCAAGCCATGGATCGGGCCAAACAAGCTTGGGCCGATGCCTTAAATATAAGCCGCTCCGAGCTGACTATGGGACCATCAACTTCGATGAACACCTACGTCATGGCACAGGCTATTGGCGCAACGTGGAACGAAGGTGACGAAATCATAGTCACCAACCAGGACCATGAAGCCAACAGCGGTTCCTGGCGCCGAAAAGCGCTGGAAAAAGGTGTCACTATTAAACAGTGGGCCGTGGATAAAGAAACTGGCTTGCTCGACCCAGACCAATTATTTTCATTACTCAGCAACAAGACACGTTGGGTTTTCTTTACTCATTGTTCCAATATTGTTGGTACTGCCAATCCCGTTGCTGACATTACGAAACAGATCAAAGCGCAGTCAAACGCCAAGGTCTTTGTCGATGCTGTCGCACATGCACCGCATCATATTGCTGATTTAAAACAACTCGGTGTTGATGCTTATACCTTTAGTTTGTACAAAGTCTTTGGACCCCATCAGAGCATTCTATATGTCAGTCAGACAGTTCATGCTGAACTTGCATCACAGGCACACTATTTTAATAGTGGTCATCCAGAATATGACTTTAACCCGACTGGTCCTCAGCATGCACAAGTCGCTGCTTGCGCCGGTGTTATCGATTATTTCGATGCTTTACACCAGCACCACTTTGGCAAAACCGGCGTTAGCCAATCACAAAAAATGGCCGATATTCACCCACTGGTTCAAGCCCATGAAAATGTTTTAACGCAGCCTATCCTGAGCTATTTGGACAACCACAGCAAAGTGCAGCTCATTGGCAAAACGCATATAAAAGATAATGATCGTGCACCAACGATTGCATTCAAACCCTTCAATCAAAGCTCTGCAACACTCGCTTCAAAATTACAAAAAGCGGGCATAGGAACAGAGAACGGAAACTTTTATGCGCACCGTTTGATAACTGACCTTGGTTTTGATGCCGATGACGGTGTAGTTAGAGTCTCTCTACTGCACTACGATAGAAGTCAGGAAGTCGAAAAAATTCTACTCGAACTAGACCGTGCACTTGGCTGAACCAGATCAGACTAAGATAAACCGCTAAACGGTTGCTGGCTCGACCATGATCTTGGCCGAGCGTTACCCGGGCCTTGGATAAAAAAACCATTGCATCAGGTAATCATGGTGAAGAGTGAACCCCATCAAAAAAGCCTCTCACCTTTAATTTGAGCGATTGAAAATATTGGGGTTTATTCCTTTCGCCAACAACCTACCTAACCTCGTCTAATACCAACTCAATACTTTCAACAGGCCACTTTTGTATTACTTTATTGGTTTGTACCGACTACTTCCAAAATGGTTTTGACCCTTCCTCTATTGCCTGTCTTCGCGTAATGCCAATATCATGAAGTGACGCTTCATCCAGTTTCAATAGCTGTTGTCGAGTGCGACGGCAAGTCATTAACTGCTGAACTCCTTGCGAGATTTATTTGATTATGTCTCGATATTTCATTGCATTTATATTGCTAATATAAATTCAATCTATACTGTTTTAAACGACTGTATTGGAAGGTTATGATGAAACTGTATGAACAAGTCGCCCAAAGCCTAATCGCTCGAATCGAACAGAACTATTACCAGGAAGATGACAAACTACCATCAATCAGAGCATTAAGTCAGTCACATGGCGTCAGCATATCAACCGCTCAGGAAGCTTATCGTTTACTCGAAAACGACGGCTACGCAGAGTCCAGGCCAAAGTCAGGTTATTACGTACTCAAACAATACAAAGCGACTCTACAGCTGCCAGAAATTGCCCATCCAGTTCAAAAACCTCTAGAAATAGCGCAATGGGATAACATTATTAACTTGATGCACGCCAATACTCAGGGCAATGCCATCGACTTAGGCAGGGGTAATCCTGATATCTCTGCATCAACTTTGAAACCATTAATTCGAATTCAGTCCGAGTTACTCAAACACTCTGCGTCGAGCATACTTGGATATGGCTCTCTGAATGGATTCCCTGAATTGCGCTTACAAATTGCTCGACTTGCAGTCGACTCCGGATGCCGGTTACACCAGGATGACATTATTACCACCTCGGGTTGCCAAGAGGCACTTTCGGTTGCCCTTAGAGCAACCACTGGAGCTGGGGATGTCATCGTCGTGGATTCACCTAGTTACTATGGTTTGATGCAAGCTTTTAAAGTCCAGGGACTTAAAGTGTTGGAGATTCCAACTCATCCTGAGACAGGCATCAGCCTCGAGGCCCTCGAACTGGCTTTAGAGCAATGGCCTGTCAAAGTGATTCAATTAACGCCAACCTGCAACGCTCCCCTTGGATACAATATGCCCGTTGCGAATAAAAAACGTCTGATTGAATTGGCGATTCGGTATGACATTCCAATCATTGAAGATGACATCTACGGTGACCTTGCCTATCTGTCACCTAGACCCCCTACAATCAAATCTTTTGATACAGATGATCGTGTTTTATTGTGTTCATCTTTTTCAAAAACCCTTGCACCTGGTTTCCGGGTTGGCTGGATAGCGCCGGGCCGATACTTAAATCAGGCATTACACTTGAAGTACGTTGTAACCGCCTGTAACTCGACTTTGCCGCAATCTGCCATTGCTGAATTTATAGCGCAGGGTGATTACGAGCGACATCTTCGAAAAATACGGAAACAGTATCAACACAATCGTGACGCTATGATTGGCTGGGTAGAAAAATATTTCCCTGAGAACACCCGAGTTAGTTACCCCCAGGGAGGATTCTTGTTGTGGGTTGAATTACAAACTGACATCGATACCGTTAAGTTAAACGAAAAATGTTTGGCGCACGGCGTCATAATCGCATCGGGCATAATGTTTTCAGCCTCAGGCAAATACAACCGGTGCTTACGTTTAAATTATGCGGTTAAATCTTGCGAAGAAAATGAAAATGCAGTGAGGTTAGTCGGGCGCGCCATTTTAGATATGATGCAGTAAATTGGACTGGAAAATCGAGAATCAGTTTCCCCTGCCTTTGAACAGCCCATACACAACTCATTTAGACACCAATTATGCTAGCATCAGCTATGCAAAAATTTAATCTATTAAAATTCGGCTTAGTCGGAACCATTGTCACCACTATTTGCTGCTTTACGCCTTTTTTAGTCATTGTTTTAAGGTTCGCGGGACTCTCGTCACTGGTCTCCTACTTGGATATCACTCTGCTACCATTACTCGCTATTTTCGTTGGCATCAGCGCTTTTTCGCTGTTGAGAAAACCAAAGATACAGCGGCACCACACGTAGTTTTAGGAACAATAGATTAGTCGATC